>ENA-OQAJ01000168-OQAJ01000168.1-human-gut-metagenome-genome-assembly--contig:-NODE-168-length-20554-cov-2.897587_pt1 | contig 20554 bp, 23 predicted proteins | sample MGYA00242736_ERZ504529 | MGnify/ENA primary metagenome ERZ504529 (study PRJEB26092, sample SAMD00036275) | human gut metagenome | host: Homo sapiens | study: EMG produced TPA metagenomics assembly of...
GGTCGCCGTTACCGAAACGAACGGCGCATGGACGGCTTCGGTGAAATCCGTGACGAAACTGCTCGACGACAACGGCAAGAACGTTCCGAATCGCAGAAAATCGGCGATCCGATCGCATTCACCAATACGTATGTGGCGGTGTCGGCGTTGCCGTTGACGGGCGGAACCACGGATCGTCAATGGCTGCTGGTTGGCGGCTCGATCGGCGGACTCGCAGTACTGCTGGTTGGCGCGGCTGGCGTCTGGAACAGCAGGAAGCGTCTCGTCTGAGACGGTTCCTCGGGCTGGACTGCCCTACCAACCTTCACAGGGCAGTCCAGCCGCACATCACAAATTGTGGATCCAGAGCATGTTGGGCTTCAGATCCCGTTAGCAAAAACAAACACAACATCAACAACACAATGAGAGGGGATTCTCATGAAGATGAGGAAACTTTTCGCCGGTATCGCCGCCGCTGCGACGTTGCTGGGCGGCATGGCCCTGAGCGCGGCAAGCGCACAGGCTGACGGCAGCGGCACTGTCGTCACTAGTAAGGTGAATTTCACATTCACTGCTCAGGACGCCAAGCAGCTGACCAATCGTAAGCTGGACGCCTACAAGATCGCTGACTATGTGCAGTACGGCACTGGTAGCAATGCAACGTACGGTGTGCAGACTGCCGGCACGGTGACGGATAACTCCGGCATCAAGGCTGCGCTCGAAGCTGCTGTTGCAGGCACTAATAAGACGGTTCCGACCGATGGCGGCGATCTGATGGCTTGGGCGCTCGCCGAAGGCGTGCTGTCTGTGGACAATTCTGCAGATGGTGCATGGAATAATAGCGCTTCCCGTAAGTTTGTGGAATCGCTGAAGACCACGACTGACAAGCTTGGTACCGCAGAAGAGGTTGATTTGGGTGCTGCCGCTAATGGCACTTCCGCTACTGTGACGCTCCCTGCAGGCCTGTACCTGTTTGTGGACGCGGATTACTCGGTTGGCACCAATGGAGCTGCCACTCCGTCTATCGCAATCCTCGTTGGCTCCGGTAACGTTAAGGATGGCGTGCTGAATCCGCTCACTGAGGCAACTGTGACCATTAAGAACCAGACCACCACTGTGAGCAAGACGGTGAGCGCTGCAACCGCTTCCGCCGGCCAGACGGTGACTTACACCATTACGAGCAAGGTGCCGCAGAACACGCAGTACTACAGCGATTACGCCTACACCTACACGGATACCCCGAGCGCTGGCCAGACCGTGAATCTCAACTCCCTTAAGGTGAAGGTTGCTAACGCCGAACTGAAGAAGGATACGGATTACACCGTGACCGGGGGCGCTAATGGCCAACCTTTCACTGTTGCCATCCGCTCCATCCAGACGCAGCGCGCAGGCGCAGAGATCGCTGTGACCTACAATGCCACTGTTACCAGTGAGGAAGCCGCCGGCAGCAAGGCCGTGACTAATACGGTTGTGCTCTCCGACAATGGTGCTGAAGCTACTGACAGCACTACCATCACCAACGGTCAGTTCTCCTTCACCAAGACCGACGCCCAGGGCAATGCTCTGGCCGGTGCTAAGTTTGAGATCGAAGGACAGAACGGTGCCTCGACTCCGTCCACTGCTACTGCGACTTCCGAGTCAAATGGAACGGTGACTTTCAAGGGTCTTGCGGACGGTACTTACAAGGTCACCGAGACCGAGGTTCCTGCAGGCTTCCAGCCGAATCTCAAAGCTGCATTTACCCTTACCATTACGAACGGTAAGGCCGTCAAGTATACAGGTGCCGATATCTGGGGCTTGGCTCCGAGCACTGAGGTCTCCGATAACTACACGTACAAGGTCAAGAACGTGAAGAACGTCACCCAGCTGCCGCTTACCGGTGCTGCGGGCACGACCCTCTTCACCGTGGTGGCGCTGCTCGTGGCAGGTGCCGGCGTTACCGTCGCACTCAAGTCGCGCCAGCGCGTGCGCTGATATGCGCTCAATCGCTGAAACAATAAGCGAAAAAACGAAATAAGCGGGCATTCGCGGAAACCATCCGTTGGATGCCGCTTATCGTGCCTTTCCATACTTTTTAGGGGTGAAGGTTTTGCACGGGGCAATACGGGATCGAAGCGGGTGAAATCCGGTACCAAACGGCGAAATCCGGCATGAAAAAGGTATCCGCAGGTGGCGAGTAGGTGGCAAAACAGGCGTCAACCAAAGCAATCATACAGGGGTTGCAGGTGGGGGCATCTCACGACAATGGCACCCTACAATCGCAAGCACATCCATGAAAACAGTGGAAAGGCGGGTGTCATGGCACGAGGTGGGGGAGCGTTCAGCGACGAGGAAATCCAACTATTGCGCGGACTGCCAGCGGTCGCAACGTAACGCGCAATCGCATCACCTACGCCGATTCGTTCAAGCAAGTGTGCACCATCCGCTACTTGACAGGCGAATCGCCAACCAAAATCTTCCGGGAAGCGGGACTTCCGCCGGATCTCATCGGATACAAGCGCATCGAACGGTGTGTGATCGTTGGAACGTCGGCCATCAAATCCGTGACCGGCAGCGGCAACATGAGCGACAGCGAGATCATCGCGCAACTCGTCAACCGGTATGAGCATGCGTTCGTGATGAGGCGCAACCTCGATAGCATCACCAACAGGACGATGGAACATATTCCCGTCAAAGCGCAAGGCGACGACGGCATCGACGTGGGAACCGCGAGCATCATCATCAAACAGCAGGCGCGCCGTATCGACGAACTGGAGCGCGCGAACGCCGAACTGCGCGGGCAAATCGCCGCCACCGCCTGACCCAGACCATCGTTATGCCGCGTAAGTGTCTGATTCTGCAGAATCGGACAAGTACACAGGCAAAAACGGGTCTCAGTTGTCCGTTTCTGGTGAATCGGACAAGTAATGCGGCGAACGTGCGTTGCGGATGTCCGTTTCTCCAGAATCGGACAACTGGAGTACTGAAAGTGTGCTGTGGATGTCCGTTTTTGCAGAATCAGACAAGCGAGGCGCGATTTGTGTCGGACAGTTGGGCGTATCTCACTTATATGGCAGATTTGCTCATGCGTCATGAGCCATTTCGCTTATATATGGCAGTCAGCCTGCGGAAATACGCCCAAAACGTACCCCCTAAGTGGTGTTTTGCCGTGAGCAAGTGCCATATATAAGCGAGAAAGTAGCGGTCAACCTCGTGAATCTGCCATATATAGACGAGATAGGGCGGCAGGGGGTATGGCGAGGCGAAAATACGGGAATAAGGTGGTCGGCTGGGCACGGTTGACCACAAACGGGATGCGCCAGTGCCGCAAAATCTGCGTACGTGCCCAAAAACAAAGCTTCGGCGGGCGCAATGTGCGGTTCGCGGGGTAGGGTAGTGAACATTATGACTTCCGAGAACACCAATTCCGCGGGCTCAAGCGCCGCGCACATCAAATCCGTCGAAAGCCTCGACCAAAGCAACGAAATGGAGCGAGGCCTGAAAAACCGCCACGTCCAGTTCATCGCCATCGGAGGCACCATAGGCACCGGCCTGTTCCTAGGCTCCGGCAAGTCGATCGCACTGACCGGCCCGAGCATCATTTTCGTGTACATCGGCGTTGGCCTGATTATGTTCCTGCTGATGCGTGCCATCGGCGAAATGATGTACAGCGATCCTAGCCAGCACACGTTCATCAACTTCATCACGCGCTATCTCGGCCGCGGGTGGGGCAAGTTCGCCGGCTGGACGTATTGGATCGTGCTCATTCTGACCGGCATGACCGAAATCACCGCCGTAAGCACATATTTCGTAACGTTCTTCGGCACATTCGGCATAGACTGAACTCGTGGAAGTGGTTGATCGAACTGTGCTTCCTCGTAGCGCTCACCGGCATCAATCTGATTGCGGTGAAAGTGTTCGGCGAGGCGGAATTCTGGTTCTCCATGATCAAGATCACGCTGATCGTCGGTCTGATCGTCACCGCCATCGTGATGCTGATCATCGGCTTCAGCTACCCCGCCACGCACATCGAAGGCGTGGACGGCACGGTGTCGGGTGCCACGGTGAGCCTTACGAATATCACCGACGGCTTCCAGCTCGCGCCGAACGGTTGGATGAACTTCTTCATGAGCTTCCAAATGGTGTTTTTCGCCTACCAGCTCATCGAATTCGTGGGTGTCACGGTGTCGGAAACGCAGAATCCGCGCGAGGTGCTGCCGAAGGCCGTGAACGAGCTGATCATGCGTATTCTGATCTTCTACGTGGGCGCGCTGATCGCGATCATGGCTATTGTGCCCTGGCGTAACTTTCACGAGAATTCCGATGGCTCGTTCGGTTCGCCGTTCATCATGGTGTTCAAATATGCGGGTCTGATTGGGCCGCCGCCCTGGTGTTCTTCGTGGTGATTACGGCTGCCGCGTCGGCGTGAATTCGCTGATTTATTCGGCCGGTCGTCACTTGTATCAGCTTGCTTCGGATTCCGAGTCGCCTGCGATGGCGCGTTTGGCTGAGGTTTCCGACACAAGGTGCCTGCGAAGGCGATCGTCGCTTCGGGTTGCATGATTCTGTTCTCCCCGATCATCAACGCGATTCCGGGTATTTCCGGCGCGTTCGTGCTATTCGCTTCGGCCGCCAGCGCTGTGGTGATTTTCATTTACGTGCTGACGATGCTCGCCCACCACAGGTATCGTCAGAGCAGCGATTTTCTACCGGACGGTTTCGTCATGCCCGCTTGGCAGGTGTTTGATTGGATTGCGATCACGTTCTTTGTGCTCGTGTATGTCACGTTGTTCCTGTCGACGGACACGATTGGTTCTGCGATTGCCGGTCTGATTTGGCTGGTTGCGTTTGGCGGATATTGCCTGCTACACGAACGATTCCAGAATCGCGATCTTAAGGAAGCCTTGCAGCAGTAGCGTTTGCAGGTAACGCAGGATACAAGTAAGGGGCGTTTGCCGAACGTGAGTGCATCACGTACGTTCGGCAACGCCCCTTTCAGCATGGTCTTTGCGCGAATCCCCATTACGGGATCCAGTGCAAATCAGCCGATGTAGTCGGCCTCGTTCGTCGGGCTGGACGGCACGGCATGATCTTCCGTAACCTTGCCCAAGCCAGACAAATACGCTTCACGACCCGCTTCGATCGCCTTCTTGACGCGCGTGCCATCAGCGGAATATTGCCGGCGGAAGCGATGGCCGTGTATGCCATCACCGCGTCCGCGCCCATTTCCATGGCTTCCGCAGCCTGGCTCGGACGGCCAATACCAGCGTCGATGATCACCGGAACATTGGAGTTCTTGATGATCACTTCAATGAAATCGCGTGCGCGCAGGCCCTTATTCGAGCCGATCATCGCGCCGAGCGCATTACGCAAGCCGCCGCCCGCGTCTTCAAGACGCTTCGCCGCAATCGGATCGGGGAACATGTACGGCATGACCACGAAACCTTCTTTTGCCAGCTGTTTCGTGGCTTTGATGGTTTCCTCATTGTCGGGCAGCAGATACTTCGCCTCATGTTCGATCTCCACCTTCACGAAGTCCGTCTGGCACACTTCGCGGGCGAGACGTGCAATACGCACCGCTTCCTCGGCATTGCGTGCGCCGGACGTGTTCGGCAGCATGGTGATGCCTTTCGGAATGTAGTCGAGCAGATTGTTTTCGGTGGTACGGCAGCGACGCAACGCCATGGTGACGATCTGCGTGCCCGCGTTCTCAATGGTCGCCTTGATGAGGTTCAGATCGTAGCGGCCGGATCCGAGGATGAAGCGGCTTGTGAACTTGTGTCCGCCGAGGATCAACGGATCGGCGTCGCCGGTGGCGATTTCGTCATATGCGTGCGCATCCGGTTCCGGCAGCAGTGCGGTATTCGTGGTGGTGCCGACCAGCTCGTCGAGTGTGGCGTTCGGTGCTGCCGCGAAGTCCTTTTCCGCGGTGGTGATCGTGTTTTCGGTGCTCATGGTTAATCCTTACTATGCGATCAGTGTCGTGTTATTCGTTGTAATTTGCGATTGCGATTGCAATTGCAATCGCGTTTGTGTTTGCGTTTCGCTGTCAGGCGTCTTCTTCGCCAAGAATCAAGCGAGTGATCATATTGGCTTCATGGCAGGCGACCACACCCACGCGCGGTGCCATCAAACCTGCGCCCGGCACCGGAGCGGTTTCGCCATCGCCGCAGAAGTAGAAATTCTTCGAAACGCGACGAGTATTCACCAAATTGGAGCTGCGGAATCCCGCCATTCCCGAAGCGCTCACCAACTTCTTATTCGGCAGATTCTCAAGCACGGCATTCACCAGCATCGTCTTGTTTTCCGGCACGTCGAACGCTTCGCAAATAATATCCTCATTGTCGAACAGCGTCGGCACGTTCTCGTCGGTCACTTTCACGGTATCAATGGTGATATCGATAAAAGGATTGATCTGACGCAAGTTACTGCGCAATGCTTCCGTCTTGTACTGCCCAAGATCCTTCAAAAAATACTGCTGACGATTCAGATTCGTCATATCCACGCGATCAAAATCAATCAAATGCAGGTGACCGACGCCAATGCGGGTCAACGCCACCGCAATGGTCGATCCGAGGCCGCCGCAGCCGCAAATGGCCACGTGCGCCGCGTCGAACTTGTCTTGCGTGGCTGCGGTATGACGGTCGAGCAGGGCCGCACGGATTTCTTCGCGGCTGACGAGCGTGGTCGGGTCGGGCTGGTTGTCGAAAGCGTGCTGGCGGGCGCGATCTGCGCCTGCGATGCGGATGGTTCAAAAGTCATGGTTGTTCTCGTATTCTCGTTTTCCGTTCGTGCGTTGTTTTTGCCGGGTTGGTTGTGTTTTGTATGTTCTTGCGATTGTTACGCGTGCATCGTGCCGGTCGTAATCGCAAGAAATTTTGAAAGTGGTTCAGCCGCCCTGCACGAACGTGACGATTTCCAACGTATCGGTGCCCTTGAGCTGCGTCTGCGCACGCTGGGTGCGAGGCACGATCTCACCATTGAGCTCGACAGCCACGCGGTCGGCGCGCAGGCCCTTGCTTTCGATCAGTTCGGCCACGGTGATCGGCGTGGCGATGTTCTCTTCCTTACCGTTGATGATCATTGCGGTTCCCTTCTGTGTCTGTCGTGACACATGCTTCCTGCACTCCAAATGTCCGTTTTCTGGTGAATCGGCATCCGGAGGTTCATTGTTGGTCTTTAAAATGTCCGATTCTGCAGAATCGGACACGCACGGCATCTATTTCAGTCCACGGATGTCCGTTTCTGGTGAATCGGACACGTAGGCGCTTATTTGAGCCGCTTGTGCGTCCGTTTCTGCAGAATCGGACACTCAAGGTTGGTACGAAAAAAGGGTCGCCGAAGGAACCGTACCCTATGAGGTGGTGCGCCCCTCCGTGACCCTAATCACGCGATATTCGGTTATCGCGAACGGAAGATGAGATACGTCTTGCGGCGTGAACAACCCGTCTCCTTACGGCGGCATTACCCGCATCAAGTCCTCGGTCGAAGCTCTATGAGCTCCCTCTCAGCCTTTCGGCTCCCGTTCGGTTGTGCCTTCATCTTCGCGCACGCGCCCGACAAGCTTGCGCCGGTTCACGTTGGGTTAGTCTTGATGTGAACATGTGCGAATCGGCTGAGTGCTTGCAAGGAAGGGGAAGATGATGATGGACGGCGAGTTGGCAGGATTTGCGATTCCTCGGCTTGGTATGGGAACGATGGCTTTGGCGATTGAGGGGCGCCCGGATCGCGATACCGCGATTCGTACGATTCATGCCGGTTTGGACGCGGGTGTTCGCTATTTGGACACGGCTTGGTCATATTATCTGCCGAGCGAGCCTGGCACCGGCACTGCGGAAGACCTTGGCTACGGTGAAAAGTTGGTGCGTGATGCGCTCGCTTCGTGGAATGGTCCCCGAGATGCAGTGCTCGTCGCCACCAAAACCGGATATCGCCGTACTTGCGAGGCCGTCGCGGCCACTGATGGCACGTATGCGGTGGGTGCTGATGAGAGTCGCCCGCAAAGCCAGCGTTTGCAGGCCGAAGGCAGCCGCTACGGTTGGATTGCCGACTCTCGCCCCGAAACCATGATTCGTGACGCCAAGGAGTCCGCGTTGCACTTGGGCGTCGATACGCTCGACCTGTTGTATTCGCATGGCCCCGATCCCGCGGTGCCTTACGAAGACCAATGCGGCGCGTGAAGCAGCTGCTCGACGAAGGCGTGATCAAATATGCGGGCATCTCCCGTGTGAATAACGAGCAGATCGATCTTGCGCGCGGCATTATCGGCAGCGGCTTGGTCGCCGTGCAAAACCAGTTCTCGCCGTCGCATCCCGATCCGGAACATACGATGGAGCATTGCGCCGAATTGGGGCTCGCTTTCGTCTGTTGGTCGCCGCTCGGCGGATTCCTCGATACGTTCGATCAGAGCGCGTACGATCCGTTCCGCACGGTTGCCGCGCAACGTGGTTGCTCCTACCAGCGTGTGGTGCTGGCGTGGGAATTGACCCGTTACGAACGTCTGTTCACCATTCCCAGCGCTCGCAATCCGCAGGAATCAACGATTCCTTCGCTGCAACGCAACTTCAGCTCACTCAAGAAGAGCTTGCGATGCTTCCTTGCTGATTATCGTTTCCTTTTTGGGCGTTTTCCTGTACTTGCACGTTGCGATCGAAAAATGTTTACAGTAAAAGATATTATCGAGACATAACTGATGGGCATCGAATAAGGCGAGGTGAAGCGTGGGCTTCGAGCGGGAGTCGTTTGACAAGCTGATGAAAGTGGTCTGGGGTAAGAAGTCTCAGATGCAGCAGGCGATGTCGCGTGATTCCAAGGGCGAGCCATTCATTATTCGCGAGCTTGAGTTCAAGGGCGCGCAAACGCCCTCGCAGTTGGCTACCGCGTTGAAGGTCACGTCGGCAGGATTTCCACGCTGTTGGCTGCGTTGGAAAAAAAGGGTCTGATCGAGCGTGAGGTCGATCCCAACGACCGACGCATTGTGCATGTGAATCTTACCGAGCAGGGGCGGGCGAAGGCCAAGCAGCAGCGCGAGGATATGCGCGACGCCGTCTGCTGGGTCTTTTCGCAGATGGGGGAGCGTCGCACGCGCGAATTCGTGGATCTTACCGAGGAATTTGCCACATACGTGACCATCTGCATCCCTGGCCAGCCCCGCCCCACCGCCGAAGAAGTAAAGCAAGCCTTCGCAAAAGCCGAATCTGAAGATCCTGCGTAGGGACTGCCTACCACGTAAGCGTGCGCCTCACATGTGCCGTTCGCGACTGTAAGCTTGGCCAAACGGCCTTGAGTGTGTCGCGAATGGTATATGTTGGCCGCGCGCGACCGAGCTGAGAAGAATCGCTCTCAGCAAATACACAGAAATATGAGATTGTCTTACACTGTAAGTAATTAAATATCGTAAGACAATTCAATAGGACTTATGTAAATCATTAATCGCAATTTCGATCAACTCATGTAGTTGATCCAACCAATCCATCAATCGCAAAAACTTCAAACGCAACACAAGAGAAGGAATCCAAGCATGTTCCGCATTATGCGATACCTCTCCAAAGCGGAGATAGGCCAGATGCTCATTGCACTGGTCAGCATCGTCGGGCAGATCTGGCTTGACCTGACCCTGCCGGACTACATGTCCGACATCACCACCCTCGTGGAAACCCCTGGCAGTGAAATGCACGATATTTGGATCGCCGGCGGCAAAATGCTGCTTATTTCGCTTGGATCGGCAGCATGCGCCATCATCACCGGCTATTTCGCGGCACGCATCGGCGCATCGTTCAGCCAGCGTCTGCGTTCCATGGAATTCCGCAAGGTAGAATCGTTCGGACCGGCTGAAATGAGCCGATTCTCCACAGCCTCGCTGATTACGCGTTCCACGAACGATATTACGCAGATTCAGATGTTCATCACCATGGGATTGATGATGATTGTCAAATCGCCGATTATGGCGGTTTGGGCCGTCTGCAAGATTGCGGGAGACGGTCTCGAATGGACGCTCGCCACCGGCATCGCGGTAGTGGTGCTGCTGGTCTCCATCACGATCCTCATGGTTCTCGTCATGCCGAAGTTCAAGTCCATGCAGCGACTGACCGATAACATCAACCTTGTGGCGCGCGAGAACCTCACCGGCCTGCGCGTGGTGCGCGCCTACAATGCCGAGGATTACCAGGAAGCCAAGTTCACCAAGGCCAACAAGGAACTCACCGACACCCAGCTGTTCACCAACCGTGCCATGGCCTTCATGATGCCGTTGATGAACACCATCATGAACGGTCTTATGCTTGCCGTGTACTGGATCGGCGCCTACCTGATCGACGCCGCCGACGCGGCCGACAAGCTCACCACCTTCTCCAACATGGTGGTGTTCTCCAGCTACTCCGTGCAGGTGATCATGAGCTTCCTGCTGATGAGCATGGTGTTCGTGCTGTGGCCGCGAGCGGACGTGTCCGCACAGCGCGTGCTCGAAGTGCTCGACACCGAACCGCTGATCACTGACGGCACCCGCAGCGATGCTGGCGAAGCAGGCAAGCAGGGCGAAATCGAATTCCGCAATGTTTCCTTCACCTACCCGGATTCGCGTGAAGCCATGCTCGAAGGCATCAACTTCACTGCCAAGAAGGGCGAAACGGTCGCGTTCATCGGCTCCACCGGCTCCGGCAAATCCTCGCTCATCAACCTCGTGCCGCGTTTCTATGACGCGACGCAAGGCGAGGTGCTCGTCGACGGCGTGAACGTGCGCGACTACACGCTCAAGGCATTACGAGACAAAATCGGATATGTGCCGCAACAATCCTTCCTGTTCAAAGGCACGATCGCATCCAATGTCAGCTATGGCGACAATCCGCTCGACACCACCGATACCGGCATCGTCGACATGGCCGATACCTCGACCGCGGCCGGCAGAAAGCGCGAAAAAAGAGCTGATCGCAACGCAAAACGAGCATCGCACACTCACTTCGGAACAGCGCGCCGACGTGCGCAACGCATGTGAAGTTGCACAGGCGACCGAATTCATCGCAACCAAGGAAAAGCAGTACGATTCCGCGATTTCGCAGGGTGGATCGAACGTGTCGGGCGGGCAGAAACAGCGTCTGTCGATTGCACGTGCCGTCTATCGTCATCCGGAAATCCTGATTTTCGACGATTCCTTTTCCGCACTTGATTTCAAAACCGACCGTGCCGTACGCGACGCGCTCGCCAAGGAAGCGAAAGATTCTACCAAACTGATTGTCGCGCAGCGCATCGGCACCATTATGGACGCCGACCGCATCGTGGTGCTCGACGACGGCAAGGTGGTCGGCCAAGGCACGCATAGCGAACTGCTGGAAAACTGCGATGTGTACCGTCAGATTGCGCAGTCTCAGCTGAGCGAAGACGAATTGAACGGCGGCAAGTCGGGCGAAAGCAAGCTGCCGGGCGAAACCGGCAAACCGATTGAAACCGGCAAGCCGTCCGTCGAAAGCGAATTGAACGAAAGCGAGGGTCGCTGACATGCCAGGAGGACCTATGGGACGCGGCCGCGGAGCCGCTGAAAAACCACAGGATTCGGCGGTGTGATGAAGAAGCTGATGCATTTCTGCCGCCACTACATTCCCGCCATCATTGTGGCGCTCGTATTGGGCGCGATCGGCACGGTATGCCAGATCGTCGGTCCGGACAAACTCAAGGACATGACCAACGAGATCGCCAAAGGCCTGCCTGCGCTAGTCAATGGCAAGCCGGTGCTCGGTGCGATCGACATGGACGCGGTCACGCACATCGCATGGCTGCTGGTGGCGCTGTATGTGGGGTACGCGGTGCTGTGCTACGTGCAAAGCTGGATGATGGCGAACGTTACGCAGCGCACCGCACAGGAGCTGCGCGAAGCCATCAGCGTGAAGATCAACAAGCTGCCGCTCAGGTATTTCGACAAGGTCAGCTACGGCGATGTGCTCAGCCGCATCACCAACGATGTGGACGCCATCGGCCAGACGCTCGGCCAGTCGGTCGGCTCGCTGATCACGTCGGTCACGCTGTTCGTGGGCGCGCTCATCATGATGTTCTACAACAATGTGATTATGACGGTGTGCGCCATCGCTTCTAGCCTGGTCGGCCTGCTCATCATGGGCGCAATCATGAAGGTTTCGCAGAAGTACTTCTCCCGTCAGCAGATCGCATTGGGCGATGTCAACGGTCACGTCGAAGAGATGTACGCCGGCCACACCGTGGTCAAGGCGTATTGCGGCGAGGCTGATTCGATTCGCGTGTTCGAAAAGTACAACGGCGATTTGTACGATTCGGGATGGAAGAGCCAGTTCCTTTCCGGCCTGATGATGCCGTTGATGAATTTCGTCGGCAATTTCGGCTACGTGGTTGTGTGCGTGGTTGGCGCTGTGCTTGCGATGGATGGCAAGATCGAGTTTGGTGTGATCGTTGCGTTCATGATGTACATTCGACTGTTCACCCAGCCGCTTTCCCAGTTCGCGCAGGCATTCCAGAACCTGCAGCGTTGCGCGGCCGCTTCCGAGCGCGTGTTCAGCTCCTTGAAGAGCCGGAGATGGCCGACGAATCCGACAAGCAGGCGCTGCTCGGCGTGAACGGCAAACCGGTGCGCGGTGACGTTGAGTTCAGTCATGTGAAGTTCGGTTACGATCCGAGCAAGACGATCATCAACGATTTCTCCGCTTCGGTGAAGTCCGGTCAGAAGGTTGCGATTGTTGGTCCGACCGGTGCCGGCAAGACCACGATGGTGAATCTGCTGATGCGTTTCTATGAGATTTCGGGCGGTTCGATTGCGATTGATGGTGTGGATACGAAGTCCGTGCCACGCTGGAACGTGCATGACCAGTTCTCCATGGTATTGCAGGATACGTGGGTGTTCCGTGGAACAGTGCGTGAAAACATCGCGTATTCGAAGCCGGGCGTCACCGACAAGCAGATCGAGGACGCATGCAAGGCCGTGGGGCTGCACCACTACATCATGTCGCTGCCGAATGGCTATGACACAGTGCTTGACGACAAGGCCACGCTTTCGCAGGGTCAGAAGCAGTTGCTCACCATTGCGCGAGCCATGGTTGAGGATGCGCCGATTCTGATTCTCGACGAGGCCACCTCTTCGGTCGATACGCGTACGGAAGAGCTGATTCAGAAGGCCATGGACGCGCTGACCGTGGACCGTACGTCGTTCGTGATCGCGCACCGTCTGTCCACCATCCGCGATGCGGACATGATTTTGGTCATGAACCATGGCGACATCGTGGAAAGCGGTACGCATGAGGAGCTGCTCGCCAAAGGCGGTTTCTACGCCGACATCTACAACAGCCAGTTCGCCCTCACCGACTGATTCGCCGTTCTGGCTGGCTGATTCACAGGAGCCGCACGTCCCCAAAGACGTGCGGTCTTTGTTTATTTCGGCTGGTATTCGGCTGTTATGCGGATCGCAGGAAGAGTTCGGCCGGGAAGTTGCGGCTGACTGCGATTTGGCGGGATTCGTCCAATGTTGCGTATGTGAAATCGAACGTGCGCTGCAATTGTGCTACGTCGGAAACGAACAGGGCCGTGGCCAGGCCGTCCGCAACGGCGGTGGGGTAGTCGCGTGCAAGATTGAGCGTTGCGTTTGCTGGAACGTATGCCCAGCTGGCTTCGGTTTGTTGCGCGGGCAGTCCGTCGATGGCATTGAGCAGATGATGAATGGCGATTTGGGTGCGCTCGTTGACTGCCACGTTCCAATGGCGTCGGCTGGGTGCGCTTGCGCACAACGCTCCGTTCGCAATATGTGCGATTCCGATTGCGTGGGACTGATCTTCCGGATCCTCAAGTGCGACGGAAATGGGCTGTTCCGCATGAATCAGCAAATCACCTCCCGCATCAATCACGAATTGTGACGACTGCACATGCGCCCGAGCAGATCGACGAGATAGCCTTTGCCGCAGGCGCCGAAATCCAACTGCACCGGCTCATGCGTTACCAATGTGGTTCCGTGGCGGGTCACATCGCGTCCCCAAACGGCGCGTCCGCGCAATGCGCCCAAATGCTCGGGCGCATCTTGTGTAACCGTGAAACTCAGCGACGCATCGTATCCAAGTCGAATCAAATCCTCGCCGACGCACGGATCAATCGCGCCGGAAGTGGCGGAAAATAGCGCATCATACAGATCGAACAGCGGCGCGCACCAATCCGGAAAATCGAACTTCCGCCATGCTCGGCCTTGCCGATCGCCGCAATCAGCGAATCATTGCGGAATCGAGACAGCACGTGTTCGTAATCCTCAATGAGCGATTCCATTGCGGAACGCACCTTGTCGTCGATCGGCGAATCCACGGAAATCACCATACCGGTGCCGAGCGCCCTATAAAAACGCCGTGACAAACGGCATGCGTTGCGTCAAAGAATCCATGCCTCCGATGCTACCCGCCCATTTCCTCCAGCTGCTGGGGGAAATGGGACTTTCGCGATGGGGCGCATGGTACAGTTGCCGGCAGGGCGTCAACATGGAGGTTGATATGGGGAACGTCGAGAATGCAAGTGCAGCCACGCGCACAACAAAAACGGTGAAGAGCCTGCCGATGCCCAAAGTCTGGGCTTTCGCCGTCGGCCAATTCGGCTGGGCGCTACTTTCCGGCATTATTTCGAATTGGCTCGTCTACTTCTACCAGCCTGACAGCGAAACCATCTCGCAAGGGCAAACCGTGTTCGTACCGCAAGGTCTTGCCGTACTCGGCGTGGTGACCGTAGTCGGCGGCATCACCGCGTTCGCCCGCTTCTTCGACGCATTCGTGGATCCGGCCGTGGCAAGTCTTTCCGACCGTTGCACATCAAAATCCGGTCGTCGCATGCCGTTCCTCAAATTTGCGGCCCTTCCGCTCGCCCTCGTCACCGTGCTGGTGTTTTGGAGTCCAATCAACGATACGAGCTGGATCAACGGCGCGTTCCTGTTCGTCACGGTGATCGGCTACTACATTGCGCTCACGTTCTACTGCACGCCCTACAACGCGCTGATCGCCGAGCTTGGTCACGATTCCAAACAGCAGCTCACCATCTCCACCGCCATTTCGTTCACGTGGGTGGCCGGCACCGCCATTGCATACGTGGCACCGGTGATTTGGGCTGGTTTCGTGCCGGGCTTGGGGCGTGTGAACGCCATTCGTTTGACGTTCACCATCATGGCGGCCATCGCATTCGTGTGCATGCTGGTTCCGCCGCTCACCATCAAGGAACGCGATTACGTCAACTCGCAGCCCACGTCCGAATCGACCATCGAATCGTTGAAGCAGACGTTCGGCGACGGCGAATTCCGCAAGTTCGTCTGCTCCGACGTGGTCTATTGGGTTGCGATCACTACATTCCAGACTGGTTTGCCGTTCTTCGTGACAAGCCTGCTCAAACTTCCCGAGACCACGACCACCATCTATTTCGTGCTCATGACCGCAGTGTCGGTGCTGTTCTACATGCCGGTGAATGTATTGGCGAATCGTGTTGGCAAGAAGCGGATTCTGCTGGTCGCTTTCGTGATTTTCACATGTGCGTTCGCGTTTGCGGGCGCGCTTGGCTCCGGTCTGCTCGCTGCGATTCCGCCGATGGCGCAGGGCTTGATTCTCTCGATTGTCGGCGCGATTCCGATGGCCGCGTTCGGCATTCTTCCGCAGGCGATTGTTGCGAATATTGCCGACGCGAGCTCGAAAACGACCGGTCAGGATCGTCAGGGCATGTTCTATGCGGCTCGCACGTTTGCGATGAAGATGGGTCAGTCGGTGGCGATGCTGCTGTTTACCGGCGTGAGCACGATTGGCATGGCGTCGGGCGCCGGCTATCGCATTGCGGCTGTTTGCGCCGCGGTATTGTGCGGCATCGGCGGTGTGGTGTTCGCGTTCTACAACGAACGCAAGGTGCTTGACGTGCTCGAATCCTGATTCCGTCCATGCGCCCGCTGGCCTCACGATTTTGTTTTTCGTTGCTTTTTCGGAATCGTGAGGTCACCAGGGCGGAATCGTGAGGTCAGAAAGTCCAGCTCCATCCCAAATCCCCCAATTCCCGAATCTTCCAATCGCACGAATATGCATGGAGAGGAACGGCGAAAGCGCCTCAAAAAATCACTATGTGAGACGACTCGCGCGGATTACAGAAAAGAAGAATGGCGGAATTCCGCATTTTAAAGGTTTCTACAACAAAAACTGCCAAAAAATCAAGACTGTTCTTTCGATTTTTTTTCGTTTTATCTTGTGAAGTCGGTGCGCACTGTGCGTATGGCAAAGGTGGCGCACTCGTGAATCGGATTGTGAACGGCTGAGAGAGGAAGCGGTCTTATGTCATCCTGCGATACGCAGCGGGCTACAAGTGTGTCCGGTCGCCTTGTCGCGTTCATTGCGGATTGATGATCGCGTTGACCACGCTTTTTCGCGACTACCGCAGTTCCGCAGCCGGCAATTGCCGCCGATGACGGTCAAACGAATTTTGATTCCTGGACTGCCGCTGCGAAGAACATCGAAGACCAGCTTGCGACTGCCGAAAAAGACTACAATGACGGCAATTACGGTCAGGCTGGCACCGATTTCCAGACTGCGCATTGGATCGGTTACGACGCATCCAACTTCTCGAAAGTCGTCAACGACACCATCAGTGCCGACAAGCAGAAGGAACTGCTGCAGCAATTCACCGATCTTGAAGGTCTTGCCTACCAGCAGGACCAAGGCGACGCCATCGCAGCCAAAATCGACGCGCTGACCGCCGAAATCAACGCAACCGCGCAAACGCTTGACGCGAACGCCGACCTCGCCAATCCTAAGGAATATGCGAAGCAGCGTGCCGCGCAAACCGCGGAAGAGCGCAAGAAGCTCGACGCGGCCAAGAAGAATTCATCCAAAGGCAAAGGCGACCGCACGTGGAGTGAGGTTGCCAGCGAAATGACCGTCATTCTCGACCAGGCATACGAGGCTGCCGCTGCCGGCAAGGGCGACGAAGGTGCCACGCTGGTCAACAACGCCTACTACCAGTACTACGAGAAGCTCGGCTTCGAAAAGAACGTGATGAACGTGATTTCCGGCGATCGTGTTTCGCAGGTCGAATACCAGTTCAAGATGACTCGTAAGATCATGCGCGACGGCGGTTCCGACAAGGAAATCAAGCAGCATGTCGACGATTTGAAGAGCTGGCTCGTGGAAGACGCGGCCACCCTGGACGGTGGCGCGTCCGGCAATGTCAACGGCTTCACCAAGCTCGTCACCAGCTCCGCCGGCCAGGCGTTCCTCATTCTGATCCGTGAGGGCCTCGAAGCGCTGCTGGTGGTGGCTGCGGTGATCGCCTACCTGGTGAAGTCCGGCAACGAGCGTTTCACTAGGTGGATCTACCTTGGCGTGGTCGCAGGTCTGGCCGGCTCCGGTCTGGTCGCCCGTACTCTTTACGTTCCTGTTCGGCGGTTCCGGCCCGGGTTCAGGAGATTTCCGGAAGGCGTGTGCGCGCTGATCGCCACCCTCATGCTGCTGTGGACCAGCAACTGGATGCTCAACAAGAGCTCCGTGGAAGCGTGGAACAACTACATCAGGAATAAGACCGAAGCGGCTGTGGCCGGCGCGCAAAGCAAGGTCGAATCCGGTCAGAGACTGGGCTTGGGCATGATCACCTCGCTTGCCATGCTGAGCTTCCTCGCCGTGTTCCGTGAGGGTGCCGAAACGGTGATCTTCTACGAGTCCATCTACTCCATGAGCCAGGATGCGCACGGCATGTGGGTTGGCGGTCTGGCCGCCGCCGCGGTGCTGATCGTTATCTTCCTGATTCTGCGATTCACTTCGGTGAAGATTCCGATCGGCCCGTTCTTCCTCGTCACTTCGATTGTGATGGCCGTGCTGGTTGTGATTTTCGCGGGTGGCGGCATCCATGCGCTCATCGAGGGTGATCTTATTGAAGGCACCTACTTGAGCAGCGTGCCAACTAACGATTGGATCGGCTTGTATCCGTACGTCGAAACGATTACGGCGCAGGTGATTGCCGCGATCGCGGTGGTTGTGCTGTTCGTGGTCGGTTTCATCAAGAAACACAGGATGAAGTTGGCCGCGCAGGCGGAACAGGCTAAGTAAGCGCCAATCAATAATCACAAGTAAAGATTTAGAGATTTCCATAAGTTTCCAACGTTCCTCAAGGAACCAAAGAAAAGGAAGAGAACACAATGAAGAATAAGAAGATCGCCGCCCTGCTCGGCATCCTGCTGGCCGGCTCCATGGCCTTCTCCCTGTCCGCATGCGGCAACTCCAACGATTCTGCATCCGATGCCAAGTCCGACACCTCCACTTCGGACACCACCGACAAATCCAGCGATTCCAGCGCTGATGACAGCAACGGCGCCGGCTTCGAAGAGATTCAGGTCGACGAGAAGCACTCCGATCAGGATGTTGACGCTCTGACCGTCAACGCCGTGTACTTCCAGCCGATCGATATGGAACCGTCCGGTATGGGCCTGAAGGCTGCCGACGCTTCCTTCCACCTGGAAGCCGACATCCATGCCAACGAGAAGGGCACCGAGCTCGGCTATGGCAAGGGCGACTTCGTGCCGGACCTCACCGTGAACTACGAGATCATCAACAACGCGAACAACGAGACCGTTGGTTCCGGTACCTTCATGCAGATGAACGCTTCCGACGGCCCGCACTACGGCGCCAACGTCAAGCTCGACGAGGCTGGCTCCTACAAGCTCGTGCTGAAGATCGAATCTCCGGAGAAGAAGGGTTGGATGCTGCATGTTGATCCGGAGACCGGCGTTAAGGGCCGCTTCTGGACCGAACCGCTCGAGGTCACTTTCCCGGAGTGGAACTACACCCCGCAGGAGTGGTGATCTGAAACGTGAGTTCCGGCACATGCCAAGCGAAACGGTTTGGATGTAAGCCTGAATTCATGTTGAGATTCAACTCGTGGTTAACACCGTTCACGTATCGCGAAACGTATGCAAGTAGCGCGAATATGGGTACGGCGTTCGCGGTTGCCTGGATAGTCGTTCGACGCACTCAAGGCCGTTTGGCCGAGCCTACGGTCGAACAACCATCCAAGCAGCCGCTCTCTTGCGTTTGAGGGGATACGCTTTTGGGAGATAACGCGCTTTTGGGGGAATCTTGGTAAGGGGGTTCCTTTTGCGTGCCGAATTCACTAGGCTTTGACAGGGATATACAACGAAAGGTGTGAGATGCTGACGCAGTACGTCACGGTGTTGCAGGGAACGCTGGCACCGGCTTTGCTGATTATGGCGCTGAACGTGATGCTCACGGTCGGTGAGGGGCGTGACAAGCCGTTGAGCGCGTACTGGCGTCTTGCGGGCTTCATTATTGGATTCGCGGGTGCCATTGTGTTCGCCGCGTTGCGTGCATCCGCGATGATCAATCAGCGTACGTTCGTCAATTACCCCACGTTGTGGTGTTGTGTGATTTTCGATATCGCAGTGTTCGTTGTTGTGCTGTTCGCACGTCGCATCACTACGAATTGGCATGATCATCGCGCGTTGCTCGATATTGCGAATGCGATTGGCGCTCTTGCGATTGCCTCCACCACCTTCCGTGCGTTGCCTGATGTTATTTTGCGTTTGACGATTTTCGTGGAGCCAGGAGATCCGATCTTCACTTCGGATATGCTGCTTCGTGCGCTTGGTTTCGCATTGGGTGCGGCCACTGCGATTGTTGCAGCGTTGATTTTCCGTACGATGCGTTCCACTGCGATTCGTTGGTCGTTCACCACGGCCGTGCTGCTGCTGATTGCGCTGCTGTTTGTCTCGCATTTCACTGATCTTGCGCAGATTCTGCAGTCCAAGCGCATCGTTCATTTCCCTACGGAAGCGTTCCTGGCGTTGGTGTGGTGCATCAATCATCAGCGTCATATGGTCATTGCCATGGTGTTGGTGTTCATCATTCCGGTGGTCGCCAGCATTGTGATGGGCTTCAAAATCAAGCCGGAAGGCGCAAACGAGGCCATTGTGCGATCGCATATCGCGTTCCGTCGCCGTGCGAAGGCGGCCGGCGCATGGAGCCTTGTTGCGATGATCGGCATCACGTTCGCGCTCACGTATGGTGTGGCGCAAACGAAGAAGGTCATTACGCTGTCTCCGCCTGAGGATTATTCGCTGAGCGACGGCGTGGCCACCATCAAATTCAGTCAGATCAACGACGGTCACCTGCATCGCTCCAATACAAGGCGAAAGATGGCACGGTAATGCGTTTCATCATCATCAAAAAGAATGGTGGAGCGTACGGTGTCGGTCTTGACGCATGCGATAACTGCGGTGACGCGGGCTATTACGAGAAGGATGGCAAGATCATCTGCAAGAAGTGCGATGTCGCCATCAACCTCGCCACTATCGGATTCAAGGGCGGCTGCAATCCTGTGCCGTTCGATTATCAGGTTGAATCCGGCAAAATCGTAATTCAAACTTCGACGCTCGACGCATTGTCGACGCATTTCCAGTGAGCGGAAAGAGGTAGTCATGTTCTTTTTTTCGAATGATTTTCCGCTCGTTCAGCAGGCAGTTCAAACGCAGACTGCTGATCGCGGTCACCGTGTGCCTGTCGGCCACGGTCAGCGTGGCCATGCTGGGTGTGGTGTTCGACGTGGAGACAGCTGAACGCGGAACTGTCGACGTACGGTTCCA
>ENA-OQAJ01000169-OQAJ01000169.1-human-gut-metagenome-genome-assembly--contig:-NODE-169-length-20487-cov-2.859185_pt1 | contig 20487 bp, 27 predicted proteins | sample MGYA00242736_ERZ504529 | MGnify/ENA primary metagenome ERZ504529 (study PRJEB26092, sample SAMD00036275) | human gut metagenome | host: Homo sapiens | study: EMG produced TPA metagenomics assembly of...
AAGGATACTGCACAGACATCGGGTTACCCCTGTTTTCCTGGCTGGCAGGGGAGGATATTAAAGAGGGAAAGATCACAGACAGGGTGATCCGGCAGGTGGATGTGGCGCCTACCATCGCGGAGATCCTCGATGTGAGAAAGCCTGAGCAGTGTGAGGGGGCCCCGGTTTATCAGATACTGAAGAAATAAAAGATCCTGAAAAAATTTTCCTTCCTGGCTCTTGACAAAAGACAAAAATTGGTAAGATAGTAAACTTCAGACAAATATCAGAGAAAAAGGATGGAAACAGATCATGATACCAAAGGACCCGGTAATGCTTTTAAGTTATGTAAATACACAGCTGAGGGATTTTTATAAATCTCTGGATGATTTCTGCGAGGACAGAGGCCTTGTGCGAAAAGAGCTGGAGGATAAGCTCGATATGATTGATTATGCTTATGATCCGGCAGTGAACCAGTTTGTATAAAAAATCAGGAACAGGAAAACGATGTTATAAAGATAGCCGCAGTGTAGAGATATTGATCTGATATCGATTCTACGATGCGGCTATCTTTGATTTTATTTAACAGTTACTTTAACAGTTGCTTTCTTTTTGCCGGAGAGAATGGTAATGGTGGCCGTGCCTTTCTTTCGTGCAGTGATCATTCCCTGAGAATTCACAGATGCAATTTTTTGAGTTGGAAGATTTATAAGTTATTTTTCAACTGTGGTCAGTGGAGTGCGGGATATTTTTAATTTGTAGGTCTTTTTCAGTTTCAGAGAAAGACGGGATGGGGAACAGTAAGTTTCTGAGTTGCGACTGTTTTTGCTGGACTTTTATTTTGGCAGTAGCCTTTTTGCCGCTGGCAAGCGTGACGGTGATTTTTGTGCTGCCTGGACGGATTCCTTTGATCTTTCCGTGGGAATCAATGGTGGCAATTTTTTTGTTCGCAGAGCTGTAAGATTTTACTTTGTCACCTTTGGCTAGTCCGGTTACTTTGAATGCAGTAGTAGTCTGACCTGTTTGCAGAAGAATCGAGGTCATGTTGAGTTTAATGGTTGCTTTGAGCTGTGCTATAGCAGCTTTTTCTGTTTTTCCACAGTATGCACAGGTACGCTGTTTCTGGCCTGGCTGAAAAACTGTGGCGGATTTTACAGTTTTCCAGGAACTCCATTTATGAGATTTCTCCAGGATCTGAAAACTGATCTTGCGGGAGCCTGTATAGGAACCCATGCCTGTAACCGTAACGGAGGCAGTTCCTGGTTTGATGTTATTGGAGTATGTCAGTTTGTAATCTTTATCCAATGACAGAAGTGTGTCGCCATTTTTTACAGTTACTTCAGGAGTCTGTTCCCTGCCATCGCAATAAACATCATCAACTGTGACAGTAAGTGTATCTACAGAGATTTCAGGTGATGTGACAGTTACTGTGCAGGTGGCCAGAAAACCGCCGTCAAAAAGTTTTGACTGTGATAATGGCTGTACCAGCGGAAACTGCTTTGACAGTACCGATATCGTCAACCGTGGCAACAGCTTCATTGTCGGATGCCCAGAGAACATCTTTGATCGTGGCATTTTCTGGTGATACGGATGGAATCAGGGAAAAAGTTTCTCCGGTCATCAGAGATTTTTCAGGCTGATCCAACCGGATGTTTTCTACGTAAATACGTTCCGGAGCTGTTTCCCTGGTGTCGGAAGAAGCTACTGTTTTTTCTCCGGATTCATCTACAGGAGAGTAGATTCCTGTATCAAGGTTCTGGCTTTCTGGAATGTAGGTATTGTAGGTTTTTCCGGAAGTCAGAGGAATATCATTGTAAACAATCTTTCTGGTGAGAGTATCTCCGTCGTACTCTTCTACTTCGTAGGTCATGGAGCCGGTATCGTTTCCTGTCAGTTTCAGATAATAATCATCTCCGCAGAAGGAAACATATTTGGAGTCGCCATCTACATACATAAATATGTCGTTGTAAGAGGTATCTACAATGTTGTTTACAATGGAACCGCATAAATTATGGCTGCCGTCGTATACGTATACATCTACCGGGCAGTGGATCTTTGCATTGGTGTTTCTTCTGGAAGAACTGGAGGATTCGACTGCTTTGGTGTACATAGTATAAACACAATTGGAAAAAGATCCAAACTTTGTACGGCTCATAAGGTCTGTTACGGTTTTGGTAAAGAGAATTTCAGCTACTTCATCAACGTGTTTGCCCCAGGTTTCATCATAGACATTTTTTACTGAAGCCTCGGCCACAGATTTTACCTGTTTTGCAAAAGCTTCCATATCTGCACTGGCTATACCGATGATTCCTGAACAGTTATCCTGACTGATAGTGTAATTCAATGTTCCGAAGGCCCCGAAGCTGATGTCACCCCAGCCATAGTTTGATACGGAATAGGTGAAGTTGATCGTACGGGCTCCTTTTTTGGTAGCAGCGGATATGGAGAAGGAGGCAGTTAAAGTTTGGCCAGTTATTGTGGCCTTTTTACTGATTCCCATTTTGTCAAAAAGTTTTTCCAGAATTTTTTTGACTGACAGGATTATTCCGATCTCCAGTGTAGGAGAAGGAAGAGGAATTGATGGCCACAGCCATATATCCGGATAAGAAATCATACAGTTCATTTTGCTGCTTAGTAGTAAAATATTCGCCCAGTTTCGGATCTCTGGTGAGAATATTTTTGTTTTTAAGCATTTGCTGGGCTTTGGTCATGTTCTGGACGCGTTCTGTCTTTTCTTTACGTTTTTCTGCTTGTTGACGGGTGTAATCCTGGTTATAAATATACAGTGTGCTGTTTGTGGAATGCACATATGAGTCAGAGTCCCCATAACATATGGAGAATTCAGCAGTTAATTTTGTGGTGGATTTTTCTGGAACAAAATTGGATGTAATGCTGAATTCAGGCGTTAAGATAGTTTTGGTTTCGGGTGCTTTGATTCTTAAAGGAGTTGGATATTCTATGAATGAAGTAAATCCTGTTTCTTTAAATGAGCTTTTAATGGGGAATTGGTATTCATTTTTATTCCCTTAACAGAGACTGTATAATCAGCAAGCAGCTTTTTTTAGTTCAGCCTCAGAATAAGCAGAATTTTTGGCTGAATTTGCATGCGATTTTTAATGTACCTGATTGGGAAGAATGGTTGTATTGGCCATTTTCATACGTAAAGGTGTTTGCACTTGGTATAAAGTTTACGATTATATAAGGAGTGACAAGGTTTGCTGCTTCTTCCATATGAGTAACTCTGCTGTTTTTGTAGGTGAAAACAACGATTTTGTCCTTGCTGTTAACAAGGATTGAGGTTGCCTGGGTAAGATTGAAATCAGAAGCAACAGTATAATTTTTTCCTTCTATATTAATTGTGCCTTTTCTGCATTTACACCGTCAAGATGTCCACTGATATAAGTGGTTCCTTCCTGGATAATTTCATGAAATGGAATGTTGTTGGCATTTGCGTAGGTTTCGGCCGCAGAGCAGGAATAACCTTTGATCACAAGATTTTTCCAGCCCTGGAAAGCTGTATCTGCAATGGAAGTTACGGAACCAGGGATGAAGGTTTCTTCCAGAGCCTTGCAGTTGTAAAATGCGTAGTTTCCGATGGAGGTCACAGAATCCGGAATGGATACAGAAGCCATATGAGTGTTGGAAGTACTTTCTACCCTTGCCAGATTATCGGGAATATTTTCCATACCAGGTTCCAGAATCAGTTCGCTCAGAGCACTGGCAACGCCAAGAGGTCCGTATTTACTGTCATAAGTACTGGAGCCACCAGTTTCACAGGAAGTAAGATTAGCCGGAATGGTGAGACTGTTAACCTGTGTATTTGCAATGAAAGAGTATCCCAGTTTTTTCAGTTTGGAAGGAAGGGTGATAGATTTCAGTGAAGAACAGTTACAAAAAGCAAGTCGTTCAATGGTGGTAATAGCATCGTCAAGCTCTATACTAACCAGAGAAGAACATCCGGAAAAAGAGGAATCACCCAGGTATCTTACGTTTTTGGAAAAAGAGATATTTTTCAGAGCAGTACAGTTGCTGAACGCACTGGACTGAATATCGACATAAGCACCACCCTTATTGTTGTCCGTAAAAGAAATGGAAGAGAGGGAAGTACAGTTTGAAAACGCGAGGTTTCCGATTGTATTAACTGTTTTTGGAAAAGTAATCTCTTCAAGGGAAATACAGTTTTGAAAAGCTTCATAATTGATTTGTTCAAGATTTTCTGACCAGCGAATGGAAATCAGTTTTTTGCAGCCGGAAAAAGCATTGTCAGAAATGACAGTGACAGAATCCGGAAAGGAAATATTTGTTAATTTTGCATTGTTTTTAAATGCATATTGACCTATGGTGGTGACAGAGTCAGGTATAGAGATGGAGGTCAAATGTGTGCCGGAAGTACTTTCCACTCTTGCCAGATTATCGGGAATATATTCCATGCCGGGTTCCAGAATAAGTTCTTTTAGAGTGTTAGCACCGCCAAGAGGTCCGTATTGACTCTCGTAAGTACTGGAGCCGCCTGTTGTACAGGTAGTAAGCCCTGCCGGAATGGTGAGACTGGTGATCTGTGTATTTGCAATAAAAGAGTATCCCAGTTTTTTCAGTTTGGAAGGAAGGGTGATAGATTTCAGTGAGGAACAGTTGCAAAAAGCAAAGCGTTCAATGGTGGTAATAGCGTCGTCAAGCTCGACATTAGTCAGAGAGGAGCATCCGGAAAAAGAAGAATCACCCAGATATCGTACATTTTTAGAAAAAGAAATATTTTCCAGAGCAGTACAGTTGCTGAACGCACTGGACTGAATATCGACATAAGCACCACCCTTATTGTTGTCCGTAAAAGAAATGGAAGAGAGGGAAGTACAGTCTGAAAATGCGGAAGGCCCAATGGTATTGATTGTTTTGGAAAGGTGATCGCTTCAAGGGAAACACAATTTTCAAAAGCTTCATAATTAATTTGTTCAAGACTTTCGGACCAATGAATGGAGATCAGTTTTTTGCAACCATAAAAAGCACCGTCGGAAATGACCGTGACAGAATCGGGAATGGAAATGTTTACTAACTTTACACAGTTTTTAAATGCATATTTACCGATGGAAGTGACAGAATCCGGGATAGATACGGAAGTCAGATGCGTATTGGAAACACTTTTTACCAGAGCCAGGTTGCGGGAATACATTCCATTCCGGGCTCCAGAATTAGCTCTTTCAAAGTATTGGCATCGCCAAGAGGACCAAACATAGTGTCCGAACTGGAACCACCTGTCGCACAGTAAGTAAGTCCTGCCGGAATGGTAAGACTGGAGATCTGTGTATTTGCAATAAAAGAGTAGCCCAGTTTTTTTTTTAATCTGGAAGGAAGCTTCACAGATTTCAGTTCATCACATCCATAGAATACAAAATTACCGATTTCCGTAACTGTGTTGGAAATGACTACACTGGTAATTACAGGGTTGTAGGCAAAGGCACTGTCAGAGATTTTTGTGACAGTATAGTTATCAATTTTGGAAGGTATCGTTACTTCTGAATCACCACCTGTATATTTTGTGATCGTGGCGTAAAGTCCGGAAGTAGTATACTGGAATCCATCATCAGTTACATTGCTGCCGGCTGAAAGTACACTTCCGTCATCAAAGTCATTATCGGTAACCGGTTCTGATACAACATCAGAATCGGGTTCCATCGGCAGACTATCTGAAAAATTATCAGAAAATTCCGGCGAGATTTCATCAGCAGGATATTCCGTATCTGCTTCAGGAATGTCTGTATTTGCAAGGTCAGGTTCTGCATCAGATACAGAAGAATCCTGTTCTTCATCAGAACTTATAAAGTCAGAAATATCTTCGGTGTTTTCTTCTGTGAGGAGATGGGATTCCTCGGTGATTCCGGTGGAGTCTTCTCCAAAATCCAGATCTTCAGCCAGAACAGCCGACGCAGGCTGCAGACACATCAGTGCCGCAAGTGTACAGGCAAGGAACTTCTTTTTCATAGTGTTGGTCCTCCTTATGATAATTTTTTGTGATCAGGGCATCAGCGCAATATACTGTTTCAGCAGATTCAGAGTTTCTTCTTTTGTGTAGACAAGAGGGCTTCCCGGCAGATTTTTAATAAATTCGCTGAAAATCTTGCACAGGGAATGTTCCTGAATATGGATATTGCAGCAATATGCTCCAAAAACAAAAGCGTTGGTTGTATAAATATGAATTCCGGTGGATGTGACATATATGGTTAAGTAGTCTGGCAACTGCAGGTGAGTGGGGCGAAGAATCAGTCCGGAAATAGTTTCATCGGAAATTTCTTTATACAGGGTTTTTAGCATTTGACGGATATCATCAGGATCCAGTGGTGGAACATACTGAGGTGGCATATCCTGCAGAACGCAGGTTTGTGTAAGATCAGACAGACCTTTTTCTGTAAAAACAGTAAGGTAAGTGATCTGATCCTGACGTAGTACGGAAAAATGCTGTTCCACAAGCTCGTACATAGGATGATAGGGCATATCGTTGCTGTTCAGATATTTTTTGATGATTGCAGGTGTTATATAGCGTCCGGGACAGGGCTGTGACATAAAAACCTGCATGGTATCCGGTGAAGTGCCGGCAATGTATTCCTGAAGGACTTCCATAATATTAGAACTGCACTGGATGAGGAGATCGCAGTTTTGCAGTTTCGTTGAAAAAAATTGCGATAATAAGAAATTAATTCTGTGTTGTCACTGATCCTGGCAGTACTCAGATCTTCAGAAATCTGAAGCAGGCAGGATGGGGTAATGATATAGTAGATCAGAGGAGAAGCTGTAACTGCGTGCTGGTTTTCTGTAAAGTAATAAGGTTTATAACTGCCCCGGGAAGCAAGACACAGAGGAATTATGGAACCGAGCTTCTTTAGATTTCTGCGAGCCGGATTTGGAGACAGAGTGCTGACACGGTGCAGATAAAGAAGTTCACTGACTGAAAAATGATTCTCATTCAACCATAATTCCATAAATTCCATAGTAAGATCAAGTTTCTCTGGAAGGAACATCTGGATTTCTACATCTGTGTGATGAGATACTTCGTAGATTAATACTGAACGGATAATACTGCGAACAGCGTATTCTCCGTTGATCAGAGAATCGGTCAGAGGAAGCGAGTTTACTTTTGGGGGCGGAAACATGGAGAAATCAACAGATGCCAAAGTATTCAGAAAATCACAGACAGCCTGACGATTTTCATAGGCATCCTCACCCTGTAGACTGATGTCATGCAGGCGGAAAAATTCCTGACGTTCTTCTGTGCACAGACCAAAATAACGGGCCAGTATCTGCATGGCTTTATAAGAAAGAATCCGTTCATCTTTCAGGGCTTTGTGGATTGATGTCCTTTCAATTCCTGCATTGCGTGAAATTGAAGCAATGGATTCTCCACTTTGATCGATAAGTTTTCTGAGGTAGTTGCTGAATTTTGACATAAGGATCCTCCTGTTTATCGAGTTGTTAATCGTATTATAAAGCTGGAAAAAGGATTTTCAATTTGTGACGGAAACTGTGACAGATGAATCTTATATTTGAGCACAAAATATGAAAGTTTAACCAAATCAAGTAAGTCTGCGGGGTTGCGAAAAGCAATAAGCAGTGGGTGGGGACTTGCTGTATCAGGAAGAGTGCAAGCTCCTCCTGATAAACTGCGGAGCAGTTATTTGGTGTAGAGCTACGTAGCGAAGCGGATTGCGAATATCCGCTTGACTTTTTTTTTATAATAACGCAAAAAAGATATCTGCCCGGATTCTGACTGATCTTCCGGCAGATATCTTTTTATTTTCTAACTGAATTTCCTATATTTGAAACGGACGGATATTTACCTGGCTCATATATTTTCCCAGGGAAGCATCGGCGTTTCCACCTTTTTGTCGCGCAGCATCAGGTCCATTACTGCTTCTGCCGCAGATTTTCCCTCAAAAAGTACTCGGTTTACTTCTGTTATGATAGGCATCTCCACCTCATATTTCTCGGCAAGTTCTCTTGCAGCTCTTGCAGAATAAACGCCCTCCACAACCATCTGTACTTCATCCATAGCTTCCTCCATCGTATGTCCCTGACCGATCAGGTATCCAGCTTTTCGATTACGGCTATGCTTACTTGCGCAGGTTACGATCAGATCTCCAATCCCGGAGAGTCCATAGAAAGTTTCCATCTGTGCGCCCATTTTTTTTTGCCAAGTCTTCCGATCTCTGTGATTCCTCTGGTGATCAGTGCCGCCTTGGTATTGTCCCCATATCCAAGACCATCCGCAGTACCCGCTGCCAGTGCGATCACATTTTTCAGGGCTCCGCCAAGTTCCACTCCAAGGATATCTGGTGTTGTATATACACGAAACACAGGGCTCATAAAAAATGCTCTGAAGATATTCCGCAGTTTCCTGCGTATGTGCGCTGACTACACAGGTCGTAGGAAGTCCACGACCTACCTCTTCCGCATGACTGGGGCCTGAAAGTACAGCTACATTTCCCTGAGGGATTTCTTCCTCGATCACTTCACTGAGCGTTTTCAGTGTTTTTTCCTCAATACCCTTTGCAACATTTGACAATTTTTCTGATTCCCGCAGACAAACGGTGCCATTTTGTGTGCGGTGCTTCGGATATATGGAGAAGCTACCGCCAGCACAGTTACATCCACATCCTTAAGTGCACGTTCCAGGTCTGTCAGGATCTCAATCTCATCTGGAAGACGCACCCCCGGAAGCCGGTCAGGATTTTCTCTTTTTTCCCGGAGTTTACGGGCATCCTCCGGTCTTGCCGACCAGAGGAGAACTTCATGGCCGTTATTATACAGCAGGAGCGCCAGAGCCATACCCCCAGCTTCCTGAACCCAGTACGCTGATTTTCGCCATAAATCTTACCTCTTATTTTTTATTCTTACTGCTTAAAAACACCTTATTTTCTGTTCCGTGAAGCAGCCTTACAATGTTTGCCCTGTGCCTGTAGAAGGCCATTGCCGTAAGAACTGCCATCACAATATAAAGTTCCATTGTATGTGGCTGATCCATCCCGTATTTCCCCATATGTCCAAAAACAAGGACCAGGATAAACGCTGCCGCATAGGCACTGAGGGAACAGAGAGATACATAATGTGTTGTAAAAAACAGTACAAAAAAGACAACTGCACATACAATAAAAATCCGACAGTCAAAAGCAATGATCATGCCTACAGAGGCCGCAATTCCTTTTCCACCGCGAAATTCCATGGAAATTGGGAAATTATGTCCCAGAATACAGCCCAGTGCAGCATAAAGCGTCAGAAGCGGGAGAATACCGCTCATGGAGTTCCCATAAATCATTCTCACGATCACAATGGCAAGCACACACTTCAGGCAGTCTCCCAGAAGTGTAAGCGCTCCCGCCTTTTTTCCGAAAGTGCGGAATGCGTTGGTCGTTCCCGCATTTCCGCTTCCATGCTCTCTGATATCTGTCTTGTGAAGCTTTCCTATAATATAACCTGTCTGAAAAAAGTCCGCATACATAACCGATAACAAGACAAATAATACGTTCCATATTTTTATTCCTTTTCCCCGCGCTCGCGGATGATGAATTTCAGGGAAGTTCCGGAGAATCCAAAGGCATCCCTGATCTTGTTCTCCAGATATCTTACATAGGAGAAATGCATCAGTTCCTTATCGTTGACAAAAATTACAAATGTGGGCGGTTTTACCGCAACCTGTGTCATGTAGAAGATCTTCAGTCTTCTACCACGGTCGGACGGCGGCTGCTGGAGAGCAACTGCCTCGGAAAGGATCTCATTGAGAACACCAGTCTGGATACGGAGTGTCTGATTCTCGATAACTGTATCGATATTCTCAAAGAGCTTCGGAAGTCTCTGGCCTGTTTTGCAGAAATAAAAATAATCTGTGCATACGGCATAAAGGAAAGGATCTGACGGATCTTCTCTGTATGCTTGTAGATGGTCTTGTCATTTTTCTCAATGGCATCCCATTTGTTTACAGCTACAATGATACCTTTTCCTCTGTCATGGGCGATTCCCGCGATCTTTGCATCCTGCTCGGTAACTCCCTCGGAAGCATCGATCACAACTACGACCACATCTGCACGCTCTACAGCTGTTACTGTACGGATAACACTGTAGCGCTCGATCTCTTCTTTTACTTTTCCTTTACGGCGAAGTCCTGCAGTATCAATAAATACATAATCCTTATTGTTCCAGGTAACCTTGGTATCAATGGCATCACGTGTAGTTCCCGCAATGTTGGATACGATCACACGCTCCTCACCAAGAAGTTTGTTGATCAGAGAAGATTTTCCAACGTTTGGCTTTCCTACGATGGCGATCTTCGGGATATCGTCCTGATCTTCCTCCTCGCTCTTATCTGGGAACTCTTTGATCACCTCATCCAGCATATCTCCAAGACCCTGTCTGTTGGCTGCGGAAATTGGGATCGGTTCTCCGATTCCAAGATTATAAAATTCATATACATCCATCATGTACTTCTGATGGCTGTCCACTTTGTTGACTACAAGGCGTACCGGCTTGCCACTGCGGCGGAGCATATCTGCCACCTTGGCGTCAGAATCCACAAGCCCCTGGCGGACATCTGTGATAAAAATAATCACATCTGCCGTGTCAATGGCAATCTGTGCCTGCTCTCTCATTCTGGAAAGAATGATGTCACTGCTGTCCGGCTCAATTCCACCTGTATCGATCAGGGTAAATGTCCGGTCAAGCCATGTGACATCTGCATAAATTCTGTCACGGGTTACTCCTGGTGTATCCTTTACTATGGAAATATTATCACCTGCCAGAGCATTAAACAGAGTGGATTTTCCTACATTAGGCCTTCCCACTATTGCTACTACTGGTTTGCTCATAAATCTGTCTCCTTCTTGTTGGTTTATGTTTCAGAGGGTTGATCACAGCTTCCACCAGATCACGTCCTCCTGTGTCTAGATTACAATTTCTGTTTTCAGTGCCTCTGAAAGTTCTTCCAGTGTCATATCATCCAGAAAAATCTCTTCATCACCTTTCAGCATACTGCACGGGATCAGAAGTTTTTCTCCCAGGTCAAGGTCGGAAAGCTGTTCTTTCAGATCCTGCCCTGTGATCAGTCCGGACACCGTGATCTTTTCACCGAAAAAGCGATTCTCGATGGTCGTGACCGGAATCTGCACATTGGGAAATTTTTTTCTTGATTTCTTCTATATAGCGGGCAATAAAAGGCGCCGCCAGTTTTCCTGTGGCGATCCTTCCTGTCACTTTACGGTCGTCACCGGTAAGTTTCTTAAGTGTTTCCTTTACTTCGGTTTCCAGAAGTCTTAACATGCCCACGCCATTTTCAAGCTGCAGATATCCGTCGTATTCCTCCTCACAGGGAAGCTCCCTGTCAGCCAGAATATACCACTCATCCGAAGCATGGATAAAATGAATCCCGTACTTCTCCATCATAATCTTCTGCCAGCGTTCAATCTGATTCAGAACTTTTTTCTGCATCTTCTTTATTAAAAGGCTCCAGAGGATAGAGACCTTTTCTGTATTTGGTAAGTCCTACCGGCACAACAGAAACACTCTGAAGAACCGGAGCATAAGCGGAAAGTTTCTCAAGGCTGTATTCCAGCTCATCCCCGTCATTGACACCTTTGCACAGTACGATCTGTCCGTTCATGGTGATCCCTGCGTTATACAGCATATCCACCTTCTCTAGGGCCTTTCCCGCAAAGCGGTTATGCAGCATTTTGCACCGGAGCTCCGGATTCATTGCCTGGAATGAAATATTGATCGGTTCCAGATGATAGCGGATCACTCGCTCAATATCCTTCTCGCTCATATTGGTAAGCGTCACATAATTTCCCTGAAGAAAGGAAAGCCTGGAATCGTCATCCTTAAAATACAGCGTCTCACGCATATCCGGCGGCATCTGGTCAATAAAACAGAAAATGCAGTGATTGGAACAGGAACGATAATCATCCATCAGATCCTTCTCAAAGGTAATCCCAAGGTCTTCTTCATATTCCTTCTCCACCTCCAGCTCCCAGATCTCTCCGTTTGCCTTTTCCACTTCCAGAACAACGAATTCTTCATTCATCAGATATCGGTAGTCAAATATATCTTCCACAGGCTGACCGTTTACAGACACAAGTCTGTCCCCCGGTTCCAGCCCCAGCTCCTCGGCAATACTGTCGGGCAGCACCCTGGAAATCATATGCTTTCTTAATTTCATCATTATCTCCCTTTTCTATCCCGTATATAATAACAACTTTGCTCTTAAAAATCAACACTTTGAGAAAACACCTTGACTGACACGTGGGTCTGATGTTATAAATAGACTGAGAATTTTTAATGACATACACTTAGGAGGAATATTATGCCAAACATAGAATTGCTGGAAAAGTCTATGCCTGTTGCCCCGATCCGAATCGCCGCACTTGCCGGATGCCGCGAACTGGCCGAGGAGGTTGACAAAAAGCTGGTTAAATTCCGTAAAGAACTTGTAGCAGCCAAGAAATCCACCATTATCCCACAGGGCTATGCAGAGAAATCTTTCCTTGTAGACTGCGAATGCCCGCGTTTCGGAACCGGTGAAGGTAAAGGTTACATCAAAGAATCCGTTCGTGGTACAGACCTTTACATTATGGTAGATGTGACCAATTACAGCCTTACTTACAGCGTATGCGGCCACGAGAACCACATGTCTCCGGACGACCATTACCAGGATCTGAAGAGAATTATCTCCGCAGCCACCGGTAAAGCACACCGTATCAACGTTATTATGCCATTCCTTTACGAGGGACGTCAGCACAGACGTACCAAGAGAGAATCTCTCGACTGTGCACTTGCACTTCGCGAGTTAAGCGCAATGGGTGTTTCCAACATCATTACTTTTGATGCTCATGATCCACGTGTGCAGAACTCTATTCCGCTGAAAGGCTTTGATAACTTTTTCCCGACATACCAGTTCCTGAAAGCACTGGTCAAAAAATGTCCCGGATTTCAAACTCGACAATGATCACCTCATGATCATCAGCCCGGATGAAGGCGCTATGTCACGTGCTGTATATTTCTCCAATATCCTTGGAGTTGATATGGGTATGTTCTACAAACGCCGTGATTACTCCACTGTTGTCAATGGCAAGAACCCGATCGTTGCTCATGAATTCCTCGGAGATTCCGTAGAGGGCAAAGATGTTGTCATCATCGACGATATGATCTCTTCCGGAGAGAGTATGCTGGATGTTGCCCGTCAGCTGAAAGAGCGTAAAGCCGGACGTGTATTCGTCTGCACAACCTACGGTCTGTTTACAGACGGCGTAGCCAAATTTGACGAATATTACGAGAAAGGCTGGCTGGACAGAGTCATCACAACCAACCTTAACTACCGTATTCCGGAACTTCTCGACCGTCCATACTATATCGAAGCAAATATGAGCAAATATCTTGCAAGTATCATCGATATCATCAACCATGATGTATCTGTCGAGAAGGTTCGTTCCAGCAACGAAAAGATCATGGATCTCATGAAAAAAGTCAACGAACAGTAAGAAATGCTCCCAGGTTTCCACGTTTCCCGTGAGAAGCCCTGTGCGAATAAAGAAAGAGCGGATTACAGCAGGTGCAGATGCCCGGCATGGAAATCCGCTCTTCTTTTATGCCTGCATCCAGAAAGATCCTTCGGTTCGCCTCCCACAGATTCAGCTGATATTTTCCATCTGGTTTCTCATAAAAAAGTACATCCCAGTATTTTTCTTCAAATGCTTCTTTAAACTGATCGATCACATCTTCACTGACTTCATAACAGTCCTGACAGATAGACGGACCGATGGCTGCGTAAAGTTCTGAAGGGTCTGTCTGAAATTCCTCAGCCATTTTTTCCACCGTCACTTTACCGATCTTTCCTACCGTACCTCTCCATCCGGAATGTGAGAGTCCTATCGCTTTATGTACCGGATCCACAAAGAAAAGTGGTACACAGTCCGCATAAAAAGGTCGCCAGAACCAGTCCAGGAACATTGGTGATCATTCCATCCACATCCGTATAAGGCCTCGGTTTTGTGATTCCATTTCCCCTGTCTGTTTCCGTGACCACATGCACATTGGTGGTATGTGTCTGATCAGAAGTTACGATATCTCCCATGGAAAATCCCATAGCATCAGAGAGTCTGCGGTAATTTTCCCGCACTGCATCCTCGTTATCTCCTCTTGTAAAGCTTAAATTCATGGATTCATAAATTCCCTGACTCACTCCGCCCAGACGGGTACTGAAGCCATGTACGATCCCGGGAATTTTCTCAAAGGCAGGATACGTCAGCCACGTAACCCCGTTCTTCTGATTTACATTCATTAATTGCTTATCTTTATACCATTTTATTTTCATATTATGTAACCAGCCCTTTCATCTGCAAAAATCAAAAAGCATTTTTTTATCCAGTGGATTTTTTTCTCCGTCAATTCCCACTACATCAAAACGGCAGGGAGGAAATTCCCGGTATCCATGTACAGCCAGGTAAAACATTGCCACTCTGCTGATGATCCGCTGTTTTTCTCTCCCTACCGCCGCAAAAGAACTTCCACTTCTTCCGTTCTTTCTGTATTTCACTTCTACAAATACCAGATATCTTTCATCTTGTGCAATGAGATCAATCTCACCGCTTCGACAGCGAAAATTTTTTTCCCTGATCTGCAGTCCCCTCTTTTCCAGGAACACTGCCGCAATTTCCTCATAATAAACTGCCCTTCTGTCTTTTTATTTTTCTTTCAGAAAAAACATAACCTTTTCTGTTTTTTGATGTCGGTATCTTAAGTATCTTATCCGTTATACAAAAATGTGTGATAAACGTTTTCCGGTGTATCGGACTTGGCCCGTATTTCTTCAGTGCTTCAATATGTGCTGCAGATCCGTAACCCTTGTTAGAGGCAAATCCATACTCCGGAAGAACTTTGTCATATTCTTCCATCATCCGGTCTCTGGTCACCTTTGCCACAATACTTGCCGCTGCAATGGATACGCTTTTTGCATCGCCCTTGATAATGGGTACCTGAGGGATCTGAACCTCCGGTATGGTAACTGCATCGTTCAAAAACAGCTGTGGCTGCACAGAAAGTTTGCTTATCGCCTGACGCATTGCCTCATAGGTTGCCTGCAGGATATTGATCTCATCAATTCTTTCCGGACTTGCCATTCCGATTCCAACAGAAACTGCACCTTCCAGGATCACATCATACAGCTCTTCTCTCTTTTTGGCTGTAAGCTTCTTGGAATCATTCAGCCATAAAATATCGCAGTCTTTCGGAAGGATCACCGCACAGGCTACAACCGGGCCGGCAAGCGGTCCTCTTCCCACTTCATCGATCCCGCAGAGATACCCAAGATGCTCATATTTATGTTCATATTCTTTCATGATTTCTGTGCGCGCACGTTCATTTTCCAGTGCCTGGAGCTTTTTACGATACTGCTGGATCAGTTTCTGTACACCGCTTCTTTCATCGTTTTCATAATGCTGAAAAAGGGCGTTGTATTCGCCCTCCTTCGCTGACGCAAAATGCGCCCTGATATCTTTCATTGTTTCCATTATGCTTCCTCTGTTCCTTTCGGAAATTCCAACGTTACTTTTCCAAGTTTTCCGGAACGGAATTCTTCCAGCAAAAAGACGGGATGCTTTTTCATAATCAAGTTCTTCACCTTTTTTTCAGACATCCTCTCGCTTTTTGCAACTGCAGTAAGGATATCCAGCGGTTTCTGTCCTTCTTCCACGCTGTATCTCTCTTTGAGTGCTGCCGGGTAAAATTCCTGCAGATATCCGATCAGACCCAGGGCAAGCTCCTCAATATTCAGAATATCATCCTTTATAGAACCGATATAGGCAAGACGCATTCCAACTTCCTGATCTTCAAATTTGGGCCAGAGAATTCCTGGTGTGTCCAGAAGTTCCACACTTTTATTCAGACGGATCCACTGTTTTCCCTTCGTAACTCCCGGTTTATTTCCAGTCTTGGCACATGCTTTTCCTGCAAAAGTGTTAATAAATGTTGATTTTCCAACATTCGGGATGCCTGCTACCATGGCACGTACCGGACGGTTTTTGATTCCTCTTCTTCTGTCCCGCTCTGTCTTTTCCTTACATGCTTCTGTAATTGCCGCAGAAACAGCTTTCATGGAGCCTTTATTACGGGAATCGATACTTACCGCATAGATCCCTTTTTCTTTGAAATATTCCATCCAGGCACGGTTCTGTCTCTCATCGGCAAGGTCTGCTTTATTGAGAAGGATCATACGTGCCTTGTTTTTTCCGAGTTCATCAATATCCGGATTGCGGCTGGAAAGCGGAACCCTTGCATCTACAAGCTCAATGATCAGATCGATCAGCTTGATATCTTCCTGCATCTGGCGTTTCGCCTTTGTCATATGGCCTGGATACCACTGTACGTTCATAATTCACCTCATTTTTTATCTGATAAAACCTATTTTACTTTTGGGAGAAACTGTAAACCATATCTTCCCTACAATATATTTCTTGCTGATATTTCCAATATCGCTGAAACGGCTGTCCTCGCTGTTATTCCGATTATCTCCCAGAACAAAATACTCTCCACTTTCCAGTGTGATAGCACTGTCTGCAAGTCCGCCATCTGCGATTTCCTGATAAGCACCATTCTCTTCGTAAACATTTCCATTAATGTAGATCTGGCCTTCTTTTATCTGAACTGTTTTCGCCTGGAAGGCCGATCACACGTCGGATATGCAAAGCCGCATCATCACTGGCACTTGTTTTAAAAACAATTACATCCCCACGTTTCGGAGATTTTATCTTATACAATGCTCTGTTTACAAAGAATTTCTGGCCTACCGAATACGTAGGTTCCATAGCACTCTCCTGCAATGTCACAGTCTGAAATGCAGAAATCGCAACCAGCACAGCAAATACCAGCGTTAACGATAATCTCAAATACCCACTTGACGATCCCTCCTTGTGCGGTCATCCCGAAGTCTTTCCCTTGCTTCGGAAACAGCTCGGCTTTCTTTCAGATCTTCAATTTTTTCTCTTCTTATTTAATCCCATATTCTATCCCCTGTATGCATCATTATTTTGCATACCTCTTGATGTAAAAAGAGGGACAATAGCAAATGTTATTGTCCCTGCCTCTTTACTTATGAAATTATTTTACAAGCTCTTTAACCTTAGCTGCTTTACCTACGCGATCTCTCAGGTAGTTCAGTTTCGCACGGCGTACTTTACCATGACGGATAACTTCAACCTTAACTACGTGTGGGGAATGAAGCGGCCATGTTTTCTCAACGCCTACACCGTTGGAGCTCTTTCTTACTGTGAAAGTCTCTCTTGTACTTCCACCTTGTCTCTTAAGTACTGTACCCTCGAAGATCTGAACACGCTCACGTGTTCCCTCTTTGATCAGTGCGTGTACTCTTACTGTGTCTCCTACGCGGAACTGCGGTACTTCAGCTTTCAGCTGAGCGGACTCAATGTTCTTAATAATTTCGTTCATGTCTTTCTCTCCTTAATTATACTGGATGTTCTTAATACGCATGTGGTAACAGAGGACCATCTTTTTCACAACATAAGTGATTATACACTAGATAATATTCTATTGCAAGAACTTTTTCCTGAATTTTCGAGTTTGTTTACCAGCAAAGTACCTCATGTCCTGTCTCTGTGACAAGCACCATGATCTCCCATTGCGCAGACGGCAGGCCATCTTCTGTCCGCACTGTCCAGTCGTCAATCTCATCTGTATAAATTTCGTCAGATCCCATATTAACCATTGGTTCAATGGTAAAGATCATTCCCGGTACCATGAGTACACCTGTATCTTCTTTGGAAGTGTAACTTACCCACGGATCTTCGTGAAACTCAAGACCTACCCCATGTCCGCCGATTTCTCTGACAACTGTGTATCCATTCTCCACTGCGTGCTTGTGCACAGCACTTCCCATATTTCCGATCGTGTCCATGGTTTTACCTGCTCAAGGCCAAGCTCTACACATTCTTTTGTCACACGGACAAGTTTTTCCTTCTCCGGGCTTACCTCTCCGATACAGAACATACGGGAGGAATCAGAAAAAATATCCCTGATAGATGGTAGATACATCTACATTGACAATATCTCCTTCTTTTAAAACGATCTCTTCATCCGGGATTCCATGGCATACTACCTCGTTGATCGATGTGCATACGCTCTTTGGAAAACCTTCATAATTAAGTGGTGCCGGAATTCCACCATGACGTACCGTTTCTTCATGTACCCAGTCATCAATCTGCTGTGTGGTCACACCCGGTCCGATATGCTCTGCAACATAATCAAGAACTGCGATATTGATCTTACAGCTCTCTTTGATCTTTTCAATCTGTGCAGGTGTTTTAATCAGATCATGGTCAAGAACTGCATATCCTTTCTTTTCATAAGTTCCATTTTTCATCAAATGCTTCATGGCATTTTTTATATTTCTTTCCGCTTCCGCACCAGCACGGATCGTTTCTTTCGATTTTCTTTGCCATTTCTTTTCTCTCCTTTTGCAGTCTGACTCTCTGCTTTTTCTTTTGTATTTTACACAGGACATGAAGTGCTTTCTATTCAGCTGCATAACATCTGCCTGTTATATTCCTGCAGATCAATCTCTGCCTGATTTATCATAGCACAACTTTCATTTATAGAAAAGTACTCTTTGTGTTTTTGGTTTGTTTTATTTAACTTTTATGTTACTAATAATGTCGATTTTTTTCGAATTATATAGAAGTTTAATTTGTTTTTCAAAATTCATTCGATTATAATAAAAGTTATAAAAATTTTGTCTGTGGAAGGAGATTTACAAATGAAAAAGCTGAAACAATTATTACTTATCTTTAGTATTGTCTCTGTCTTTAACTTCACCTGCTGTCATCCCGGCTATGGGAACAACTACCGTTTCTGCCGCCACTGTCAGGAAACCATCTCTCAGTAATTCAAAACTTACCATTTATACAGGAAAGTCTGTACTCTTAAAGGTAAATGGAACTTCTGGCAAAGTTAAATGGATTAGTCAGAATAAACGTATTGTGACCGTAGATTCCAAAGGTAAAGTCACTGCCAGGGGTGTCGGAAAGACCATCATTTTTGCCAAAACCGGGAACTATACATTACGCTGTCAGATTACTGTAAAAAGAAAGTCGCTTCCAGGCCTCAGGTTCAGTCTTCCGTGTGGATTCCAGCTACAGGAAAAAAATATCATCGAATTCCAAACTGTGGAAATATGAATCCAAATCGAGCGCATAAGGTTACTCTTAGTCAGGCAAAACAGCGTGGCTATACTGCATGCAAAAACTGTTACCGATAAATAAACATAAAAAAAGACCGCTGATTTATCTTTATCATGTATCTCTTATAAAGATAGGTCCGCGATCTTTTTATTATGTCCTATTATATGTAAATTATTTCTCTACTGCCGGCTGACGGTTACCCCCGGTAGCCATTACCCTCATTCTTCCAAGTGCACTGGATACTGCTGGTATGGAAATCACTGCAATTGTGAGTACTCCTTCCAGAAGAATATAGCTGTAATTGTAAATGATCGGATATAATGCTGTCAGAGACTTCGGAAAATTATCCGGCATATAATCCATCCAGTATAGATATCCGCCGAGCGCATGGAACGCACCCCTTGCCAGGATTGCTACAATGTAGGCTTTCAGAAGACCATATTTTTTTGATTTTGTAAATAATCCGGAAAATCCCATTGTCTCTCCTCCTTATGCCTAAATCGAGTTCAATGGTTAATGTTCAGGCTTCTTTGGTCTTACCCATTGTAGCATATGGAGAGATGAATGTAAATGAGGGGTGTGGGAAAACTTTTTTGTATGTGACGGTATGCATGTGACAAAAACGGGAGAGAAATCTGTGTGTTGATTTCTCTCCCGTTTTACTCTTTCCCTTGTAGCTTGAAAACTACATACATGTGTTTGTTGATGGTTAATCGTTTTTGTTGAATCAAATTTAACCTGCGTGCCGATTTGCCTTTTTTCACGGGCTCGCAGCTAAAGCTGCATCGCCTGTTCTTTTAGGCTACTCCAGCGGGGGTCATCTCACGACTCCGTCGTTCGATGTCATTTGCTTCGCAAATGTTCAAGTCAGCTAATGCTCATACGTCCACAAGCAAGCTTGCTCCCGTATGACCCTTACCTGCCTTGCCCGCTTCCTCGGCTGGTTGGTCAAGCCCTCACCCGATTAGTAACAGTCAGCTCCATGTGTTACCACACTTCCACCTCTGCCCTATCTACCTCGTCGTCTTCAAGGGGGTTTACTTCTTAAAGAATGGGATATCTCATCTTGAGGGGGGCTTCACGCTTAGATGCCTTCAGCGTTTATCCCTTCCGGACTTGGCTACCCGGCCATGGCTTTGGCAAGCCAACCGGTCCACCAGCGGTCCGTCCATCCCGGTCCTCTCGTACTAAGGACAGCTCCTCTCAGATATCCTACGCCCACGCCGGATAGGGACCGAACTGTCTCACGACGTTCTGAACCCAGCTCGCGTACCGCTTTAATGGGCGAACA
>ENA-OQAJ01000170-OQAJ01000170.1-human-gut-metagenome-genome-assembly--contig:-NODE-170-length-20411-cov-2.276030_pt1 | contig 20411 bp, 24 predicted proteins | sample MGYA00242736_ERZ504529 | MGnify/ENA primary metagenome ERZ504529 (study PRJEB26092, sample SAMD00036275) | human gut metagenome | host: Homo sapiens | study: EMG produced TPA metagenomics assembly of...
GTTTCTTGCATGTGCTCTCAACAATAAAAGTACCCTTGTCTTCCGGTCTGTTTGTGTTTTTGATGTTGATCGGAATTCCCTCTTTACGAACCGGGGAAGATCGCATCCTCATGAAGAACAGTTGCACCCATATAAGAAAGCTCTCTGAGTTCTCTGTAGGTAATGCTCTCGATCACTTCCGGATTTTTAACAATACGCGGGTCTGTTACCAGGAAACCGGAAACATCTGTCCAGTTTTCATAGAGGTCTGCCTTGATAGCCTTTGCCACAAGAGAACCGGTTACATCAGAACCTCCTCTGGAGAAAGTTTTAACTTTTCCATCTTCACCAGCGCCATAAAATCCAGGGATAACGGCATGTTCACATTTTGCCAGCTTTTTGGACAGAAGTCTGTCTGTCTTCTCGGCATCCAGATTTCCGTTCTTATCAAAACGGATCACATCTGCTGCATCAACAAATTCATAACCCAGATATGCTGCCATCACCTTACCATTGAGAAATTCTCCTCTGGATGCTGCATAGTCTGTACCTGCCTGTGCCTTGAAATCAGCTTCGATCTGAGCAAATTCATCTTCCAGAGAAAGATCAAGGTTCAGTCCGCGGATAATCTCATAATATCTTCCCTTGATTTCCTGCAGAATCGGGATGAAATCCTCCCCTTCAACTGCAGTATTATAACATTTATAAAGTAAATCTGTAACCTTTGTATCTCCGTCAAATCTCTTTCCGGGAGCGGACGGAACCACATAACGTCTGCTCTCATCACTTCTGATGATCTCCCCTACTTTCTGAAACTGCTCTGCATTTGCCAGAGAACTTCCTCCGAATTTAACAATTTTCTTCATTTTTCCTGCTCCTCATATGTCACTAAATATTGTCAGACCGATCTCCCATCAGTCTTTGTCACTCTACCAACATAAAGTCTGTTTAATATTGTATTGAATAAACGCCAATTTTGCAAGCCTTTCTTACAGAAATATCCGAAAATGGTTATTTTCCACAATCTGCCGAAGATTCCTGCTGTTTTTTACAAATTCTGTCACATTATAAACACGAAGGATATCTCCATCCACCCGAAAATGAATATCCTTCTCGCCAAAAGGCATTCCGTAAGACCGTTCCGGATCATTCTGATAAGCAGGACGGGGATCATCCGCAAGCACTGCGATCAGAGCCTCTCTGCTTTCCCCGGGTATTCTTTCCAGAAGCTCCTGGGGAAATTCTACATTCAGATGATGATCTTTGGAATATTCGGTAAAACTTCCTGTTGCTTCCGGATGGCAATCCGCATAAGGAATATATGGTTTAATATCGAAAATCGGTGTTCCATTCATCAGATCTGCACCTTCTACATAAAGTACAGGGCTGTCCGGCTCATCCAGAGCTACTTTCTCAAGCTTCACACAGGATAATCCTATGGAATTGGGACGAAAGGGAGATCTTGTGGCAAAAACTCCTTTTCTCACATTTCCCCCAAGTCTGGGCGGGCGGACAGTCGGTGACCACTTTGTCCTCTTTGCCTCCGAAAACTCCCAGATCAGCCAGATATGACTAAACTCCTCCAGACCACGACAGGCATCCACATTGCGATATTCCGGCTCGAATACAATTCTCGCTTTAAGCGCCCCTACACGGCCACTCTGCCTGGGGATACCGAATTTGGTTGGAAAATCATTTTCTATATGTGCGATTGGAATCATGGCTCTATTCTCCTTTTACCTTTTTCATAAAATAATAGCCCGGAAAAATAACTCTCCGGGCTATTATTGTTATTTCTTCTGTGCAAAATATTCTTTCGTAAGTGTAATGGCGGTTCCTGAAAGCAGAAATACACCAATTAAGTTGGGGATTGCCATGAGACCGTTGAATGTCTCAGCAATGCTCCAGAGAAGTCCCAGATTTACAGTTGCACCAAGGATTGCCACTAATGAATAGGCAATCATAAATGGGCGGATAACTTTTGCAGAGAATAAGAATTCAATGCAGCGTGCTCCGTAAAGTCCCCATCCGATAATCGTTGAGAACGCAAAGCAACACATGGCAACTGCTGTAAAGATAGAAACCCAGCCTCCGTATGTAGCAGTAAATCCGGAAATTGTAAGTTCTGCACCTGCCGCTGCACCGTAATTTACCGGCACGCCGCTTACAAGGATCACAAGTGCTGTCAGAGTACAGATCACGATTGTATCTGCAAATACCTCAAAGATACCAAACATACCCTGTTTTACAGGCTTGCTTGTATCTGCACAGGCATGAGCGATAGACCCTGTACCAAGTCCGGCTTCATTGGAGAAAATACCTCTGGAAACACCCTTTTTCATACTGAGGAAAAAGCTTCCGATCACACCGCCTGTCACTGCTGACGGATTAAAGGCTCCATAAACAATATCATGGAAAACTGCCGGAACTCTTCCGATATTTAAGATCACAACACCCAATGCAAGTACAATATAAAACAATGCCATAAAGGGCACCAGCTTCTCGGAAACACTTCCGATTCGCTTGATACCGCCCAGCAGTACCATACCAACCAGCAGCGTGATCACAATTCCAAGAATCAGATTCAGTCTGCCTGTAGAAGACTCTGAGATCACATTAAAGTTAATAAGAGCTGTATCAATTGCTGTTGTAATGGTATTTACCTGAGTAGCATTACCTGTTCCAAATACAGTCAGTACACCGAATGCAGAATAAAGAACTGCAAGAAATCTCCAGTTCTTTCCCAATCCGTTCTTAATATAATACATAGGTCCGCCTACATAATCCCCATGTCTGTTTCTCTCACGGAAATGTACTGCCAGGGTAACCTCTGTAAATTTCGTGCACATTCCAAGGAGCGCGGAAACCCACATCCAGAATACAGCGCCCGGACCACCAATGGCGATAGCTCCGGCAACACCGGCGATATTTCCAGTACCTACTGTACCTGCCAACGCAGTACAGACTGCCTGAAAAGGTGTCATGGAACCGTCAGAGGCCTCTTTTTTCTTAAAAATTCTTCCCAGTGTGGTTTTAAGCGCATACGGGAATTTGCGGATCTGGACAAAACCAGTCCGCAGCTCAGGTAAAGCCCTACGCCGATAATACAGATCATAGCCGGGACACCCCAGATAAAATTATTTACGACGTTATTGATGGATTCAATTGTCTGAAGCATGTTAAATAAACCTTTCTTTCGTGTAATAATAACAGTTTAGCACTTTTTTCACCGTATGTACAGAAAAATTCTATTAAGATAAAGCATTAAAGCACAACAAGTTGCCAGAGCAAGCAGCTAAAATTATCCACTCCACTGCTCATTGCTTTTCGTAATTGAAGAAGGGGACTTACTTGATTCGGTTAAAAAGTCAAAATAACGTATAAATTTGTCATAATTTCAGTAGCATTTCCCCACTCAAACCTCTATTATTGTAAATATGAAATCAATGAAAACACCTATATATTTTCTAACAGTACTTAAGCGTTTCAGTTATTCGGTGTAGCGCCACGTAGCAAAGCGGATGATTTTATCCGCTTGACCATTTTCAACCTAAGGAGGACATGACAAAATGATTCAGAAATATACTTACGGGACCCCATTTGAAACCGATGCCATCGTAACTTCTATCCCGACTTCTGAGGGAACTCCTGCATACGGAACTATCTCCACAGAGAACGGCTTCTCTTTTGCTTATGACATGGATGACAACGATGTTGTCTATGGTCTGGGCGAATCAAACCGCGGAATCAACAAACGTGGATACGTTTATGAAAGCAACTGTTCCGACCAGCCAAACCATACAGAAGATAAAATCTCCCTCTACGGAGCACACAACTTCATCGTAATCTCCGGAAAACAGACTTTCGGTCTCTTCGTTGATTATCCCGGAAAACTGAAGTTTGATATCGGTTACACACTCTCTTCCCAGATAAAGATCACCTGTGAGGATGCAGATCTTTATCTGTATGTGATCGAGGGTGAAACCCCTTACGATATCGTAAAACAGTTCCGCAAAATCATCGGAAGAAGCTATATCCCGCCTAAATTCGCATTTGGTTTCGGTCAGAGCCGCTGGGGATATACAACTGCTGACGACTTCAGAAAAGCTGCTGACGGATATCGTGAAAACAATATTCCGATCGATATGGTATACATGGATATCGATTACATGGAAGACTACAAAGATTTCACAGTCAATCAGGAAAACTTTCCTGACTTTGAGGCCTATGTCAATGAAATGAAAGAAAAAGGCATCCACCTTGTCCCGATCATCGATGCAGGTGTCAAGGTAGAAGCTGGCTATGATGTTTATGAAGAAGGCGTTGAGAAGAACTACTTCTGCAAACGTGAAGACGGCAGTGATTTCGTTTCCGCTGTATGGCCGGGCTGGACTCATTTCCCGGATGCCTGAACGCAGATGCCAGAGCATGGTTCGGACAGAAATACGAACTCTCATTTCCAAAGGAATCGACGGTTTCTGGAATGACATGAACGAACCTGCAATGTTCTGTACACCGGAAGGCGTTGCTGAATTAAAAGAATACATCAAAGACAACTTCATGGACAAGGAAGAAGCACCTGGATTTACACTCGGTGATAAAGTAAACGCCCTTGCAAACAATCCGGAAGATTACAAACGCTTCTATCACAATGTAAACGGTCAGAAAATCCGCCACGACAAGGTACATAACCTGTTTGGCTATAACATGACCCGTGCAGCAGGTGAAGCATTTGAAAAATCGCACCTGGCAAACGTTTCCTGATGTTCTCCCGTTCCTCCTATGTGGGAATGCACAGATACGGCGGAATCTGGATGGGAGACAATAAATCCTGGTGGTCACACATCCTTCTGAACTTAAAGATGCTTCCATCCCTGAATATGTGCGGTTTCCTTTACACAGGTGCAGATCTGGGCGGTTTCGGTGCAGATACCACACGTGATCTGGTACTGCGCTGGCTGGCACTTGGTGTATTCACACCTCTTATGAGAAACCACTCCGCTCTGGGAACCAGAGAACAGGAAGCTTACCAGTTTGAAAATATCGAAGACTTCCGTCATGTGATCGGTGTCAGATATCGCCTTGTCCCATATCTGTACAGTGAATACATGAAAGCAGCATTAAACGACGACATGATGTTCCGTCCGCTGGCATTTGACTACACAGACGATGCATTCGCAACTCAGGTAGAGGACCAGCTTCTCCTTGGAAACGAAATCATGATCGCACCTGTTTATACACAGAATGCAAAAGGCCGCTATGTATATCTGCCAGAAGAATGATGTTCGTAAAATTCCTGCCTGACGGAACAATTTCTCAGGAGATTCTTGAAAAAGGACATCACTATGTAGAAGTTGCCCTGAATGAAGTTCCACTGTTTATTCGCAAAGGAAAAGCAATCCCGGTTGCTGATGTTGCGCAGACAGTAAAGGATATCAATCCGGCTACGATCCGCATGATCGGATATGAGGGAGCTGAATATGACCGTTATGATGATGACGGAGTAAGTGCTCTGTAATTTAACCAAATCAATCAGATTTATCTGCCTCAATTACAGGAATTACCAGACAGCAGTTAGAATTGAACGAGAAGTCACCTCATAAAAAATAAAAAGAAACAGTCACATATATCCAATGATATCAATATATTCTCTCGGTTATGTGGCTGTTTTCTTTTAACTTATCAATTATCCCAGAGAACCTGGTTTTGCCGGAACAAAATTTCCACCTTCATCAATTGTTCCAAATTTTTCTTGATATTCTCCTTCAGTACGCAAAATTTTAGGTTTTTATTCTCTTTAGCAGATTCTACTCATGGGGAGAACATACTCATACCCATTGTATCCATGGAAGCCATACTTACGCTGTAGGGCTTTCTATCCTCCCCATAGAAACGCTTCTCCGAAGAAGTGGGCTAACATACTTACTTAATTCCGTTAAAAATTAATACGTATTCCATGCAGGAACATCGGAATCACCTCCAACATAATATGATTATCTTTTTCAATCATCTTCAATCACTTTGTTCAGCATCAAAATATCTATTTTCCTCCATACCTCGTTTCCAGCTATTCCATCAATTGTTAACCCTTCTTCTTTCTGAAAGTTCTTTATTGCTTCCGTTAGCTCTTCATTTGATTTTGTAACAGAGTTTCCATTGTAATATTGTAATTTTCAACATTTTTAATCAACATTCATATCATCATTTTCCGTTACAAAATATGTCTCATTATTTTCTGTATTTATCACAGCAACAACTTCCGTAAATAATGAATCACCCTCTGATATTTTCCGGGTCAAAAGGCAAAATCGGAATATTTTCTTAAAGATCCATATTCAAAATATAATTCATTCAATAAAATGAATACTTTTCTGAAATTTCTCCTGCTGTTTCAATTCTTCTTCCGTATAGTTTTCAAAAAATAAAGTATTATAATAATATAATACTTTATTCATTTTATCTACATCATCCGGATTCTCTTTTTCCAGTTGATCCATCGTCCCTGTTTCACGAGCCCACACATTATTCAAACAAATACTACAAATAAAAGATAATCATCAATAACATTGCGTTTTGCTTCTGTTATGTTTCATTTGATACTTCTCCTTTCTTCAGATACATTTCAGTTCTTCTTACTTATATTTAAATGAATAACACATTCGTCGCAAAATTTTCTGAAACAGCGAAATTCATATATAAATTGGCGAAATTCGTTTTTTCAAAACATAGTGTGTTTTTTATAAGGTTTTTTGCCACAATTCCTCTCCAATATTTCTGTAATGTTGCACAAACAGTAAAAGATATTGAACCCGCTTTTATCTGCATGATCAGATATGAGGAAGCTAAATATAGCCGTTATAATAGCGACAGTATAAGTATGCTGTAATCATCAGCCCAAAACAGTTACCTCAAAAATAGCAATAAAAAGAAACAGTCACTTACATCTGATGAATTAAGATATTCACTCAAATATGTGACTGTTTTCTTTTTGAAATCTGTTTTATTACAGCTTCACAATCATTGTATTTTCCTCTTTAAAAACTATTTCTCCCAATGAACTTAAAAAGTGCTACATTAACCCCTTCATATTTTTGATATTCACAGCTTCCAATAAAAATATAATTCACCTCATATTTATCAAGCAGTTCCTGTACTTCTTTTTTATCTGTTGAAGTATAAATAGTTTCCACGTCTGTTCTTCTTTTGTTTTCTTCATCAAGATTATTTCGCCATAACCATTCATGAACATACCATCCTAATACCGTCGGCAATCCTGTCATAGCAGAAACCCGGTTGTCATAGTCTTTATAACTGTCGCCGCAAGCTTCAAGAACGGTTGGCTGACCTGTAATATTTTTATTCAGCCATCGTATTGCTGCCGCATCTTCAGGAATGGCATTTTCTAGATAAGCAGTTGCATTGAGAGTTTGGTATTTATTTTTCAGAGGAAAACCTGTAAACCAATTTGTTGTAGCATTTACGAAATATCCACAGGTAGATATAAGAAGTATTATTGCCATTCCCCCAACGGTTATTTGCACTTTTGATAATCTTACCTTTTTCTCATATCTATTATCCAATTTAGTTTCTTGCAAATTTTTTATTCTGTCTGCCACAAAAAATACCAGAATATACGACATCATAAGCGCAAAAAGTATATATGCCTGATAAGTCAACTTAAACATAAGTATTTGCTCTTGGTGCTGTTTTTTCATAGATATCTCTTACATAAATGATTTCCGGAATCAATAATTAGTCCCATTGCACAAAGAGAAAGTACAACTCCGTATAAATCAGAAACATTAATTTTGTAAAATAAATTCCTGTTTTTTTTATTTGTAAAATTCCTATTTTTTATCAGCGTAGATACGACAAATAATCCACATATAAGCAATGGAAAAGCCCATAATAACACAAAACTGATAAAACGCCGTATGAATTTTCACTATTCCGATTCCCTGTACCATAACACTTTTAAACTGTAAATGGAATGGTAACGAAATCAACACCGCAGTCAGCAGAAGTTCTATCCATTGCACAACGCTCCATTTTTATACCGGTTCTCATATCTGAGGTTCATATCTGTAGAATTAAGATATCTCTTCAAAATTTCCAAAAAACAGTGTTCCACATATTACAACATAATAAATCATAAAATCCCATGTATTTGAAAACAGGAAAATTCCAAGGAACAGTCCCAGCAGAAATATCTCTTTCTGTTTCCAGCTTTTACCGGAATTTCTTTTTATCCATGCATATAAAATCCCCAATACTGCCAAAACAAAAAACACATTAATCACATGCGCATGTAAATCCCCAAGAACAAAAAGAATATGAAGGAAATTCATGAATTGTCTCGTCCCCCTGTCACAGGTGGATCAAATCCTATAAATCGTGTTGTGCTTGGAAACCAGTAATCTTCTCTTATCCCCAGTAATGTAAAATTTTTCCATATATAATATAATGAAGGTTTCCACTCATGGATACAGATAAACCTGCTAAAATACCTCCAAAATCTGTTGTCCATGCTCTTCCCCTTTTACCTAATTTATCCTTAAGCATCTGACGCACAAGACTAAATGGCAATACAAACGCAAATGCAGCTATCATGGTACGCATAAGATTGTATGTAATCTCTACCTTTGTTCCTGTAAGTTTCGTAAGAAACACCGCAAAATATTGACCACCATAATAGTAGTTAAAAGCTTTGCCAGCATACCACATATCTTCTGACGGAAGTGTTGTGCTACGCATCATAGACTTCATAAAACCAAAATCCATATATTTTTCAGTTCCATGAGCTGCCGGATGAAATCCTGCCATATATGTCCACAAAAGAAATACAACAAAGAAAATCACTTCTTCCCAATAAACAAGTTCCATATGTTTCCACGGAAAAACCTTTCTTTGTTTTCCATATATTCCATAAGCAATACTGCTCCCCCCACATAAGGTAGTAATTACGACAGAACTCAATGTGGTAAAGTGAACCACTTTTATAGAAGTCAAAATCCATACTCCATATCCGCATATCACTATTGCTATAACCTTTGAATTCATCCATCCATTATCATCAAAACCTTTGAATATCTGAGCCGTTATCGGCATAAATACCAATCCAAGAATCCATAAAATTTCCCACCATATCATGAATGTAAAGAAATCGGATCCTAACAGCCAAAAAGCAACTCCTATCAATAGCCCTGCTGCCAGTAATTTAAATTTATTTACTTTTTTCATAATATATTTCTCCATAATTTTTTTTATAATTAAGTCAAAAATATACCAGTCACTTCATCATATAAGCTACAATAACTCTATATCTTTTTTGCATCATTTGTATTTGAATAATATCATATTTATTGCAAAATTTTCTAAAATGGCGAAATTCATATATAAATTGGCGAAATTCGTTTTCGAGAACATATTGTGGTTTTTATGATGTTTTCTGTCACAATATTTTCCCTCTTGACTAATTTTCTGCAAAATAAAAGACAGCGCAGTCCTACCACTACACTATCTTTCATAGATTCTATATAATTTATAAGTATAACATTACCCTTACCGTAAAAATCTGATTTGTATTCGAAACATCCATAAATCCCTGATATTTCTCTACCATCTTCCTGACATTTGCAAGACCAATGCCATGTCCTTTTTCTTCCTTCGTTGACAATAATTTATTTTGTTCTACATCCAATTCATGTTGAAAACTGTTTTTAATTTCCATGGAAAACATACCTTTTTCATAGTATATATTCACTGACATCCATTTATCTTCTGTCTGCTCTGCTGCTTCTATTGCATTCTCTGTCAGGTTTCCCAAAATCACATTCAGATCAAATGCTGATATACACAAATCAGATGGTACCCGTACCTCATACTCTACATGATTCAGTTTCTTTTTGCCTGTCCCAGAAGATAATTCAGCAGACTGTCAAGATTCTTATTCCCACAACTGACCAGTTCAGACTGATTCTGCATATACTCCCCCATGTCCTGTATATATTTCCGAATTTCTTCATTATTCTGATTTGCAGCCATAAGTGCAAGTTCTCCCAGATGATTTTTCATATCATGGCGTAGAGCTTTTACTTTCTCTTCCGATTGCATCAACACATCCAACTGGTGAGAATAAATGAGCATTTGTTTTTCCATAAGAGATTGTTCTTCCAGTTTCTTATACGCACTTATCAGAACATCATATAAATAGAAAATCTAGTTATCAACGCAAACATTTACTCTCTGTCCCTCCACACACGTTCCGCCAGTTGCGTTCTCACTGATTTCCTATATGGCTGACTGATTGGAATTGTATCTCCGTTTTTCATTTTCACAGATTCATAAGAACATTCTTCGATATAATCAAAATTAATCAGATACGACTGATGAATCTGAATGAAATTTCCCGGAATTTTCTTTGCTATTTCTTTCAGTTTGCCATTAAATTCTTTCTGTCCGTCTTTTAAAACCAGATGCACTTTTTTTATTCTGACTGCTGAAATACAGAATATCTTTATACAGCACCTTGAAATAATATCCACTGCCAAAGTACTCGAAAATACCTTTTCTGACTTCCGAAATTTTCTGAATCCTGTTCATGACATTCCCAACTTTTATTTTGTCTAAAGGTTTGATCAGAAAATCTGTAGGCTGTACACGGAATAGATCCATCGCATAACTGCTGTTCGCTGAAATGTAAACAATTGCAGTTTCCATGTTTTCCTGTTCTTCTCTTATAAAACGTCCCACCTCAATTCCATTTGTTGTCAGTAATTCTATATCCAGAAATAACACATCAAGAATCTTCTTTGTTTCTCTCAGAACCGGCACAGGCTTTCTCCCTGATACCAGATATCAATATTCATCTGAAGTTTATTCTCTTTTCCATAATCATAAAGCATTTTTTTCCAGTTCCCCGCAGAGTCCTTCATCATCATCGCAAATGCCAATACAAAACATTTCTTTTCTCCTTTCATACTACATGCAGTATACAGCTCTTACAACTCTACTTCAAGACAAAAGTACCCTTTGATTTCGCGTGGAGTACTCTCAGGGAAACCAAAGGGTTCATATATGAAAGTTATTTCTTTGTTCTTTATTTGCCAAAACAAATATAACGGTAAATTTTCTGTAAACGGGATCTCTTTTTCTCTGCTCAACTGTGCAACGCTCTCATATTCCGGATAAAGCTGCTCTTTTCCATTCAAAGTGCATACCTTTACCTGAAACTTCTCCCCATGGAGTCGAAAGGGTTCTCGTTTCTCTGGGAAGAATCGTACGTTCCATTCTGCTATAACGAATTCCAATCGTAGTAGTTTCTTCAAAAATAATATTCTGAAGCGTTTCCATATCTTCTTCCTTACAGATCACATTCAGAACCCATGCAGGTCTGTTCTTTTTCATAAAAACAGGCACATAATGTACATCTCTGGCACCGGCTTTCATTAGACGCTCCATCACAAATCCCAGAACTTCTCCACTGCAGTCATCAATGTTTGTCTCCATCTTGATAATCGTATCTTTGGTTTCCTGATTTTCAGCTTTCGAATTATTTCTGATTTCCGGGTTTTGACTTCTTCTGTCTGAGCCTTTGCTTCATCTGTTTCTGCGCTCTGTGAGATAATCATTGCCCTTAGGATTCCCGGACACTCATACTGGCGTTTACCTGCACCGATTCCAATCTTCTGGATTTCAAATGTTTCCGGAAGTTTTATCTTTTGTTTTCACTGCTGCCACTATCGCCGCACCTGTAGGCGTTACAAGTTCACCTTCTACCTCTGTCATTTTCAGATATAAATGATTGGCACTTACTATATTTGCGACTGCCGGAACCGGGATTGGCAGGATGCCATGCTGACAACGGACAGTTCCACGTCCCTCGCAGAGAACAGGAACGATCACCTCTGTAACATCCAGATCATCCAGCAGACTGCCACAGACACAATATCCACAATAGAGTCCACTGCTCCCACCTCATGAAAATGCACCTGATCCACAGGCACATTGTGTGCTTTACTCTCTGCCTCTGCAAGAATTTCAAATATACGCAATGCAATCTTCTTTGCATTCTCAGTCATTGCACTATGCTCTATAATATAGGTAATTTCTTTTATTCCACGGTGTTCGTGATGGTGACGATCTTGCGCTGATCCTGCGCCATGGGCGTGATTGTGCTCATGACTATGAAAAATGTTCCGCTTCATCCTCATGAGCATGATTATGATTGTAAAAATGATTATTCTCATGACCTTTATGATGATGTCCATGCAGATATTCCATATCATGGTCATGATTTTCATGCTCTTTATCCAGCACAACATCAAATCACATGCATCTATTCCGGACTTCACAACTCTGCTGATCTTTGTCTCAAATCCTGATACCTTAAGACTCTTCAGCACCCTGTCCAGCACTGAGCGGTCAGCTTCCAGATCAAGAAGAGCCGCAACCGTCATATCACCACTTATCCCTGAATAACATTCCAGATATAATGTTTTTCCCATAATCAATTTCCTTTCTCATCTGTACCTGCTGCCAGACGGTTGATCTGCGTTGCCAGATAGCCGGCCCCGTAACCATTATCGATATTCACCACAGCAATCCCGTTCGCACAGGAATTGATCATAGTAAGAAGTGCCGAAAGACCATGCATACTTGCACCATAACCCACAGAAGTCGGTACTGCGATCACAGGTCTGCTCACCAGACCGCCCATCACACTGGCAAGAGCTCCCTCCATTCCCGCAACTGCAATTACACAGTTCGCACTCTGGATCGTCTCCAGTCTGGAGAATAAACGATGCATTCCGCTGACTCCCACATCATAAATACGTTCAACATTTGTGCCAAAATATTCCGCTGTCTGTGCAGCTTCCTCAGCAACCGGAATATCTGCAGTTCCTGCTGAACACACCGCAATCTTACCAATACGCTTCTTATCTTTCTTCTCAACTTTTAAGATGCGCGAGATCGGATCATATTCTGTTTCCGGAAACTTCTCCTTCACCAGTTCATACTGATGTTGGGAAGCTCTGGTTCCGAATACCTCACCGTCTTCTCTGTATAATCTTTCAAAAATATTCAGAAGATGTTCATCTGCCTTATTACTGCAGTAGATTACTTCTGCGAAACCGGTTCTTGCCTTGCGGCTTGTATCCAGCTTCGCATATCCCATTTCTTCATAACTTTCTTTCTTAAGGATTCTCTCTGCCTCTTCCACAGATACAGAACCACTTTTTACACTTTCAAGAATCTCCTGTAAGGTCATGGACCCCTCCTTTTAGAACACCACCTGCACCAGAAACATACAGACAACCGTTCCCACTATAATACTGAGCAGTGTATTTCTCTTCCACAAATGAAGATTTTGCTGTTATCATTCTTTTTCCTTATCAGCGCCCTTATTTCCACGCTGATCGTAGTCATCCAGGAAATTGTAGTATTCTCCATCTTTATGATATCCCATAACAGTACGAAGATTAATATCCCGCACACTGTTAAAGATATTCGTCTCGATCACACTGCTTGTATTTCTAAACTGCGCAACCAGCTCTTTCATCTCATCACGCTTGGAACCACGTCCGCCCCCACAGCTTACACAGTTCTCAGTAAAACGACATGCACACTGAATGAAATGCAGTCCATTGGTATCTCTCCATGCCTTGATCGCAGATCCTTGATCAGATACATAGGGCGGATCAATTCCATCCCCTCAAAGTTCTGACTATGCAACTTCGGCATCATAGTCTCCACCTTACCGCTGTACAGCATACCCATGAGGATCGTCTCGATCACATCATCAAAATGATGTCCCAGCGCAATCTTATTACATCCCAGCTCCTTGGCATGAGAATACAGATAACCACGTCTCATTCTCGCACAAAGATAACAGGGATTATTCTCAATTTCTGCCACTGTATCAAAAATATCACTTTCAAAAACCGTAAGAGGAATTCCCAGAAGCTCTGCATTATCCTGAATAATCTTCCAGTTATCCGCATTATAGCCCGGATTCATTACCAGAAACACCAGTTCAAAATGGATCTTCCCATGACGCTTCAGCTCCTGAAGCAGCTTCGCCATCAGCATAGAGTCCTTACCACCTGAAATACAGACAGCAATCTTATCTCCCTCCTGAATCAGCTGATACTGATTCAAAGCCTTGGTAAACGGTCTCCAGACTGTCTTTCTGAACGTCTTGATAATACTGTGCTCAATCTCCTTCGTCTTCAGTTCCTTCTGATCCTTAGCATCATTCTCCATAAAACGGCTCAGAGAAAGTCTCAGATACGCACGATATCCACCTTCAATATTCACAGCCTCATACCCTGCATCACTCAGCTTCTCCACACAGTCCCGGCTTCTGTCCCCCGTATGGCAGAGAACATACACCATCTTCTCTCTGTCCACAGACTCCATTCTTTCCTCAAACTCATCCAGCGGAATATTCACTGCCCCCGGAAAAGATCCCCTGCTGTACTGATCCGCCGGCCGCACATCCACGATCGTAATCTTAGAAGAATCAATCTTCTCCAGCTCTTCCACACTAATTGTATTCATATATAACCTGCCTTTATCTATTAAAATCAATCACTTACCTCTGATGAATCACCCTGTATTTCCGCCCAATTCACCAGCCATCATTATACTTTGAAACCCCATGATAGTCAACATATTCCCTCGCCGTTGACTCCTTTCTCACAGCCAAACGTTACTGTTCACTCCGTTCACAGTAACGAATGATTTTCCAAACACCTTTTAACCTCATTATATACGATTCATTTTTTTTCAGACAACCTTCTCAGATATATAAAAATTAAAACCTCCCGTTGAAATTTTTTTTCTTTATTATCGCAGACACAAAAGGAACAGAGCCAATGCCCTGTTCCCCTTTTATTATTTATAAACTTTTACACCAAAGGATTCATGAATGATAGTACGAGCCTCTTCAATGGTTTTAAACTCTTCTGCTTTCAGCATCTGTGCTGTGATATTTCCGATTGCAGTTGCTCTCCTGGACCTGCATGGATTTCTTTCTTTGTTGCCTTTGCAGTCAGCTCATTGAGATATCCTGCGTTGGAACCGCCGCCCACGATATGAATACGGCTGTAAGTCCTGCCGGTCATCTCTTCCAGCTCTTTTGCTGTCTTTGCATAGCATTCCGCAAGACTTGTGTAGATAACTGTTGCAATCTCTCCCAGAGTTTCCGGAACCTTCTGTCCTGTTCTGCGGCAGTAATCCTTAACTTCCTCTGTCATATTGTCAGGAGAAAGGAAACACTCATCATTTGCGTCTACTCTTGACGGGAAATCCTTTGCTTCCTCTGCCATTGCGCAGATTTCTGCAAAGCTGTATGCATCATTTACTTCATGACGCACAGACTGGATCATCCAGAGTCCCATGATATTCTTCAGGTAACGGAAACGGCCTGCATAACCGCCTTCATTTGTGAAGTTCATCTCACAGCTCTTCTCAGAGCAGTCAGCTTCTTTTCTCTCAATTCCCATCAGTGACCATGTTCCTGAACTGATGTAAATAAAGTCATCATCATTTGCAGGAACTGCCAGTACAGCGGATCCTGTATCATGTGTTGCAGGTGCAACCACTTCCAGATCAAAGCCCACTTCTTCCCTGATCTTATCTGACAGATGTCCGATGCCTGTTCCGGGCATAATCAGCTTCTGGAACATTTTTCTCGGATAACCGAGCATATCGATCAGTTCATAATCCCAGTCCTTAGTGATCGGGCTTACAAGCTGTCCTGTCGTAGCTTCTGTGTACTCACAGGTTTTCTGTCCTGTAAGAAGGAAATGGAAATAATCCGGCACATGAAGAAGTGTCTCCGCCTGTTCCAGATATTCCGGATGTTTCTTTTTCACTGCCATCAGCTGATAGATCGTATTATAATCAGCTTTCTGGATACCTGTTCTTGCATAGAGATCTTTCAGGGAAATTGCCTTATAAACTTCTTTATCCATTCCCTCTGTACGGTGGTCACGATATCCTACTGTATTTCCAAGAACATTGTCATTTTTGTCCAGAAGTACGAAGTCAACGCCCCATGTGTCCACGCCCATACTTACCGGAATCTTGCCGATTTCTTTACATTTCTTCAGACCATTTACTACCTCTTTGAAAAGACGGTCAAATTCCCAGCAGAGTTCTCCGTCTTTCTTTACCATTCCATTCTCAAAACGATAAAATTTTCTTCCAGAACATTTTTCCGTTTTCCATATGTCCAATGATGTGCGTCCGCTGGATGCTCCGATATCTACTGCTAAATAATATGCTGCCATTGCAAAACCTCCTCAATATATGAATTTATACGCTTTTCATATCTGATGATTTCATTTTATCTCAACTTACTCCCCAAAATAAGAACCTTGTTTGACTGAAAAAAGTGTCCTTTATTTGCTATTTTGAAATCTGTCGTCGAAATAAGTATCTTTACAACTTAATAAAATCATCATTTCCAATCATTGTTTTTATTGTTTTGAACAACAACGCCGCACTTGCCATACGGCAGTGCGCGTCTGTATTTGTATTAATAATTAATACTTAATTCTAAGGATTCATTTCCTCTCGATATTTACTTATCGATTAGTCATAAAGGTTAGGAGCGATTTCTTCGCTGTCCATGTTTGTGGAATCATACCAGTATCCATCTGTAGGAACATCTTCAAGTTCCTGTCCGTTAGCTGCTGCTGTCAGAGCGTAGATTGCATAGTAACCCATCATCAGAGGAGACTGTGTAACAGCACCGATGAATGTTCCATCCTGTACAGCGGCTTTAATGATAGAACCAGCATCGAAACCAACACCGATAACATCGCCTGCTGCTGCGTCAGAACCAAGAACGTTCAGGTTAGCATTAGCTGCAAGAACACCTTCTGCTGCTGTCTGGTTGGAACCGAAGATAGCGATGCAGTTTTCCTGAGAAAGGATTGCCTGAGCCTCTGTTGAGCAAAGCTCTACAGTTGTCTGTGCAGGAACAGCGACCTGGATAACAACGTCTGCGTCTGCTTCTTTTGCATCTGCACCTTTAGCTGCGTTTACATAGAACTCGTTACCTTTAACTGCAACTGTTTTTCCGTCAGCCTGAATAAGTTCGATCATTTTGTCAATGAATCCGCCACCACGCTGCTGGATGTTCTGAGCTGTGGCATCCTGGTTAACTTCACCGATGATAACCTGTCCATCTGCATTAGCTATAACATCTTTGATTGAATTATACATGTTTTCAGCTGCAACAGAACCAGCCTGTGTGTTATCTGTACAAACTTCACATACTACAGATCCTTCCGGAGCATCAGCGATACCTGTATCAAATGTTACTACCGGGATTCCTTTATCAGCGCATTGCTGAAGTGCACTAAGGACAGAAGATGTATCACATGCAGCAAGACCTAATCCGGCCGGCTTTGCAGCGATTGCTGTGTTGATCATGTTAACCTGGTCAGCGATATCAGATTCACTGTTTGGTCCCTGTGCTTTGTATGTAACGCCAAGTTCATCAGCAGCTTTCTTCATACCTTCCTGAGCTGCATCCCAGTATGTAGACTGGAAAGATTTAACCATCATCGGGAAATCATAAGCTTCGTTAGCTTTCAGATCTTTGAACTGTTCCGGCATATCATCAGCTGCCATAACACTTGATGCGGACATTCCTGCTACCATTGCTGCACACATAACTAATGCGATCACTTTTTTGCTTTCATTTAAAATTTCCTCCTTTTAAATATACATTTTTAATATAGTTTTTTTATAAATGATACCCCGGAGGCTTCCTCTCTCGTTCCGCCTTCCCCAAAATACACATATGACAATACTGTCGCCGAACATCCCCTGGAAGCCCTCCGTTGTTTCATATCCTGCTGTTTTGCATCTGTCGTAAGATGCATTTTCTTTATTCAGTTTTGAAAATTTATTTTGCTGCTGCTTTCTTTTCTTTCATGATATCGATCAGTACTGCAATGATAAGAACTGCACCTGTAATGATCTGCTTGCCAGTTTGCCTGAAGTCCGATATATGGAAGACCGGTTTCTAGAAGCATGATAACGAAGATACCGGCTAAAGTACCGATTACTGATCCATAACCACCTGTTGCTGCAACACCACCTACGAATACTCCACCGATGGCATCCATTTCAAGTCCTGCACCGGTACCAGGCTGTACAGTTGGTGTAACTGCCGCATATGCGATAGCTGCAAGACCTGTGAAGAGTCCGCATACTACATATACCATAACATGATAGAATTTAACGTTGATTCCCGAAAGAGCTGCTGCTTCTTTATTGGAACCGATCGCGATCGTATAACGACCGAATTTTTGTATGATTCAGAACATATTCCATTACAAGTACCAGAATGATCATCCATAAGAAACCGATAGGATAACGGGAAGCACTTCTTCCTGTTCCAACTGTAATCTTAAAGATTGAATGGAACCATCCGCCCTCCTGTGTAAGTCCCGGCCAGGGAGTGGCACTGCACAGGGATCCTGCACCTCGGGTAATCATACAGGTACAAAGTGTTGCAAGGAATGGCGGCAGGTTCATAATACCGATCAGCACACCATTTGCTGCTCCTACAATAATTCCAAGTACAATGCAAAGTAACATTGCAAGTACAACCGGAAGATTATTATTTCTTACCAGAGATCCTGCGATCAATGCGTAACATACCATACCTGTTCCGATTGACAGGTCTACACCTCCTGTAATAAGAGGGAATGTAACACCGATTGCCATCAGAAGATCATAATATGAGAAATCCAGCATACTCAGGATTGTGGTATACTGTCTGAACTCCCTGCTCTTAAAGGAGAAAATTGCAAACAGTACAATAATAACCAGTAATACAATAAATCTCTGATCACTTAAAATACTTTTTCTTCTTAGTCATGACTTTCCTCCTTAATTGATGTTCCGTGTTGCATGATTCATAATGTGTTCCTGTGTAGCTTCGGAAATATCAATATTTCCTGTAATCTTACCTTCACACATAACGATAATACGGTCACTCATACGGAGAACTTCTGTCATTTCAGAAGAAATCATGATAATAGATTTACCTTCTGCAGCCAGTCTGTTCATTAACTTGTAAATTTCATTCTTGGCACCAACATCAATACCTCTGGTCGGCTCATCAAAAATAAGAATCTCACTGTCTCGTGTCAGCCATTTTGCGATAACGACCTTCTGCTGGTTACCACCGGAAAGATTGACTACCAGTGCTCGCAGTTTGGAGTTTTGGTTGCCAGCTCTTTAACGTATTTCTCTGAAACTTCTTTTTCTTTTGATTTATTAATGAAGATACCACTGGTAAATTCTTCCATGGTTGCCAGCGTAGTATTCTCTGTTACAGATTTCTGTACGACACAACCATATCTTCTTCTGTCCTCTGACAGATAACCAATACCATATTTAACTGCATCCTGAGGACTGTTGATAGTTACCTCGCGAAGCTGTCCGTCTTTTCCCCTTATAGAGATCTTTCCACTCTGTTTCGGGTCAGCACCAAACAGTGCTCTTGCTGTCTCAGTACGTCCGGCTCCCATCAGTCCTGAGAAACCAAGAATCTCACCTTTGCGAAGTTCAAAGCTTACATTCTGAACCATCTTACCTGCATTCAGGTTCTCTACCTTAAGAACAACAGGTGCATCCGGTGCAACCATGCTGTGTTCCTTAGGATCTTCATAAATGACACGTCCAACCATCATGTTGATGATGTCTTCTTTTGTACTGTCTGCTGTGATCAGCGTTCCTACATAACCACCATCTCGCATGACTGTTACTCTGTCAGTAATCGTTTTGATCTCATCCATACGGTGGGAAATATAAACGATTCCAAGACCTTTCTTACGAAGATCACGGATGATCTCAAATAAGTCTGCAATCTCTTTCTCTGTCAGTGCTGCTGACGGCTCATCAAAGATAATAACCTCTGCTTTATGGGAAATAGCCTTTGCGATCTCACACATCTGCTGTTTTCCGACGGTAAGATTGTTCATCTTTTCTTTTGGATTGATTTCAATGTTCAGTTCCTGAAAGAGTTTTTTGGATCTTCGATCATTTTCTTATCATCAATGCTGAACCCTTTCTTTTGGTTCACGTCCGATAAAAATATTCTGAGCTACGGTAAGATCACCTACCATGTTCAGCTCCTGATGCACGATTACAACACCTGCATCCTGCGCTTCTCTTGTGTTATGGAATTCAGTTTCCTTTCCTTTATAGGTAATGGATCCTGAATCTTTCTGATAAATACCGGTAAGAACTTTCATCAATGTAGACTTTCCGGCACCGTTTTCTCCCATAAGTGCATGTACTTCGCCGCGTTTTACTTCGAAATTAACGTGATCCAGAGCATGAACTCCAGGAAAGGACTTATCAATGTCCTTCATAGTTAAAATAACTTCACCCATTGT
>ENA-OQAJ01000171-OQAJ01000171.1-human-gut-metagenome-genome-assembly--contig:-NODE-171-length-20322-cov-4.006487_pt1 | contig 20322 bp, 33 predicted proteins | sample MGYA00242736_ERZ504529 | MGnify/ENA primary metagenome ERZ504529 (study PRJEB26092, sample SAMD00036275) | human gut metagenome | host: Homo sapiens | study: EMG produced TPA metagenomics assembly of...
CAGAATTCCAGACACTGAATATCTGCACCACCCTGGTAATCGGCCATCGCCGTTCCCGTCGCCCACAGTGTAATCTTTAAGATCAGCAGATACAGCACTGCGCCGGATGCAGCACTTGCCATGGCCTTTGCAAATATATTCCCGAATCTTTTGTTTTTCTCCATTCTGGAAAAGTAGTAGGAGAAAATAGGCCAGCAGCACCAGACAGAAACAGGCAAGGTTCGTCTGGTACAGGCCAAGGCTCAGTGCCAAAAGCACCGCTGCCGGCACAATGCTGCTTACGGCTGATTTTCCCCGGATCACGTGCTCTGTAGCCAGCATTGCAAAGAAAAACGAAAATCCGTACTCCGGTGCAATGAAGTGAAACGAAAGATAGCACCCGACCACAACATTGGAAACATAGCATAAACCTGCGAGCCAGTCAATGCAGGATGTTCTCATCCATGCCGGTTTGAAGAGCATATGAAGCCTGGTGACTCCAAGAGAAACCAGCACCAAGCATACCACCGCATTGATGGGTTCTAGCTGCAGACTGAAACGCAGAAAACTGGTCACCAGCCAGAACCATCGCCCATTGGAAAGCTCCCATGCTCCCGCCATGTACTCAGCCGTTGTCCACAGACCATCCACTGTGTTCGTCAGCTTCAAGCTGATCAGCGGAAAATAGACCATCACCGCAAAGCCCAGCATCACAAAGAAATATTTCTTATCCCAACTCCCGCAGCCAGTGTCCTGATATCCGCTTTTATTTTTACAGACATGATATTCCTCCATCCATAAACTTCTGCTTTTCAGTATATCAAACTCTTCCACATGGTTCAATAAAAAAAATCCCCTGCCGGGCAGTCGGCAGAGGATCTCTGTATCAGGATGCTTTATTTTGCCACGATTTCTGCAGCCAGTGCATCCATCTGCGCTTCGGCAGCAGCATTGGCGGCACTGCGGATGGTGACCACAGTATCACACACGGCGATGTTCTTCATGCTTTCCAGCTCGGCGCGCATGAGCTTTGCGGCCATGGGTGCCCATGTGCCATTCTCCATCAGACCCACCGTGCGGTTCTGGAAGTTCTTGGTCTTGAGGTGGGTCAGCAGATTTTCCATCGGCGGGAAGAGGAAGCGTCGTAGGTGGCGCAGGCCAGCACGATCTTTCCGCAGCGGAAGGCTTCGGTGACGGCATAGGACACATCCGTGCGGGTCAGGTCCATCTCCACGACCTTTGCGCCCTTTGCACGCAGCTTTTCTGCCATGAGGTGGGCTGCTGCACGGGTGTGGCCGTGGATGGAAGCACTTGCCACAAGGATCTTTTCCGGCTCCTCGGGCTTGTAGCTGGACCAGATGTCGTAGTAGTTCAGGTACTTGCCCAGATCTCCGGTCAGCACCGGGCCGTGCAGCGGGCAAATGGTCTGGATGTCCAGAGCCGCGGCCTTTTTCAGCAGCGCCTGCACCTGCGGGCCGTATTTCCCCACGATGTTCAGGTAGTAGCGGCGGGCTTCGCTGGCCCAGTCGGCCTTTTCGTCAAACTTTGCCACAGCGCCAAAGCGACCGAAGCCATCCGCGGAGAACAGCACCTTTTCGGTGGATTCATAGCTGACCATGACCTCCGGCCAGTGCACCATGGGGGCAAACACAAAGGTCAGGGTGTGGGTGCCAAGGCTCAGGCTCTCGCCGTCCTTCACCACCACGCGGCGCTCCTTTGCCACAGCATCAGCACCAAAGAACTGATCCATATACAGGAAAGTCTTGGCGTTGCCCACCACCTGCATCTCAGGATAGAGTGCCGCCAGCTTTGCAATGTTGGCACCGTGGTCCGGCTCCATGTGGGAGACCACCAGATAATCCGGCTTACGGCCTGCCAGAGCTTCGGTCAGGTTTTCCAGCCACGGCTCGGTAGCGCGGGCATCCACCGTGTCCAGAACGGCGGTCTTTTTCGTCCAGAATGACATAGGAATTATAGCTCACGCCGGTGGGCACCGGATACTGGCTCTCGAAGAGGTCGATGGTGGTATCATCCACGCCAACGCCCAAAATGGCTTCACTGATCTTGTTTACGCTCATAATGCTCGGTCTCCTTATTTATATTTTTATGCAGTGCCGCGTTCTGCGGCGGTTGTTTCTGAGAACAGTTCCTATCATACCACATCGTCAGAAAAATCGCAAGGGATAACGTGGGAATATTCTGCACATCAGAGCTCTTCCCCATTCTCCGGCAGACGTGCCGCCACCGGTTTGCCCGGCTCAGCATCCAGCTCCAGCAGCGCGGCGGCAGCGCTTTCGTCCATGGTCTGCACCGCGCGCAGCTTGCGGCTGATGGCACGGCTGCGCACGCCAATGAGATTATCCAGCTCTTCGTCGGTCTGACGCAGGCGCTGCTGCATCTTGGAAAGCCCCTGCCCGAACTTGTCAAATTCGGTCTTCACCGCACCCAGCAGCTGCCATACCTCACCGGAGCGCTTCTGGATGGCAAGGGTCTTGAAGCCCATCTGCAGGCTGTTGAGCAGCGCTGCCATGGTGCTGGGGCCTGCAATGTTCACCTGATAGTCCCGCTGCAGCACTTCCAGCAGGCCCGCGTTCACCACCTCGGCATACAAACCCTCGAAGGGCAGGAACAGGATGCCGAACGCCGTGGTGTAGGGCGGCTCCACATATTTTTCCCGGATGTCCTTGGCCTCGGCCCGCAGCACCAGCTCCAGTGCGTGGCGGGCGTTCTCCACGGCCTGTGCGTCGCCGGATGCCTGCGCATCCTGTAAATGGGCATAGGTGTCGCCGGGGAACTTGGAGTCGATGGGCAGCCACACCGTGCCGCCGTCCGCGCCGGGCATCCGGATGGCGTACTCCACCCGCTGGGTGCTGCCCGGAATGGTGGCCACGTTGGTGTCGTACTGTTCCGGGGCAAGGATCTCTTCCAGAATGGCTCCCAGCTGGATCTCACCCAGGATGCCGCGGGTCTTCACACCGGAAAGCACCTGTTTCAGCCCGCCCACATCAGCGGCAAGGTTCTGCATTTCGCCAAGACCCTTGTACACCTGTTCCAGCTGGTCGTTCACCGCCTTGAAGCTTTCGGTCACCCGCTTCTGCAATGCATCCTGCAGCTGTTCGTCCACCGTATGGCGGATCTCGTCCAGCTTCTGGGCGTTCTGGGCCTGCAGGGCAGTCATGCCCTCGGCAAGGGTGCGGCGCATCTCTTCCAGCTTGCGGGCGTTGGAGGCTTCCAGCCCCTGCAGGCGCTGCTCCATGGTCTGCTGCTGGGTGCCCTGCCCTGCGGCAAGGGCGGTGCTCATACTCTGCACCGAAGCCTGCAGCGTTTCACTGATGTGGCCCATAGCGGCAAGGTTCTGCTGCGCCATCTCTGCCAGCTTCGCGTCCATCTGGCGGTTCTGCGCTTCCAGCTGCTGACGCAGCCATTCCTTCCGTTCTGCATCGTCCCGGTTTGCGGCAGGCTTTGCCGAGCGGTACAGCAGCAGGGCCATCATCAGGCAGATGGCCACCAGAAGCACCGTGTAAAGAAACGCTAAAAATTCCATAATGTCTCCTATTGCAAAATCCGGGCTGTGCAGCTGCAAAGCCCGGATCTGCGTACTTTATATTATTTTGTCTGTTCTTCCCAGAAGGCAGCGGCTTCGTCCAGCCAGCCATCCGCAGCCGTGCCGCGGCCAAGGCCGATGCCATGGGCTGCGTGGTCATATACCACTTCTTTGTAAGGTACGCCATGCGCGGCCAGTGCCTTGCTGAGGGCCGGCCCCTGCAGCGGCCAGCACAGCAGGTTCAAGGTCAGGTCATCCCTGCCATACCAGAAGTACACCGGCGGATAGTCCTCTGTGATCAGGTCGGCAAGGCTGTATTCATAGTAGAACCGGCCGCACACAAAGGGGTCGATGCCCACACGGTAGATCGGTGTGATCTCGGAAAACTGCACGATGGGATACGCCAGGATCACTGCGCCGGGCTTGGGCAGGCCATAGTTTTATAGCCCAGAGCGTCCGATGCAAACAGGCCCGCCAGATGTCCGCCGGAAGAATAGCCGATCAGGGCGTAGCTTTCCGTCTGCACGCCGAACTGCTGTGCGTGGCCGATGATGTACTTCACCGCCCGTGCAATGTCCTCTATGGGTCCGTTGTTGTCGTTGTCCGGGTAGGCGCGGTAGCGCATCACGAACACCGCATAGCCTTTCTGGTGCAGCTGGTAAGCTGTGGAGATGCACTCCTTTAACTCCGCCGTGCGGTTGAAGATGTTGCCGGAGAGCACCAGCGCATACTTTGCATCCGGCGTGCTGGCCGGGTAGTAATAGAACTCCACATTGTTGCGGGAGCTGTCCTCGGCGATCTCCTGCTCCGAGTAGAGCTTATAGGTGATCTGCACGCCCGCATTGTAATTGCGGATGAGCAGGTTCAGACCATCGGCACAATCCTGTGCCACATGGCTGCTCACATATTTTTCCAGCGTCTGGTCATTGCACCAGTCCTCGGTGCCGGGCAGGTTCTGCTCCTTGGAATAGGTCCAAACGCCTGCGCCAAGGATGCTGGGGTTCGAGCGGATCTCGCCCATGGTGGTCTGCGGCGTGATATCCGGCTCGCCATACTCTGCTGCAAATGCGGGCAGCGCCATCATCAGCAGCAGACAGATACAGGCTGCTGCGGTGCATATCCTGTGTTTCAACTCAACATCTCCTTTTCAGCCGACCTGTTCCTCCCAGAAGGCAACTGCTTCATTCAGCCAGCCCTCCGCATCGGTGCCCTTGCCTGCGGCCACTGCATGGGGAGCATCATCATACACATGGTAGATATGCGTCACATGGTTGCGGGCCAGTGCCTTTTCCAGCACAGGCCCCTGCGCCGACCAGCACATGGTCATAAGGGTCATGTCGTTTTTGCCGTACCAGTGATAGGTAGGCGGGTAATCCGGTGTGATGTAATCAGACAATGTCATTTTATAATACCGCTGCTTGCACACGCCGGGGTCCAGCAGGATATTATAGACCGGTTTGAACTCCAGGAAGGTGTTTACCGGGTAGCCCAGCAGCATGGCACCGGGCTTTGGCAGGCCGTAATTTTTGTAGCCCACCGCGTCGGTGCCGAACAGTCCGGCGATCTGCCCGCCTGAGGAATAACTTACAATGGCATAATCCTCCGCCTGCACGCCAAACTGTCCTGCATGTTCCGTGATGTATTGCACCGCGCGGACCACATCCTGCAGCGGCGCATTGTTGGAAGCCTTCATGCCGATGCGGTAGCGCAGCACGAACACCGGGTAGCCCATTTCGTGCAGGTTCCATGCAGTGGAAATGCCCTCGCGGATCTCCGCACTGACCACGATCGCATTACCGCCGATCACCAGCGCATATTTCTGGTTTGCCTGCGCCCCTTCTGCCGGCAGATAATACAGTTCCACACCGTCCCGGCTGGTATCCTGCGCGATCTCCTCCGCCGTATAAAGCGGGAAGGTCACCCGCTGCCCAGCGTTATAGGTGCGGATCAGATAGTTCAGTCCATCCGCCGCATCCTGTGCCGTCCAGTGATTGGAAAGGCAGCTCAGCGGCTGCGCGTCCCAGTACATCCGGTCCAGCACACGGTCCTGATCCAGCGAGTAGGTGTAGATGCCCGCACCCACAACGCTGGGGTTGGAGCGGATCTCTGCCATTTTGGTGCGCGGTGTGATGTTGGCCTGACCAAGCTCCTCCGCAAACGCCGGCTGTGCCAGCAGGATCATCAGGCCAATACCAAACATCACCGTGCGCAATCGATTTCTCACAGCAATCCCCCGTTTATCTCTTTATTTGCACTGTTTTTCCCAGAATGCCGTTGCCTGCCGGATCCAGCCGTCCGCATCGGTGTGGCGGCCCGGGCCAATGGCGTGGGGTGCGTTCTCGTACACATGGCACTCATAAACAGCCCCGCTCTCCCGGAGCTTGCGCTCCAGCAGCGGCCCCTGCTGGGAGTAGCACATGCGCTGCATATAAAAGATCATTTTTTGCCGTAGAAGAAATAGGTAGGGGTAAAGTTTTCGTTCACCACATCCGAAATATCGGTCCAGTAGTAACGCCAGCCAAGCACCAGCGGGTCAATGGCCAGCTGATATAGCGGCTTCACCTCAAAGAAATCGTTGATGGGGTAACCCAGCAGCAGCGCTGCAGGCTGTGGGAGGCCAAATGCCTTATAGCCGAACTTTTCGTTGTCTGAGCCGATCAGGCCCACGATGTGTCCGCCGGAAGAAAAGCCCATCAGCGCATAGTTTTCGCGCTGAACGCCAAACTGATCTGCATTTTCGGTCAGGTACTTTACGGCATTGGCAATATCGTACAGTGGCGCATTGTCGGATGCATTCAGGAAAGAGCGGTACCGCAGCACAAAAGCCGCATAGCCCAGCTCGTGCAGCTGGTTGGCAATGGATGCACCCTCGTTCAGCTCTGCGGTAGTGTTGCCGCCGTTGCCGGGCACCACGATGGCGTACTTTGCGTTGGCTGTTTTAGCCGGGAAATAATACAACTGCACCATGCCCAGAGAAGGATTTTCCGCAATTTCTTCCGGGGTATACACCTGCCATGTGATCTGTACGCCCCTGTTGTAGTTTTCGATCACAAGGTTCATGCCTTCGGCGGCATCCTCGGCAGCCGCGTAGCTTACATAGCCCTCAATGGGCGTATCATCGTACTGCGTGCTGCCCTCGATCCATTCGTTGCAGTAGGTATAGTAGCCGGAGCCTTTGATGCTGGGGTTCTCCCGCAGCTCTTTCATGGTCGTCTTTGTTGTGATGTTCGGCTCGCCGTACTCTGCAGCAAATGCCGAAAGCGATACGCACGCCAGCATTCCCAGCGCACACACCATCGTTCTGATCCACTTCATTTTGGGACATCCTCCATTCTGCAGCGGCGTATCCTGCCGTGCTTTTCTTTGTTATGATTTATTGTATCACAAACCTTCCGCTTGTCAAAGAAATTTCTGTGCAGTACGGCGCTTGTACCGCACCGCAAATTCTGCTATACTGGAGCCGGATATTTTTGAGAGTTGAGGGCGCGGAAAGCTATGCACTTTCCGCCGGGATCGAAATATGAGCAAAATCGAGATCCGGCCCATGGAGCCGGAAGACTGGAGCGCTGTTTCCAGAATTTATTTGGAGGGCATTGCTACAGAACATGCCACTTTTCAGACCACCTGTCCGCCGTATTCTGCGTGGGATGCTTCCCACGCAAAAGAATGCCGACTGGTACTGCTGGCCGACGGCGTGATCGCCGGGTGGACGGCGTTGCGCCGGGTGGACCCGCGCTGGTGCTACCGCGGCGTTGCGAGGTGAGTATTTACGTGGGTGAGCAGTTCCGGGGCCATGGCCTTGGCTATCACCTGCTGACCGAGCTGTGCCATCAGGCAGAAAAGGCCGGCTACTGGACACTGCAGTCCACCGTGCTGCAGGACAACGCTGCCAGCCGCGCCCTGCACACAAAATGCGGCTTTCGCTTAGTGGGCCGCCGGGAACGCATTGCCCGCGACTGTCACGGCCGCTGGCTGGACACATTCTTAATGGAATACCGCGCTGCCGCCAATGAACCGGAAGGCTATAAAAAGCTGTAAGATGCAAAAGAACTCCGCGCCCTGAGGCTGCGGAGTTCTTTTTTGTCCATTGATAAAATGATAAAGGTAAAAACAGGCTTACCACTCTTCGCCGTCGATGTCCACGCTGCCGTCCACCACGGCACCGGCGCGGGAACGCTGGAACATGCTTTCCACCACGGCGCAGTACTTATCGGCCAGACAGACGATGACTGCTTCGCGGCAGGTGGGCACATGACGGAAGGTCAGCGGCCACATGTGGCTTGCAATGATGCTCTGTTCCTTTCTGGTAATGCTGAACACCCGCTTTGCATTGACGCAGGCATAACCCGGATGGGAGAAGCCGTGCATCTCAAACAGGCGGCGCAGGCCGTGAAAGGTACCGGTGGTGTGCCAGTCGTACAGATAAAAATCATGCAGCAGGGCACCCACTGCCAGCGAGGTCTCGTCAGCGTGCAGATGCAGACGGCGGTTGAGCCAGAAGCTCACCAGCGCCACATTCTTGCAATGCTGGTAGGTGGTGACAGAGCCGTGCTGGATGTACTCCCGCATCCGCTGCACATCCGGGTGATGATCGTATTTTTCAACGATGGCATAAAGCTGTTCGCGCTCGATCTCAGAAAGCTGCATGCTGCAAAATTTCCTTTCGCTTTAAGGTGATGTTTTCAGGAGCGGAGCTGGACCGGATTGGAATTGCCGAAGTTCTCTGCACTGGAAGGGTTCTCCCGCTTGAGGGAAAAATCTACCAGATACTGCTTGCCGTCGCCCAGTTCTTCCAGCTGGGCCAGTTTTGCCTTTGCGGCGGCTTCGTCTGGGTACCACTGGATCAGGAAGAAATTTTCTTCCTCTACACCGTAGTACAGCCACTGGCCGTCGGCACGCAGCCAGTCGTCCAGATGATCCACTTCTTCGCCGTCCGGCAGGCCAAGGCCTTCTTCGGCATAAAGGTTTTCCGGTTCCACCTGCAGCATTTCGATCACCTGAATGGAGCTTTGCAGGTATTCGTCCTGCGAGACCGTCTTGTCCGAAAGCTCCCATCCGGTGAGAAAAGCCTGCATCATCAGGTCGCGCACAGAGATGCGCGGCAGGGTCGGGTCCATAACCATAGGTATTTCCTTCTTCCTTTAGTTTGTCCCTGCTGACCAGTATACGTCAAAGGCTTATGCAAGTCAACAGTTTAATTGTGAATTTTTTGTAGGTTCGTTCAAATATATCCAGACTTAACAGACGGAAAAGGCAAAAGTGTCTCCCAGCCATTCCACTGCCAGTTCCACCCAGTGATGCCGGTGGCGGCTGGGCTGGTCCACCTCTGCCGTGCTGATGCTGGTACCGTGCACCCCCTTTTCAAACAGATGCGCCTCGCAGGGCACGCCCGCCCGGTGCAGAGCGTTCACCAGCATCAGGGTGTTCTCCACCGGAACGGTGGCATCCTCCATGGTGGTCCATACGAACACCGGCGGCGTCTGCGGCGTGATCTTATCCTCCAGCCCGAACACCTGCTGTGCCGCCGGGTCGGCGCTGCCCGCCAGCTGCACAAGCTGCCGCGGTGGGCATACTGCCCTGCCGTGACCACCGGATAGCCCAGAATGACTGCATTGGGCCGGGGCTGGGCCGCTTCGCCGGGAATGTCCAGCACAGCACCGGAAAGGGCCAGGTGGCCGCCCGCTGAAAAGCCGCACACGGCAATTTTTCCGGCAGGATATGCCACTGGGCCGCGTGCTGCCGCACAAGACCAATAGCCTCGGCCAGCTGGCGCAGCGGCATGTAGTCCTTTGCCTTTTCGCAGATGGCGTAGTCCAGCACAGCGGTGTGGTACCCCGCCGCCGCAAACTGCAGCGCCACCGGGTCGCCCTCACGGGCACTCACATGGGTATAGCCGCCGCCGGGCACCACCAGCACCAATGGCCGGTCAAGCACATTCGGCATCCGCTCACAGCAATCACGCAGATAAACGGTCAGTGTCCCACCGCCGGCCAGTTCCAGCTGTTTCAGCTGCATGATATTTCCTCCTTTTACAGCATCCTTTGCGGTTCATTATAGCACAAAACGAACCATTTTTTAAACTTTTTATGAAAGCCCTTGATTTTTGCTTTTTGTCGGTGTATATTAGCACTCGAAAGTTACGAGTGCTAAGTATTCAAAAGTAATATCCTATTCCGAGTGCTTGGTGCCGAATACAGATAAAAAGAGGTTTTGCATTATGGCTAAGAAAGAATTTCAGGCTGAAAGCAAAAAGCTGATGGATATGATGATCAACTCCATCTACACCAATAAGGAAATTTTCCTGCGCGAGCTGATCTCCAACGCATCGGATGCCATCGATAAGCTCTATTATAAGAGCCTGACCGATCCTTCTGTGGGCATGAACAAGGGCGATTTCCGCATCCTCATCACCCGCGATAAGGAGAACCGCATCCTGACCATTGAGGATAACGGCATCGGCATGACCAAAGAGGAACTTGAGCAGAATCTGGGCACCATTGCTCACTCCGGTTCTCTGGATTTCAAGAAGGACAACAAGGACGAGAACATCGATATCATCGGTCAGTTTGGTGTCGGCTTCTACTCTTCCTTCATGGTAGCCGATAAAGTCACCGTCATTTCCAAGGCTTATGGCTCGGATGAAGCATGGCAGTGGGAGTCCTCCGGTGTGGACGGCTACGAAATGACCCCCGCTCAGAAGGACACCGCAGGCACCCAGATCATCCTGCACATCAAGCCGGATACTGAGACGGACCACTACGACAACTTCCTCGATGAGTACGGCATCGTGGCCATCGTGAAGAAGTACAGCGACTATGTGCGCTATCCCATCCAGATGGAGCGCCAGCACGAGCGCCAGAAGCCGGAACCCGATCCCAAGCCGGAGGATTATAAGCCCGAATGGGAGACTTACACCGAGCTGGAAACTCTGAACAGCATGGTGCCCATCTGGAAAAAGCAGAAGAGCGAAGTGACCGACGAGGAGTACGCGAACTTCTATAAGGAAAAGTTTGGTGATTATACCGACCCCGCCCGCGTCATCGTCAGCCGCACCGAGGGCACTGCAAATTATAATGCCCTGCTGTTCGTGCCCAGCCACCGTCCCTACGACTTCTACACCAAGGATTATGAAAAGGGTCTGGCCCTGTACGCATCCGGCGTGCTCATTATGGAGAAGTGCGCCGACCTGCTGCCCGATTACTTCAGCTTCGTCAAGGGCATTGTGGACAGTCAGGATCTGAGCCTGAACATCAGCCGCGAGATGCTGCAGAAGGACAACCAGCTCAAGCTGATCCACAACGCTCTGGAAAAAAAGATCAAGAACGATCTGCACGCCATGCTGGCCAATGACCGCGAGAAGTACGAGGAATTCTGGAAAGAGTTCGGCCGTCAGATCAAGTTCGGTGCTTACTCCGACTACGGCATGCACGCCGAGCTGCTGCGCGACCTGCTGCTGTTCTGGTCTGCCAAGGAGCAGAAGATGGTCACTCTGCAGGAGTATGTGGACAAGATGCCCGCTGAGCAGAAGTATATCTACTTTGCTGCCGGTGATTCTACCGACCGTCTGGCAAAGCTGCCCGCTGCTGAGCTGGTCATGGATAAGGGCTATGACGTCCTGCTGCTGACCGAGACGTGGATGAGTTCTGCCTGCAGATCCTGCGCACCTATCCCCGCAAGGATGCCGAAGGCAAGGACGGCACCGTGGAGTTCAAGAATGTCAACAGCGGTGATCTGGGCCTTGAGACCGAGGAAGAGAAGAAGGCCGCCGAGGACGCTACCGCTGAGAACAAGAGCCTGTTCGATGCCATGAAGGACGCACTGGACGGCAAGGTGAAAGAGGTCAAGGTCTCTACCCGCCTGAAGGATCACCCTGTGTGCCTGAGTGCTGACGGCCCGCTGTCCATTGAGATGGAAAAAGTGCTGTCCAAGCAGCCCGGCAGCGAAGGCGTAAAGAGCGATAAGGTTCTGGAACTGAATGTCAACCACCCCGTGTTTGCCGTGCTCAAGGCCGCACAGGAGGCCGGTGACACCGACAAGCTCAAGAAGTACAGTGCTCTGCTGTACGCACAGGCTCAGCTGATCGAAGGCCTGCCGGTGGATGATCCCGCCGCCTACGCCGAGGCCGTCTGCAGCCTGATGAAGTAACTTTTTCCGGCAGGCAGCAGACTTACTCCCCTGCCGCTTCCACGCACATCAATATTTCCCCCCTTAACAAAAAAGGCCGTGCTCCGCTATAATAGAGTGGAACGCGGTCTTTTTCTGTTCTTTTGCCGGACAGTCAGGATAAATTGAGAGGTTTTTGCTCATGCAGCCCAAAAAACATTATTTTGCCCACATCCCCACCATTGCCATCTTTATTGTGTTTGCCATGTCGGCACCGCTGGGCGTGCTGCTGTTCATCTTAAAAAGCATCGATAAAAAACGCCGAAAAAGAGGAAACGGCTGCTGCGCAGGCGCAGGCAGACTATCGTTCCGACCTCGGCCCCGTACCTGCGCAGACGGCCCCCCGGCAGGAAAACGAGCCAGCCTACGGCCACGATGTTCCCACCAAAGAGCAGAAGGACGCTAAGGAGCGTCATAAACTCCTTACCACCCTGTGCACCATCGGCGGTGCTGTCTTTCTGTTCGCGGGCTTCAGCACCCTGTTCATGGATGGCGCTGACAGCATGATGGAGGCGTTTACCGCCATTGCCCAGATGCTGGGCGGCGGCGCTGCTCTGCTAACCGGCCTGCGCATGGATCGTACCCGCAAGCTGGAACGCCTGTTGGACAAGATCGCAGGCGACCGCGACAATATTCCGCTGGACGAGCTGTTTGCTGCCGCGGGCATCGATGCCGCAAAGGGCCGCACCGTGGTGGAAAGTGCTATTTCCCACGGTTACTTCGGTGCAGATGCTTACATTGATAACCGCACCAATACTCTGGTAGTGCGCGGCGCGGCTCCCCAGCCGCCCCGGAAGCCGAAGCCTGCGCCCGCCCCAGAACCTGCACCAGCGGACCAATATACCGCAATTCTGCAACAGCTGCGGCAGGTCAACGATGCCATCCCGGACCCGTGATGACCATCAAGATCAGCCGTCTGGAAGCGGTCAGTGCCCGCATCTTTGAGCTGGCAAAGCAGGACCCCGGCAAAAAGGCTCAGCTGCAGAAATTCATGGACTACTATCTGCCCACCGCCCTCAAGCTGCTGAACACCTACGCCAGCCTTCCTGCGCAGGATGTGCAGGGGGAAAACATCGCCGATGCCAAAAAGAAACATCGAGCGCAGCATGGACCTGCTGGTGACCGCCTTTGAAAATCAGCTGGACAAGCTGTTCCAGTCCGACGCACTGGACGTTTCGGCAGATGTGGCCGCACTGGAAGGGATGCTGAACATGGACGGCCTGACCGGAAACGAGTTTACAAAATAATATTTTGGGAAACAGGGAAAAGGCCCATGAGCTTTTTCCCTGTTTTTTCAAAGCGCAAATCTCCATGTTGTGCAGGCCTCGTCCGTCCCACGCAAAGCCGTGGATTTGCAGGCATTTTTGCCAATGGTTTTTCCGTTTTATATCTAATTTTATTTCAACCGTCAAATTCCACTCTGTGCGCCAATTTCAGTCTTTTTGCAACTTTTCATCCAGATGCAACAATAACACATGGTTTTTTCTGTCCGGATTTTATATGATAAGGACAGAAGTGTGCAGAGCATCCTGTATGCGGCCCTGCACTGCAGTTCCAACCCGCTCAAAAGGAGGATTATCCTATGATGAAATCTGTTTCCGCATGGAAGCAGGAGCTTTCCAGCGGCGCTCACGCTGCCCGGCTGGCAGCACTTTACTGCTGTGCGCCCGACGAAACTCCTGCACAGGCTGCCCGCTACGAAGCTGTTCTGAATGGTCTGGATGCCACCTTTGGCCCCCATGCTGAAGCTGGTCTTTACAGTGCCCCCGGCCGCACCGAGATCGGCGGCAACCACACCGACCACCAGCATGGCCGCGTGCTGGCCGGCAGCGTGAATATTGATATGATCGCTGCGCCGCGCCCAACACCCTGAACCAGCTGCGCGTGCAGAGCGAAGGCTACGACCTGTGTGTGATCGGCCTTGATGACCTTGCTGCCCGCAAGGAAGAGGAAAACACTACCCTCTCTCTGCTGCGCGGCGAATGCGAAGCCTTCCGTCAGCGCGGCGCAAAGCTGGCCGGTCTGGATGTGTACATTTCCTCCAACGTGCCCAAGGGCAGCGGCGTTTCTTCCTCCGCCGCCTTTGAAGTGCTGATCGGTGTGATCCTGAATGACTGCTTCATGACCGATAAAGTCTCCCCCATCGAGATCGCGCAGATCGGCCAGTGGGCAGAGAACGTCTACTTTGGCAAGCCCTGCGGCCTGATGGATCAGATGGCTTCCAGCGTTGGCAACATTATTACCATTGATTTTGCGGACCCTGCCCACCCGGATGTGGAGCCGGTGGCCGTGGATTTCTCCAAGGCAGGCCTTGCCCTGTGCATTCTGGATTCCTGCGCAGATCATGCCGACCTGACCGATGAATATGCCGCTGTGCCCGCCGAGTGCCGCGCTGTGGCTGCTGTGTGCGGCGGCGAAGTGCTGCGGGATGTGCCGTTTGAGACTTTCCTTGCAAAGCTTCCGGAGTGTCGCAAGCAGTGCGGCGACCGTGCCGTGCTGCGCGCTTTCCATATCTATGCCGATAACGACCGCGTGGCAAAACAGGTAGCTGCCCTGCGCGAGGGCGATTTTGGCACTTTCCTGCGTCTGGTCAACGAGTCCGGCCACAGCAGCTGGGAATACCTGCAGAACGTGATCCCCGCCGGTTACAAGGAGCATCAGGAGATGGGCGTGACCATTGCAGCTGCCAAGCATTATCTGAACGGCAAGGGCGCTGTGCGCGTGCACGGCGGCGGCTTTGCCGGTACGGCTCAGGCTTTTGTGCCGGTGGAAATGCTGGCCGACTTCAAGGCCCACATGGAAGCCATCCTTGGTGAGGGCCGCTGCCATGTGCTGAGCATCCGCCCGGAAGGAGGCGCAGTACTGTGATTTCTACCGCCATCCAGCAGCTCGTGAATTACGGGCTGGACACCGGCCTTATCCTGCCCGATGATGAAATTTACATCCGCAACCAGCTGCTTATGACCATGCAGCTGGACGACTTTACCGCGCCGGAGGGCGAGGTGTGCTATACCGATCTGGAAAGCATCCTCAAAAACGCTGGTAGATGATGCCGTTGCCCGCGGTGTGTGCGAGGACAACTCCACCGCCCGCGACCTGTTCGACACAAAGCTCATGGGCGTATTGACCCCGCGGCCCAGCATCGTGCGCGCCAATTTCGAGGAACGCTACGAAAGCGAAGGCCCGCAGGCCGCCACCGACTGGTTCTATAAATTCAGTCAGGACACCGATTATATCCGCCGCTACCGCATCAAACGCGACCTGAAATGGGTCACCAAGACCCCCTACGGCGATCTGGATATCACCATCAACCTCTCGAAGCCCGAAAAAGACCCCAAGGCCATTGCCGCCGCCAAACTGGCTCCCCAGAGCGCTACCCCAAGTGCCAGCTCTGCGCCGAGAACGAAGGCTATGCAGGCCGCATGAACCACCCTGCCCGCGAGAATCACCGCATCATCCCTCTCACCATCAACGACAGCGCTTGGAACCTGCAGTACAGCCCCTACGTCTACTACAACGAGCACTGCATCGTGTTCAACAACCAGCACACTCCCATGAAGATCGAGCGTGCTACCTTCCGCAAGCTGCTGGATTTCGTGGGCCTGTTCCCCCACTATTTCGTGGGCAGCAACGCCGACCTGCCCATCGTGGGCGGCAGCATTCTCAGCCACGACCATTTCCAGGGCGGCCACTATGAATTCGCTATGGCAAAGGCTCCCGTCGAGAAGAAGTGGGTCTTCCCCGGTTTTGAGGATGTGGATGCCGGTATCGTGCACTGGCCCATGAGCTGCATCCGCCTGACCAGCGAGGATGATGCCCGTCTTGTGGAGCTGGCCGATAAAATTCTGACCGCATGGCGCGGCTACTCGGACGAAAAATGCTTCATCTTTGCCGAGACCGACGGCGAGCCACATAACACCATCACCCCCATTGCCCGGATGCGGGACGCAAGTATCAGCTGGATCTGGTGCTGCGCAACAATATCACCACCCCGGAGCATCCGCTGGGCGTGTTCCATCCCCATGCAAAGCTGCATCACATCAAAAAGGAAAACATCGGCCTGATCGAGGTCATGGGCCTTGCCGTGCTGCCCAGCCGCCTGAAAAAGGAGCTGTTTGAGCTGGCCGATGCACTGGTGGCCCGCACCCCGGTGAGCCAGTACCCGGAAGAACTGCAGAAGCACGCCGAGTGGGCCGAGGATATTCTTGCCCGCCACCCGGAACTGAACGGCGACACCGTGCACCTCATTCTGCAGGACGAGGTGGGCCATGTGTTCGCTCAGGTATTGGCCGATGCCGGTGTCTATAAAATGGACGAGGCTGGCCGCGCAGGCTTTGTGCGGTTCCTTGCAAGCGTGCAATAATCTATTAAAAAACGCTCTCCCCCTTTCCCCCGCCGGTATGCCTTGCCGACGGGGGGATTTTTATTGTTCAGTGGAGGTCCCAAGCGTTTTCAGTCCCGTAACACAGCACAAAAAAGCCGCCTTTCGTGCCAATTAGCACAAAAAGCGGCTTTTTATCGTCTTATTTCAGGAGCAAAGAGCCTTGCGGAAGGTTATTCCGGCAGATCCTCTTCGTTCTCCAGGCTGTGCCAGACGTTCTGGACATCATCATTGTCTTCCAGCGCATCCAGCAGCTTGCCCATCAGCTTCAGCTGGTCGGGGTCGGTCAGGCGGGTGGTGGTCATGGGCACCATGGCCAGATCGTCGGAGAGGATCTCGTAGCCCTTCTCCTCCATGGCCTTGACCACAGCAGAATAGTTCTCGGGATCGGTGGTGATCTCGGCTGCATCCTCGCTGGCATCGAAGTCCTCAGCACCAGCATCCAGAGCATCCATCATAGCCTCGTCGCATCCTTATCTTCCAGAGAGATGTCAATGACACCCTTCTGGCTGAACAGGAAGCCCACGCAGCCCATAGCACCCAGATTGCCGCCGTTCTTGTCGAAGTAGTGGCGCAGGTCGGCAGCGGTACGGTTGCGGTTGTCGGTCAGGGTCTCCACCATGACAGCAACGCCGCCGGGGCCGTAGCTTCGTAGGTGATTGCTTCGTACTCGGTCTTATCGCCGCCCTCAGCCTTCTTGATGATGCGCTGGATGTTATCGTTGGGCACGCTCATGCGCTTTGCCTTGGCGATCAGGTCAGCCAGCTTGCTGTTGGAAGCAGGGTTCGGGCCGCCGGTACGCACGGCAACGCTGATCTCGCGGCCGATCTTGGTAAAGACCTTTGCCTTTGCGCCATCGGTCTTTTCCTTCTTGCGCTTAATATTGTTCCATTTGCTATGTCCAGACATGGGAAAGAGCCTCCTGTATATTCTCAAATCTCCGCCTGCGGGCAGACGGGCTGTGGTCGCCCGCATTGTGGCAGCACACAAAATCTAACTCTATTATTGTAGCACAACCGGGCAGAGCGTTCAAGCCTTATCCGCCCGGTTTTCAGCATTCTGCGCGGAAAAATGCGCTTTTTCTGCCCGTTCACAGCAGCCGCAGCGCCTTGGGATAATGGTTTTTCACCCGCCCGCCGGACACCTTGCCGCCGCCCAGCGGCCAGCCGTCCACCGTCACGCAGCACCAGCCGTCAGCAGCGATGCGGGCTTCCACCTCACGGCCGGAAAGATACTCCACGCAGCGCGGGTCATCAAGGGTGAGTTCTTCGCGGTTTACGCACTGTGCGCCAAATGCCGTGAACAGATGGTGCTCCGGCACAAAGCGGCCTTTCTGCACGCTGCCCACAAATACGCCCGCCCGCAGCACATGCAGGTTCGTCTGCGGGAACGGCACCGGCAGCAGCACACCGCCGCCGTGCACCACAGCCGGGCGGTCAACCAGCGCCGGGAAATACTGCCCGGCAAACGCGTGCCATGCTGCAAGGCTCTGGGCAGGACTTGTCTCCCCTGCCTGTGCTTCGCGGCTGCGCTTTTCACCCTGCACCGCTTCCCGGCAGGCACGGGCATTCTCGCGGCGGGCACTGCGGGCATCCGCAGCCTTGGCAGGCTTGCCGCCCTTCCCCTTGGCCTTTTTGCCCGCAGCTTCCGCTGCTGCCAGCCAGAGCTGTTCTTCGGCAGTGTACTCGCCCTCTGCGGGCAGAACGCGCGGAGTGCCAGCTTTGACGAGCCGGGCCATAAAGTGGCCCTCGCCGCCCTGACAGGGCCAGATACGGCGCACCTTGCTCACATCCAGCGGCAGGCCGCCGGTGCGGTTGCTTCGCCCTCACTGCCAAAGGTGTAGTCCACATTGCCAAGCGCATCCGCAAGGGTGAACTCCGGGTGGCGCTGCAGGAACGCCGCCACCTGTCCCTCGTCCTCCTCGGGTGCAAAGGTGCAGGTGGAATACACCAGCTGCCCGCCCGGGGCCAGCACAGCGGCTGCACAGTCCAGAATTTCTGCACCCAGCTCAGCACACTGCTTCACCAGCGCTTCACAGTGCTGCTGACGGGCCACCGGCTCCTTGCGGAACATTCCCTCGCCGGAACAGGCGCGTCCACCAGCACCCGGTCAAAAAAAAATTCCGGCAGCACATCCGCAATGCGGGCGGGCGTCTCATTGAGCACCACCGCATTGGACACGCCCATGCGTTCCAGATTGCTTTTCAGGATATCCGCACGAGCTGCAACGTATTCGTTGCTCACCAGCACACCCCGGCCCTGCAGCGCCGCCGCCAGCTGGCTGCTTTTGCCGCCGGCGCGGCGCACATGTCCAGCACACGCATCCCCGGGCTGCACGCCCAGCAGCGGTGCCGCCGAGGACGCAGACGGCTCCTGCGAGTAGAACACGCCCGCATGGTGGTACGGATGCGCCCGGGCCGGAATTTCAAATCATCCGGCTGATGCACCACGAATGCCGCCTTGCAAAAGGGCGATGCTTCCAGTGGGAAATCGGCTTTTGCGGCAAACTGCTCCGGTGAGCTGCGCAGGGCCGACACCGTTACGCCGCGCTCCGCCGTTTCCTGCGGGGCTGCATACAGGACATCGAACCGGTCTCCCAGCAGAGCGCGCTCCCGCTGTTCAAAATATTCCATGGGCATTCTGCATTCCTCCTGTGGGATGTATAAAGCCGCCGTCCGCGGCCAAACTAGGTCTTGTGAGGGGCACACCGCCCCGCACGGAAAACCGAAAGGAGATCATTCACTATGGCAACCGAAAACCGCAGCAATAACTGCAAGAATCAGACCTCGAACCGCACGTCCAACCAGACCACCAACAGCGCCACCAACGAGCACAAGCACCCCAACCAGTACACCAAGGGTGCCGACGATGAGAGCGCCAAGAACTCCACGAGCAGCCGTTCCAGCAACGCCAAAAACAGCCGCTAACGCTGCCCTTCGCGCCTGATGGACCACGGGCGCGAACCTCTGATCTTTCTCAAATCGCAAAGCCCGCTGCCCTCCGGCACTGTTTTCCAGTGCGGAAAGCAGCGGGCTTTCGCGTCAGAAGTTGTTTTTATAGTCAGGGTGCGCCGAATGGGCGCGGCTTTTTGCCGCCAGACAAGGCGGTTTTCCGCAGCAATCCTGATGGATTGCAAGGAAGAGCAACGCAGTATGGCAGCAAAAAGACCGTTCAGGCGGTGTGCAATGATTATGAAGCAACTTCTCAGGTCTCGTTGGGGTCGAACTGCTGCCACAGTGTTTCAAACAGCTCGTGCACACGGCCCAGCTGACCGTTCAGATACAGCCAGCCCAGCAGGCACTCGAAGCCGGTGGAAGCACGGTATTCCTCCGGGGAAGCGTGCTTTGCCACGCTGGCCTTGCTGGCGTTGCGGCCCCGCTTGAACACGGCCAGTTCGTCCTCAGTGAACAGCGGCTCCAGCAGCTGTTCCTCCCGGAACTGTGCCCGGGCCGAGACGTATTTGACCTTTTCTGCGTTGAGCTTTCCGGCAGACAGGCGGTGATGCTCCACCAGACGCTGTCGCACCAGCAGTTCCAGCACGCTGTCGCCCACAAAGGCCAGCGCCAAGGGGCTAAGCTCCCGCGGGTCGATCTTTTCAGGTTCGTTCATAAATATTCTCCAACCCTCTCAGACTCGCATCCGCTCGCCAGCTCCCCCGAAAGGGGGAGCTTTTATTGCACGTACTTTTTAGATGCGTGAAACCTCGCCCTTCGGGAGAGGTGGCAGCGCGGCAGCGTTGACGGAGAGGGTTCTTCTTTAGAAGATATAATCGAACTGGTAATCGCCAATGAGAATGGTGTCGTTCTCCTGCACGCCCTTTGCCACCAGAGCGTCCAGAATGCCGCTCTCGCCCAGCTGACGCTGGAAGAACTGCAGGCTTTCGTAGTCGTCCACATTGCTGCCGGCCAGAATGTATTCCAGCCACGGGGCTTCCACGCTCCACACATGGGCTTCCATGCGCTTGATCTCAAACGCACGGTCGTTGGCCTTGGGTTCGGGCTTCTTGTACTCGGGAGCAAACACCGGCACCGGCGGGATATCCTTCAGGCGGTTATACACGAGGCCCGGCAGTTCCTTCACGCCCTGCATCGTAGCGGCAGAGATGGGCACAAAGGTCAAGCCCTTGCCCTCCACATACTTGCGGAAAGCTTCGATCTGCTCCTCGGTGGCCAGATCGCACTTGTTGCCAATGACGATCTGCGGGCGCTCAGCCAGCACAGGGCTGAACTTTGCCAGTTCCTCGTTGATCTTTTCAA
>ENA-OQAJ01000172-OQAJ01000172.1-human-gut-metagenome-genome-assembly--contig:-NODE-172-length-20322-cov-3.389403_pt1 | contig 20322 bp, 16 predicted proteins | sample MGYA00242736_ERZ504529 | MGnify/ENA primary metagenome ERZ504529 (study PRJEB26092, sample SAMD00036275) | human gut metagenome | host: Homo sapiens | study: EMG produced TPA metagenomics assembly of...
CAAGGAAGTCGTGATCAAGATCAAGGTCAATTCCATCGTCGACGAGAAGACCATCGACGCGCTGTACCGTGCAAGCCAGGCCGGCGTGAAGATCGACATCGTCGAACGTGGCATCTGCGCGCTCAAGCCGGGCGTTCCGGGACTTTCCGAGAACATCCGCGTGCGTTCGATCCTGGGCCGTTTCCTTGAGCACAGCCGTATTTACGCGTTCGCCAACTCCGATGGCCCGCAGATCGGCGAAGGCCCTGCGGCCGGTCCGGAAGTGTGGATTGGTTCCGCCGATCTGATGCACCGCAACCTCGACCGTCGAGTCGAAGCGCTGGTCCGCATCGTGGCTCCGGAGCAGATCGACGAGCTCATCAAGTACGTCGATCTGCAGATGGCCGATTCCACCGCGTCTTGGCATATGCAGGCCGATGGCACCTATGTGCGCCATTGCAAGGATGAGGAAGGTCGACCGCTGGTCGACAGCCAGGAATACCTCATCAAGAAACACACGCGTCGACCGGTAAGGCACTGATCGATCGAGGCGAATGGCCGGTTCCGCACCTTGCGGGCCCGGCCATTTTCTGTATGTTCGGACGTCACGCGCCGCCGCCAGCCCGGCCCAGCCTAGAATAGGACAATATGAGCGAAAAGATGAGACGCATCGTGGAAGCGCCGGCGGCATCGTATGGCGATGGAAGGCGGGCAGCGATATCGCGAACGATCCTGCGATCGCCAGTAGCAAATCTGCGCAGGAACAGCTCGACAGCATTGAAGTATGTATCGTGCACCGTCCGAAGTATGACGATTGGAGCTGGCCGAAAGGCAAGCTCGAGCAGAACGAGACGCATCGGCATGCGGCGGTGCGTGAAATCGGCGAAGAGACGGGGTCGCCGGTCAAACTCGGACCGTATCTGTGCGAAGTCGAATACCCGTTGTCCGAAGAGGGCAAGAAGACCCGGCATTCGCACGATTGCACGGCCGACACCAAGCACACGTTGTATTGGATGGCGCAGCGATTTCCGCCGACGACGCCGAACATCTGCTGGACGCGTTCGGCCCGGTGCACCGCGCGGACGTGGGCGAGATCAACGATATCGTCTGGGTTTCCGTGCGTGAGGCGCGCAAAATACTGTCTCATTCGACCGATAAGGACACGTTGGCAGTGTTCGTGGACCGCGTGCAGGAGGGTGCCGCGACCGCGCAGAATCTGCTGATTGTACGCCATGCGAAGGCTGAATCGCGCAAGTCGTGGAAGGGCACCGACGCGAACCGTCCGATCACGCCGAAAGGCGCGGCGATGGCGTTCGCCCTCAACCGCGAGCTCGCCTGTTTCAACCCGACGCGACTGGCCACCTCGCCGTGGCTGCGCTGCCAGGAGACGTTGCAGGTGCTGAGCTGGCAGACCGAACGGCCGATGGAACACATCAACGCGTTGACGGAGGACGCGTTCGCCGAGCATCCGGCGGCCTCATGGCTGGCGTTCCGCGAGCAGATCACGCAGACGCTCAACAGCCGCGAAACCACGGCCATCTGCATGCACCGGCCGGTCATCGGCGCATGTACGACCATTTGCGCGGCCTGTGCGCGCGTAAGCAGCTTGCCAAGCAGCTCATCGCAAAATCGCCATACATGCCTACCGGCACCGCCATGTCGCTGTTCATCATCAACACACCGCAAGGCCCCAGCATCATCGACATTCAGAAGGTCTCCCCCATTGTCTACTAACATGCACTACGGTTCCGGTTCAGTCGTTCCCAGCCGTTCCGCCGGTTTCACGAACACCGGTTCGCCGCGTCCGGCACGCCCCGGCCAGCTCGACCAGATGATGGCCGACAATATCGCCGGCGGCGCCGATCCGGCGGAAATCAACGAAATGTGCCATGCGTCGGCCGCGGCGCTGCTTGACCGCGTGCACCACACGCAGGACGCCGAACTGGTGGAACGTGTGCTGACGCTGGTGGACCGCGAAGGCGTGGACGTGATCGCCGAATTGTGGAGCCATGCCGACCCCGACTCGCTGCCGGGCATTCTGTGGCGACTGTATCTGCTGCGTACGTGGATGCGGAAGAACCGCGAATCGATCGCGCGACTGTGGCGCGTCGGCGAGCCCGTCGCCACCACCGCTTCCGCGATTGCCGGCGTGGACCAGGCACCGACGGAAGACGACATCGCACGTACCGCCGATTCGATTTTGGCCGGCGCGTTTACAGGCGATTTCGCCGTGGCACTTGAGCGGGCCGCCGCCTTCACCGACGTGGTTGCGTTGGGATTGCGTATCGAAGCGCGCAAACTGGCTTCGCTGGGCGGTTCCAGCGAAGCCGGATCATCTGATGTTTCCGACGGTTCCGCTGCATCTGCTGCGGCCGGCAGCCACCCGTCGGCCGTTGAGAAGCGGGCGCGCGCGAAGGCTGCGAAACTGATGCACACAGCCGGCAACCTGTTCGCCACGGCCAAGGATTTCCGCCACGGGGCGAATCTGTGGCGGCGCGGACGATTGGAATAGGCCGTTCCACTGTCGTTTTCCACTACTGCTTTCCACCGCCGCTTTCCGTAATTTTCCCCCCGTTTTATACCCCACGCGACACGGCGCTGCGAAGCGTCGAGCGCGACTGTACAATAGGAATTCGCGCCGGGCCATGCATAGCCCCGGGCTCCATTTTTTGCCGCTGCGAGCGGCCTTTGCGCCGACAGGCGCTTTCGTGGTTCGGCGCTTTTCTCCTCTTTCGATGTTTTTCGAATTTTTCTCTGGCTTTCTTGCGATTTTCGATTGCCATCCGATCGGCGCTCATCTGGGTTTCATCTGCCCGACCTACCGGCGCGTTGCCGAACAGCCGATACATGGACTACGCTTAGAAACCATGGATATTCATGTTTTGAACCACCCGCTGGTGGACCACAAGCTCACCGTTCTTCGCGACAAGAACACTCCGTCCTCCACGTTCCGCGAGCTCGTTTCCGAACTCGTGATGCTCGAGGCCTACGAAGCCACCCCGCGACATCGAAGTCGTGGACAAGCCTATCGAAACCCCCGGTGGCTCCGATGATCGGCAAGCACATCGCCGCCCCCGGCTCCGATTATCGTGCCGGTGCTGCGCGCGGGTCTGGGCATGCTGGACGGCATGACAAGATGATTCCGTCCGCTGAAGTCGGCTTCCTCGGCATGAAGCGCGACGAGGAGAACCCGACCCAGCAGATCACGTACGCGAACCGTCTGCCGGAGGATCTCACCGGCCGTCAGTGCTTCCTGATCGACCCGATGCTCGCCACCGGCGGCACGCTCGTTGCGGCCACCCACTATCTGGCCGAGCGCGGCGCGAAGGACATCACCGCAGTGTGCATTCTGGGCGCTCCTGAAGGTCTGAAGTTCGTTGAGGAAAACCTCGACCCGTCCATCAAGTTCAAGCTGGTGCTGTGCGCCGTCGATGAGAAGCTCAACGACAAGTGCTACATCGTGCCGGGCTTGGGCGACGCCGGCGACCGTCTGTACGGCGTGATCGACTGAGCTGCCAATCGGAATAAATCAATCGAATAAAAATTCGGCCTGCTACCGCACCAATCATGCGATGGCAGGCCGAAACCATATAAAACCGGCTGTCGCCTGTCGACCATAGTCCGTCGACTAGCGCCCGGCTGCTGTCGCTCGCCGGGCAACTATCAGTCGGCTACTGCTCGTCGGGCACGAACGCTTCGAAGATGTGGCGATCGAACTGGTCGCAGCACTGCGCGTATTCGTCGCGGCTGCGCACGGTCCACGACACCGGCACCGCACCCATGAATCGGGCCAGCTTCACCTGCGGGCTGTTGCCGCCCTTCCAATCGTAGGCGACGAAATCAGGACGGGAAATCCAGTCGAACACCAGCGCGCCGGCCGCGTATTCCTTGCCGAGCGCCACCGGATCGGTGGGCTTGTCCTCGCCGTACGGCCACCAAGACAGCTGGCCGCGGCACACTTCCGGACGGTTTTCCTTGTACCAGTTCACGGCGGCCGGGTTGAACGATTCGATTACGTACTTGCCGGAGTATGCCTGCAGCAACGCGTCGCCCTTCTCCATAAGCTCCACGTCGCGCGGATCCCACTTGGAGTTGTCATCGAACTTATATTCCACAATCAGCGGCACACGACCAGCCACCACTTTGAGCACGTCGCGAATAGCGGCACATGCTGGTAGTAGCCTTCCGGCGCGTTGTCCGGCGTGGTGACCAGCGGCGGTTCCTCCAATGCCAACGGCAGCGGCGCGGCCTTGCATGCGCCCGGAGCGTCGGTCGGGAACAGCGGAATACGAGTCAGCTCGTCATACGTGAGATCGGCGATACGGCGCGGATCTCCGGCAACACGCATCAGGTCGCCGTCATGCACCACCACGATTTCGCCGTCGGCGGTCATCTGCAGGTCAAGTTCGATGCCGTAACCCGCCTCGCAGGCCGCGGCAAACGCCGCAAGCGAGTTCTCCGGAGCGATCGCACCAGTCACGCTGGGACTGCCATAGCCCGCCTTCATGGCCATACGTCGGGCGAGCGCCACGTATTCGCCGCTTTCATTGGCATATTGCGCAGTCAGGCCGGAACCTGCGTCGTGCAGACCGCGGTGCGCATACCACACGTCGGGAATGGACGGCACGTAGTTGCGACGCTTGTCGGAGAAGGTACGCGGGGCAATCGCCCATACTGCGGCACCTGCGGCGAGCGCACCGCCCGCCAACACTTTATTGACGAATGATTTGGACATGGGCTTTCCTCCCTTACATGGCCGTTCGCGCATTCTCTCGCATTGGTTCGCACCGTTCGCGGCCATCGAATCTGTCTCTTCTGAGATTAGCCCATAAATCACAAAAACGGCGACCACCTACGCGATCCGCGATCGTATGTCGCCGTCTCAAGCCACCAACAGCCGAGCCATATCTCGACTATATATGCAGATTTTGAGTCTCGTCACGAGGCATCTCACTTATATATGGCAGACTGGAGTCAGAAAACATGCGTTTTTCATACCCCCCTATATGGCTTTTTAGCGAAGTCTTCTGCCATATATAGGCGAGATGCTTCCTGACAGACCCGCAAATCTGCCATACATAGGCGAGTTATGAGCAAAATGGGGTCCGATGACGTCCGAGTTCACACAAACGTAGGGGTCGGACTCCAAAGGTCGGCGGCTGAATACGTGTGCTTGATCGTAGGCTTGGCCACTGAGCCGTGAAGAGGAAAGCCCAGTGGGTTTTCCTCAGGCGAAGTGAGCGGCTTGCCGCGAAGACCGCGTAACGGTACCTTGAGTGCGTCAAGCACACATATTCAGTCCAGAGGCCGAGGCTGAGAACTTACCACTTTTATGTTGGATTCAGTTACGCAGCTTGCCCCGCTTGGCTACGAAGATGCAGCACCCCGCCGTGGCCAGCACCGTCATGGCAATGACGATTGCCGTAGTAGCGACGCCTGTAGAGCTTAGCTTCTTCTTACGTTGAGACTGAGATTGCTGTGATGATTGCGGTTTCGCGGAAGGCTTGGCATTATTACCGTCCTGCTTGCTGTTGTTATTGTTATCCGGAGTCGGCTTTGGAGTTGGCGTTGGTTCCGGCTCGGGCTCAGGCGTCGGATCGGGGGTCGGGTCCGGAGTCGGTTCAGGTGCATGAACCTGCCATTCGGCGGCAGCCGGCGATGCACTGCCGGATTGAATCACCATGCGCAGCTTAGTGGTCTTCACCGCGTCAGTCCAGGTTGCCTCGCTCCATCCGCCGTTATCGGTACCGTAAGCGCCGGGAGCATTGGTGACCAATGTATATGTGGCATCGGGAATATCCACAAACGCATTCGTTCCAGCATCCCAATACTGCAGTTTCCACGACGCCGCATTCCCAAGCCCCCTCCATCGGAGGTGAATTGCACACGGCTGGAATCGATGGTGACTTCGCGATCCCATTCGTAGTCGAGCTTCATTTCACCGGTATTCGGCCACGTACCCCAAATGCAGGCGTTATCCAACCGTGCAATCGCCCGGAATGGTTTTGCCGTCGTTAAGCGCGGCAACACCAGCTGTCCAAGAAGACGCTTTTTTGTCCACGTCAGTAGCAACGGCATCTTGCTCGATATAGCCGGCCAACGGCACCGACGTATCGGATGGAATATCTTTGACGCCCGCAGCCGACATATTGCCAGCAATGTCCGAAGCCCGATAGCTCACCGTTTCACGCTTCGACGAAGAAGCAGTAATCGCCGCGCCTTCTTCATATTGCTGCCATTCGCCGTTTCCAACCCGGTATTCCACCGTTTTCACACCGGATCCAGCACCATCTGAGGCGGTCAATGTCATAGTGCGGGAAACCGTATCTACCGAGGCGGTTACCGTAGGAGCCGTAGCATCCACACGCGCTTCCGCAGCAGCGATTTCGCTCACATTGCCGGCCGCATCAGTGGCACGCGCACGCACACTCACTATACCCTCGCCAGTCACAGCCTTTACCGCAGTGTTCACATTCGTTCCGACGGTCACCCATGCGCCATCCCCGACCGCAAGTTCGAGTTCTGCGATCGGCGCAGCCGCATTGTCGGAAGCCGTAATAAGAGCGATCGGTGAAGTGACCAGCCAACCATCATTGCCAGCCGTGCCAGCCAATGCCACACGCACGGCAGGAGCAATGGTATCAGCCGGTTTTACGTAATCGTCGGAAACATGTACGGTCACGGCTACGTTGCCGGCTGTCAGATCATCAGCCTGCTGCTTGGTTTCAATGCCAGCAACCACACCTTGCACGGTGAACTCACCCGCCTGCGCATACGAAGAAGCAGACACCGTGCGCCACAAAACCGGAGTTTCCACTGTTTCCGAGCCGTACGCGACTTTCACCGTGTTCGACAATTCCGGCGCGTCTCCGGTCTTGGCGTAGACGTCGGCTGGCCGTTCAGCCACAACTGCTCCCTGTTGCGCGTATACTTCCCATTCAGGAACGCCAACGGAAGCATAGCCCCCCGTCAACGGCTTGCGCGGTCATGTCAAGTTTGAGCGCAGTGGTGGTCACTGCGTCGAATGTCACTTCATTAGGCGCGTTCTTGCCTGTATCCACGCCGTATTCGCTGGAATTGGGCACGTCCTTCCAGGACCGTCTGCGTCAAGATATTGCAGTTTCCATGAGGCAGGGGCACGCAATGCGTTCGCATCGGTGTCAAACCAGACTTCGATCCATTCACACGTACAGCGCCATTCCACTGGTAGATCAGTGAATCGGAGGATTGTGTTTGTGGCATCTTTCGATAGTTCGTCCAATGGTTCGGCGGTACTACAGCAGTTTCCAGCACTCGCCCGTCGTTCACGGAACCCTTGTAGGCGGGTGTTTCGGTGTAGGTCGCGTCCACTGACGCATAGGGGGCCACGTTGCGTGAGGGTTGCAACCGTTCGGCTTTGGTCGGATGCGAAACGGCGTTCATGCGCCCGCCATTCCACGTCACTTCATCGATGCAGACTGCACGGCGGAAGTCAGTACCACCAGTCTTGTCTCCAGTGTGGTAGGTGACCCACCATTTGCCGCCGAATCGTTGAATCGACGGATGCATGGTGGTGGACGATCCCGATTCGACGATTACGCCTTGGTACGTCCACGACCCAAGAGGGCTTGCCGACGTGGAGTATTGCACGCACGCCTGATAGTTGGATTCCACGCAGGTCGCCACTCCCGACCCGGGTTTGCCACCGTCGTACACGTTGTAGTAGGTGTCTCCTTCACGGAACACCCATGCCGCCTCAAAGAAGCCTTTGGGCCCGTTGGCATAAGCGCCGCCGTTGTTGCCCAAGGTCAGCGACGCGTTCACTTGGTTCGCATAGTCGCTGCCAAGCACGTCTTTGCTGGCATCGTAGTCGGGTATGTTGGCGAGCGCGTCGGCGTCACGCATATTGTAGATTTTCGGCGCTCCGTCCGCCGTTCCGCCCATGGTTTCCACGGCAACATATGAGGTGCGGCCAGTGTTGGCGTCCCGCTGCATTTTTACGGCGAGTTCGCTGTTGAAGGTGCCGAAGTGCAGATATCCGGTACCGTCATTGTCCACGAAGAATGCGGGATCGATGGTTTCGATTTGCGTCTGCGTGGTAGTCAGCAACGGCGCTCCGATGGCGTCGACCCATGGTCCGAGGGGGCTTTTTGATTTGGCCACGCCGATGGAGAACGGGTCGGCTCCCGCGGCTGCGTTCCTGTCTTTGACTGGAACGTAGTAGTAAAACCAGTCGTCGGTCGTGTCTGCGGTGCCAGCATCGTCGACTACTACTTGTCCTGCGTAGGCTCCGTCGCCGGTTGCCCAGTCGAACAGGTCGGCTTTGGCGATGGTCTTGTAGTGCGTCCATTTGCCGGATTCCGGATTGTCGGTTACGTAGACGCCCCAGTCTTTCATATTGAAGGACCCGTAGGTTGGTTCGGCCTCGTCGTGTCCGGTGAATACGAAGAGTTTGCATCGTATTCAAGGGTGGATGCGTCTGCGGAATAGTAGTTTTGCGACAGGTCGTTGGGGGTATTGGTTCCTTCGTTCTGCCCGATGGGGTTGCGAAGGGTTGCCGGCAACGCACTGTTGTCGATTTGTGTGACGGTGACGTCGGGATTGCCGACCGGCAGATCGTTGTAGGCGTGTCCGGCGATGCTGGGCGCGGTACTTGCGTCGGCCGCGTGGCTGTCTGCATGGTTGCGATTGCTCCCGTGCATAAGGTGGCTGCGGCTGCGATGCCTGCCACCAGCGTCTTCATCGACGCATGTGAGATGTGCGAAAAGCTCATGAATATTCCTGTTTTCACGATTGGATATTGAAAAGTCCTCTTACGGATTGCTTAGGCTACGTTGGTATTCCTCGTGCGATCCGTAAGAGGACTTGAGCAATTGCTAGCGCTAGTCGCGGTTGCGGCGCGTCAGCATGATGGCGGCTCCCGTCAGCAGGACGATCATTCCTACGACGCGATGCCGATGACATTGCTGCCGGTGCTGCTGATTGCGGCACTGACTTCAGACTTGGAAACCGGCTTGTTTCCAGGCTTGGCATTCGGCTTGGGGTCGGTCTTGTCGTCGTCCGGCTTCGGTGCTGGCTTGAGTTCAAGTCCGGCGATGGCCTCGGTCAGCTGCTTGACTGCGGCATCCGCATCAGCTTGGGGTGGCGTTCTCATCGTTCAGCACCTTGGAGGCGGCATCCACTGCTTCAGCCAACTTCTTGGCGCTGGCTTCGGTGTAGAGGTCACCGCTGACGCCCTGTGCCTGGTCAAGAACCGTCTTCAACTCAGTGGTGTCGGCTTTCTTCACCAGTGTCTGCTGGGCTTCTTCAAGCTGCTTGATGGCCGCATCCACCTGATCCTGGGTGGCGCTCTCGTCCGCATACACCTTTTGAGCGTTACCCATGGCTTCGGAGAATGCCTTCCAGCTGTTCGGCGTGAAATTAGCTTGTTGCACGGAACCGGCTGCGTTGATGGCGGATTCGAGCCTGCTCTTGTCCACGCTTGGTTCCGGATCAGGGGTTGGATCCGGGTCAGGAGTCGGTTCTGGATCAGGAGTGCTTTCCGCAGCATGCACGCCCCACTCGGCAACCGCCAGACCGAAGGTGACGCCCTCGGCGGTCGGCGGATCAAGCACCAAGCGCAACGACGTGGTCTTCACCGGAGTGAACGTGGCCACGCTCCAGCCTTGAGCATCGTCAGAGGCACGTGAGGCCGGGGAATTACGCACGGTGGAGTATTGCGCATTCTCCACATCCTTCCATATACCATCAGAAGCCAAGTACTGAATCTTCCAGCTGTCCGGAACATCCAAACCGCCCTTGGCATCATTACGCTCCGCGAAGTTGGCCCAGAACTGCACACGGCTGGAATCGACGGTGGCTTCCTTGCTCCAGGTGTACTGCGCGTACATGCCAGCGGAAGCTTGGCCCCAGCTGCCCCACACGCGGCCATTCACATCGGCGTCATCATCAGACGGCCACGTATCGTCAACCAGCACACCATCGTTGAGCTTGCCGGAAGCCGGAGACCAGCTCGCCTCGGCACTCACCGTGGTGTCAATGGCCCTGCCTTCAATCCAACCAGTCAACGGAGTATCGGGCTCCGGCTTGGGATCCGGCGTCGGCTCAGGATCAGGATCGGCACCACCATTCGGATCGGCGACCACATGCACTGTAATCTTGGCCTGCGAGCTTGAACCCTCAGCCGTGCCGGACACCTCATAATCGCCGATGGTGTCCAACTTGACGCCGGCAACACTTGCCTCATCCCACATAACCGTGCGATCGTCAAGCATGCCGTTGGGGAATCGCACCGGAACCACAGACGGCAAAGCCACCGACTTGGAATTCTGGTACACCGTCTGTTCGATCGGCTGAGCCGCACCAGCAGTCTGAGACTGCGCGTCGGAACGCACGCCAATAGTGGCCTTGGTTCCAGCGAGTGCGCCAATAACCGTTCCGGAAACCGCAAACTCGCTATCGGAAGCAAGCTGATCGTCAGTGATGGCATCCCACGCAACACTCAAGTCACGACGGGAACCGTCCGTATAGCTGGCACTCACCGTCTTCGGCAGATTCACATCGGCAGCCTTGCTGCCAGTCTGCACCATACGATTCACGCCATCCACGCTCACCGGATCAAGCGCATACGCCTCAAATTCGGTAGCACCAACAATGGCACCCTTCGGGAACAGCACACGCAACTTGTTCGTCTCCACCGTTTCGGCAAAACGAACCTCATTGCCTTCACCCTGCATCGTGGTATAAGACTGGCCGGCGGCAAGCTTCACATCCTGCCAATCGCCATTCTCATCCGCATACTGCAACTTCCACGACTTGACCATCGGCACACCGCCACCGTCAGTCCAGAAGAACAGCTTCGCCTTCTTCAACGGAACAGTGCCATCCCAGGCAAGCTGCAGCCACGGCTCGGTACCGGTATTGTCACCCCAATTATTCCAGGTCTCATTCGGAGTATTGGTATACAACACCTGACCGTCGATAACCTTCTTGGCATTGTCCTTCGCCTGATATGGATTGGTGAAGCTGGCGCTCGCAGTGGACTGTGAAGCCACATTCACCGTGCCGTCGGAAGGAATGCCGTGAACGGTGACTTCCTTGAAACCGGTCTTCTCACCGTCGAATGCGGTGAGTTTGAGCACATAGTCACCCTCACGGTTGAACGTGACCGTAGTGTTGGCAGCGGTTGCGTCGACGAACTTCGCTTCGCCGTTTTCAGGGCCAGACACCTGCTCCCATGTGGTGGTGAGCGTGTCAGACGGCAGGCCGTCGTCCTTCACCGTGCCCACCAGCTGCGCACCGGACGAGGTGCTGCTGGCAATGTAGGCGTCAACGCTTGGCGCCTGGTTCGTAGGTTCGCCTTCCGGCACAATGTCGGTTTCGTAGGCTGAATCTCCTTCAAGCCAATGGCCTGACCTGCTTGCGGAGTGAAGGTAGCACGAATGGCTTTGGTCACGACCTTGGAGAACTGCACGCGGTTGTAGTTGGCTCCCGCGTAAGTAGGCGTACGCACCTGGTTCGGCAGGACATGCCATGCGCCGGCCTCATCCTGATATTCAAGCGTGTACACCGACGGCTCACTGTAGCCGGCAATCGTCTGGCTGGACGAGGTCTGGTAGAAGTACAAACGCACGTCGTCGATGTTCTGCACGCCGTTCTTGAACGTTACGGTCAGCGAATCCTTGGCGTTCTTGGATCCCTTGGTGCCCCAGAAGGATTCCATCACGTTCTTGCCGTCCACTGCATTGGTTGCCGGGTAGCCCTTGGTTTCGTAAGTGGCTTCCACATCGGCGTCCTTGGCCACGTTGGCCTGGCTCTTGGACGCTTCGTCCACGTTCTGTCCGGACTGCGCGAAGATCTGCGTAACCCTGCTGTTCGATGCGTAGGTCACTTCGTTGGCGTTCGGCATGGTGGCGGTGGTCGCGCCGGTGATCACCGCTCCGGAATCATCGGCAACCTCAACGGTTCCACTGGCCGGATCGTAGATGAGGTGGGCGAGCTTATCGGAGGTGAACACGGCGTTGCGTCCACATACAGGGTGTATCCCTTCGGAGCGTTGTAGGTGCGTCGTTGTTCCATACGATCGACAGATCCTGCCGTGGTAGCTCAGGTTGTTGACGGTGAAGTGGTTCCAACCGGGAATCTCGATCGGATTGAGTTCAATCTTGTTGTCTTCACGCGGAACCATACCTGCCACGTCTTCCACAATCGTCCAGTTGGTGGTGCCAAGCTGGGTGTGGTGAATCCAGGAACGGTAGGTGATCTTTCCACCGTTCTTGCTGGCGTCGGCGTTCTTCTCCGGAATCGTGCTTCCTGCGGAATTATTATCCATATTCCAGAATTCGTTCTGGTCCGGATACTGGTTGTCGCCTCCCTGATAATGCGAGAACGCCACCCAATACAGCAGTTTCTTGAACGATTCGTTCGTGATATATCCGTTGTCTGCAGCATTATAATCACGGATTCCCGCAGAATAGATTTGCAGCAGCGGAGTTGCATTGATAATGGAGAAATTGTTTGATCCTGGGAAATTCAGCGCCTTCTTGTCTGCCTGATTCGCGGTGAAGAACGGGAAAATCGGGAATTCGTCGGCATCTTCGAACAAGCGCAACGCACTATCGTAATCATCATTGCCGGTCGGCATCAGACCTTCGGAATACGGATAGTAGTTGTTGAGTTCCTTGTATTTCGCGAATTGACCGTCGTTCAGCCACTTGTGCAGCAGCAGTTTGCTGTCGGAATCCCACAGGTTGTCGAGCACATCCTGCTTGATGGCGTCGGCGATCTGCTGCATTTCAGCGGCTTTTTCGGTGTCTCCGGCAGCCTTGTATGCTTGCGCGGCGGCATTGGCGTTGGCCCACATGTTGGCGGAACCGTCGGCACGGTCCATACGCTGGCCGGAACGACCGGGTTCGGAGAACGACACCGCGTCGGCATCGTTGCCGGTCATGGACCACCACGACCAGTCGATCAGCTTGTTGCCGTTGCTATTCTGGTTGTCGTTGCTGTCTGGCTCGCTTTGCGAATTGAGCAGACCTTTGACATCTTCGGAACCGTAATCACCCAACGCTTCAGCCAATGATGACGGGCCGCCGTGCACCTTGTAGGAGTCCCAACCGGCCTTGGTGATGTACTGCGTGTAGCTGTGGTTCCAATTGGCTGGATCGCCCGGATTGTCGTGGTAGTAGTAATACCCGGACTGGCCTTTCTTGGCTGTCTGCCCGGCCGACACCCAAGTGCCGTACGAGTATTCGGCGTTACGGAACCACTTGGTGTCGTTGATGAACATGCCGGATGTCAGCACGATCTGGTTGTTGTATCCGAGCACGCCTTCGATGGAGGTCGGATACTGGAACGTATTGCCCGGCATATTGGCGTCCAACATGTTGAAACGGCTCAGCCACCAGCGGTAGAACACAGTTTTGTCGATATTGTGTTCCTGGGTTTCCACGTAAGGAATGTTATCGACCCACCACTGGTTGTAGGTGGTCACGGAATCCTTGTAGGAAGCGGCCGGATCGGTGAGATCGCCGTTGAATCGGGCTTCGTATTCCGCGGTGGAGTCCGGCAACTCGTTGGCGATCAGGCCAAGCTGCAGCTTGGTGGTTTGTGGCACGTTCGCTTCCAAGGTGAGGGTGGAAGCGAGTTTGCCGTCCTTTACGGTGAAACCGTTGCCGGAGAACCGTGGATAGATGGTGGTCAGATCGTTCTTCACATTGAAGCGACCGGTCAGTTCAGTGTCGCCGTCATTGCCGTCTTGTGCGAATGGCGAGGCTGCTGTCAGCGTTACGTCACCGCCGGTGGTGCTGGTGATGGTGAAATTCGCGACCATCACATTGGTGTAGGTGATGTACTTGACTTCGGTGACGGTAATGGTCTTGTCGCCGTTGGTGAATTCCGTGGTGAAGTAGCTTGGCGTCTGCTTGCGCTTGTCGGTGTTCTCGCGCAGGGTCTGCTTGGAACCGCCAATGCTTACCTCAACGGTAAAGCCGTCGTTGCCGGTCTGATCCCAGTATGCGACATCTCCTACGAAACCAAGTGCTTCCGGCGTATGCGTGTACATGAATGCGGCACGGCCACGTGAGAACAGGTATTCGTTCTTGTCTGCGCCCGCATAGTTGTAGTCGCCAGCATCGTTGGTGCCGGTACCGTTTGGTGCGGTGCCTGTGCGCGTCAGCATCTTGTCGATCCAGAAGTCGTGTGCGGTGTCGGTTCCGGCACCGTTGGCAACATCCGCATCGAACACCTGCTTGAGGTAGCTTGTCGAGGGATCGAAAGCGACGCCGGTGCCCGGAATCGGGTCGGCGGCCCCCTTGAAACTCGGATACCCCATGGCAGAGTTCGGATTGGCCAGCGCGTCATTGGCGTATGCGGTCGTCACACCGCCAGACAACAGTGTGGCCACTGCCGTCAGCACGCCCAATGACGTGACAATCCCTTTCTTCCTTGTTGATGGTGTCATCAATTCCTCCTACATGGACCATCGTTGGCCCTTGGTTGCCAAGGCTCGTTCCCTGGCATCCAACTTTCTTTCTGTAGGAATGAGAGTCGTGCGATGGACATGAGATTGGAGCGTCCACCGACATTTCAAGAATACATGACGCGAATACGGTTTCGCAAATTTTCTTTCAGTTTTCTCCAATGCTTTTCTAAGTGAACTGCCATACGATGGCTTTTATGCGAAAAGGAAAGTTTTCGCATTTCCCGTCTTATACTAGGGGCTATGACAAAACCGGCCACCCCATAAGGGGCAGCCGGTCTCTCATTCCAGTCAGCGCGGCGCATTCGGCTCCAATCGATCACGCCGCGCTCACCCGCTTCCCGGCACCATGGCACTCATAGCGCCGGGTAGCAAGTCTTTCTTTTGTTTAGCTGCGCAACCACACGTTCATTTGGCCGAGTTCGCGGTTGGCCCATGCGTAGTAGGGCACCAGCTTGAGCGACGTCCGCTCATCTGAGGCGTCACGCTGAGCGGACATGTACAACGGGGCGTCCACGGCATCCGCAGCCTCACGAACGGCAGGCAACGTCACCGCGTCAACACCTCCAAGCAAATCACTCTCGAAAGTAACCGTGGCATCCGCAGCATCCACGCCATCAGCAAGACGGTACGTCCACAGATCGCCGGCATTATCGGCTTGCTCCGCGCAATAGACGAGCGGACCGCGCATCACCGCAACACGACCTGCATCGCAACGCACATGAGAGTTGGCACGCACCAATCGCACTGCCATATCAAGATCCAGCACCACATGCAATGCAGTTCCCGGAGCAACTGCGAAATATACGAAACCGTTTTCCGGAGCCGTCTTCACAGCAACACCATCGCATGTCAGCGCATAGGAATCAGCCGACCATGTGGGAATACGCACGCCGAAACGTACCGAATCAGCCGCCTCAGCGGGCAATTCCAGCATGTACTCAATATGACCGTTCCACGGAAAATCGGAACGCTGCTCCACATGCAACCCGGAATCAAAACTTGCCTGATTCGCAATGAACTGGTGAGCGAGCACCGTGCGACCGCCGTCACGTTCGGTATACACATAACGGTCCACCGACGCGATCAATCGCGCGACATTAGCTGGGCAGCATGCGCAGCCAAACCAATCGACACGATGCGAAAGCACATGATGCCGATCCGGATTGTCCAAACCGTCCGGCGAAGTCTCCAACGCATTCACATAGTAATACTGCTTGCCATCAAGGCTGATGCCCGCGATGGCACCATTGAACAGCTCACGCTCAAGCACGTCGGCATATTCACCATTCGGTTCCAACAGAAGCATTTGGCGGGCAAACATGCTCATCGCCACAGAAGCGCACGTTTCGCCATACATGGTGTCGTTCGGCAGATCGTAATCGTACGTGAACGACTCCCCCACATGTGTGGAACCGATCGCACCCGTTACATACATGCGTTTCGACACGATGTTGTTCCAAAAACGATGCGCCGCGTCCAACAAGCCCTGATCGCCGGTAATACGCGCCACATGTGCGATTCCAGTGCACAAATAGGCCACGCGCACAGCATGGCCGTCAGCGGTCTGCTGCTCGCGCACCGGCTGCGCGGCTTGGAAGTACGTGGGCTTGTAGAATCCCAGATCCCGGAAAATGTAGTCGTTGTCGACAGCGGCGATCTGCTTGGCGTAGAACTGCGGATCCTGACCACGCACGTCGATGAGATACCGCGCCAGATTCAGATAGCGCTCCTCACCGGTCGCATCATACAGCTTCGCCAACGCCAATTCGATTTCCGGATGCCCATCAGCACCGTGGATCTTGCCGTCCTCCGGGCCGAAATTGGCATCGATGCAATCCGCCATACGGCACGCCACGTCAAGCGCCTGCTGGTTACCGGTCACCTCATGATAGGCGACAGCAGCCTCAATATAGTGGCCCATGACATACATTTCATGGCTTTGCTGAATCAGTGTGAAACGCTCACGATGCGCCCATTCACCGGTTTTGATTTGGTACGGAGTGTCCAAATATCCGTCCGATTGTTGCGCACGCGCGATGAGGTCGACGGTTTCATCGCACAGTTCCCGCAATTGCGGATCAGGATGATACGACAGTGCGTAAGCCGCTTCCTCCAACCACTTATATATGTCGGAATCCTGGAAGACCATGCCATGAAATTCACCGGCCTCATCACCGGCTGCGATACGCAGATTCTCCACGGCATGACTTTTATTATCGGCAAGCTGATTGCCAGCCGGATCATCCGGAACTTCAGTGGCAATCTCATCATTCATCACACCCCACTGATAGGGAATGACGGATTCAACGATCTGGTCGCGACGCTGCTTCCAGAAAGGAGAAGTAATAGTTACATTCATGATATTTCCTTAAGATTAAGGACTTCGTCAGCCCTTGACGGCTCTTGGCTACTCCGCCTTCGGTTCTGCTCAGGCCGGAGCCTGGAAACAGTCCACTGGGCTGTCTCCCAAGGGCTGACATCGCCAGGTGTCAGCCCTTGACGGCTCCAGCCATAAACCCTTTGACGTAGTACTTCTGGAGGGCTAGGAAGAGGATGGCTGCGGGGATCATCAGAATCACGACGCCAGCTTCGGTGGCACCGTAATCAATGACGCCCATAGTCTGCTGACGCATGTTCACCAAAGCGAGCGGCAGCGTGGCGTTCGACGAACTCGACAGGTACAGCGGAATCATGAAATTGTTCCAAGCCTCAAGGAAAGCAAGCAGACCGACAGTGACCATCGACGGCTTGACGACCGGCACCAGAATCTTAATCAACGACTGCAGGGAGTTGCAGCCATCGACCATGGCGGCCTCTTCCATACCTTCGGAATCGCATCGAAAGCATTACGCATGATGAACGTGCTCATCGGCAGCTGGAACAAGGTAATAACCAAACCGACACCCAGCAAGGAATCGTTCAGACCAATATCCTTGTACCACACCATCAGCGGAATCAGCAGAGACGCATACGGCACCATCAAAATGGACAGCGTCACCATGAATCCGAGATTGCGGCCCGGATAGTCGAAACGGGAGAACGAATAGCCTGCGAGCGTGCACACCACCACGGAGAACACCACGCGACCAACGTCACCACCACCGAGTTGAACAGGTACTTCGGCAGGCCTTCCTGGTAGCCGAACAACGTCAGATAGTTGTTCACACCCCAGCCCTTGGATTGTGCGGAACCAGGCTGCGGACTGAACGAGCAGACCACCACCCAGATCAGCGGCGAAATGAAGACCAGAGCCAGCAGACCTTCGAGAATATAGACGATTACGCGCTTCCACAATGGAGTAGTCATGTGAGTTCCCTCCCCTTGCTCACTTGGTGTTGTCGCGCATACCGCGCATCTGGATGGAATTGATCACCACGAGGGCCGCAAGCACGATCAGCGACAGTGCGGCTGCCATGCCCAGATCCTTCTTGGAATCGAATGCGAAGTTGTAGATGAGCTGCACCACGGTCATGGTGGAATTGTTCGGACCGCCCTTGGTCAGAATGAAGAACTGGTCGAACGCGAGGATGGAACCGGTGACGCAGTAGATCAGGCACATCACGATGGTCGGCTTCATCAGCGGCAGGGTGATGGAACGGAAAATGCGCCACGTGCCAGCACCGTCCATGCGCGCGGCCTCATACAGGTCGCCAGGAATGGCCTGCAGGCCGATCATCATGAGCAGCATGTAGTAGCCGGAGAAACGCCAGACGATCACAATAATGGTGGCCCACAGCGCGCTCTGGCCGGTGGCGAGCACGGAGCCGCCCTCATCCATCAATCCGAAGAAGCTCAGGATCTTGGTGACGGGGCCCACCTGCGGGGAGTACAGCGCGTAGAACAGCAGCGAAGCGGAGGCGAGACCGGTTGCGGACGGCAGCAGGAAGCACGTGCGCAGCATATTGTTCCACTTGGTGCTTTCCTGCACGATCAGCGCCAGGCCAAGGCCGAGCACCAGCAGGAAAATCGTGACGATCACGGTGTATTCAAGTGTGAACAACACCGACTGTCCGAGCAGTTTATTTTCGAAAACCTTGACGAAATTCTCAGGGAAATTCCAACCACGGTTACCGCCCATCAACGACCAGCGGGAACCGGCCATGATGACGAGCAGTACGATTGGCACGAAGAACAGCATGATGATCATCAGCCAATCAGGCAGCGCATACAGCAGGCCACGACGGGTTGCCTCCGCCTTGGCCTTGGAACGATGCGTCTTCACTGGCGCAGCGTTCTTGGAAACAGTAGTCATATTCCCTCCTTGGAACACTTTTGGCGACTCTCTCTTGAATCGTTCGGGGTTTTCGACATAAATGGCCAAGCGATTGGATATGCGTTTGGAAGTGCGATTCCGTCTCGTGCGGCCGTTGAAATCCGCCATGAAGACCGACATTGTTTTTGAAGTATTGTCGATCTCCATGGCAGACCACAACTGTGGTCTGTCGATTTTTGTTTTCGATATTCAGTTATTCGATATTCAGTTGTTCTTAAGTTATGTAAATCGGGGAAAGGAGAAAAAGGAGGAGAAGTTTGTTTTCAGTGGCTCACCTCACTGACCCAGCACGTCGGTGATGGCCTGGTTGTCGGCCTTGAGATCGCCATCGCCCCAGACTGCGTTCTGGATGAGCAGCTGCCACGGGGAACCGGCTGCGTTGAAGGCCTCATTGAAAGCTGCGGACTTCGGGGTCTGGCCATTGCCGTCGATGATTACGGAGTTGATGGTCTGGACGCGAGGATCGGCATCGTCGTAGGCGGTCTTCAGGGTCTGGATGTTGGATGCGGTGTCGCCGTTGGCTGCGAAGACTTCCTTCTGGGCGTCATCGCTCATGAGCCATGCGAGGAAGTTCCAAGCCTGAGCGACGTGCTTGCAGTCCTTGGAGATGCCCATGCATCGCCGCCGAGGAACGTGGAGGTCTTGCCTTCCTTGGTGCCCGGGATCGGGGTGACACCCACTTCGAAGCCGCCGTCCTTCTCAGCTTCGAACAGTGCGGTGGAAGAGGTGTTCGGATACGGCATCACACCGATGTTGCCGTTGGCGAACGGAGCGGTCCAGGTGGCACCGGTTTCTTCCTTGGAGCCTGCGCCCAAGCCGTTGGTGGTGTTGGCGAGTTCCTTGTAGGCGTCGAGCACGGCCTTCATGGAATCGTTGTCGAGGGTGGCTTCGGTGCCATCTGCGTTCATCACGGATTCGCCGTCAGCCCACACGGACGGGAACAGGTCGAACACGAGAGCGCCACCGGACTGGCCGGCCAAGTAGGAGCCTGCCACGCCGTCCTTGTTGAGGGCCGCGACCGCCTTGGCCTGCTCAACGAACTCGTCGATGCTGCTCGGACCCTTCTCCGGGTCAAGACCTGCTTCCTTGTACAGATTCTTGTTCCATACCATCACGGAAACGTCGGTGATGAACGGCAGCGTGTATTCCTTGCCATCCACGGTACCGGCTTCAATGTGGCCCTGCTGCAGGTCGGACTTGTTGTCGAGTCCGTCGATCTGCTTGGTGATGTCGGTGAAGATGCCTTCAGAAGCCCAGTACGGAATACGCACCACGTCACCGGCGAGAATGTCCGGAAGGGAATCGGTCTGGGAGGCACCACCAACCTTGCCTTCCATATCGTCGTTCGGAATGATTTCCAGCTTGACCTGGTTCTTGTGGGAGGCGTTGTAGGCCTTCACCGCGTTCTTGGCCTGACGCTCCAGCGGAGAACGGGTCCACAGAGTGATCTCAGTGCCGTCATCAGTGCCGGCTGCCGGAATATCGGCCGGAGCCGCGGATCCACCACTGCTGGAACCACCGCCGCATGCAGCCATCGGAATAAGCAACGCGGTTGCCGCGATGCCGGCAATAACGCGAGTGACCTTGTTGAAAGACACCATGTCTACTT
>ENA-OQAJ01000173-OQAJ01000173.1-human-gut-metagenome-genome-assembly--contig:-NODE-173-length-20306-cov-9.553546_pt1 | contig 20306 bp, 21 predicted proteins | sample MGYA00242736_ERZ504529 | MGnify/ENA primary metagenome ERZ504529 (study PRJEB26092, sample SAMD00036275) | human gut metagenome | host: Homo sapiens | study: EMG produced TPA metagenomics assembly of...
TATATATTATATATCCTTATGCTCAAATTCTGCCGCGTATACTTCTACACGTCCAACTCCTCCCGCCTCCCTCCTAACTGTTTTCTCTTTTCGCTATATCAAAAAACCGATAACGTATCATGTCGCATTTTCGATATTACCGCTCGCAAAATTGGTGGAGGGGGTATCGGGATTTTTTTATAATATATACAAAGAACGGCGTAAGGGACGCCAGATAAAAGGAAGCTCTGAAAAAGGAGGAGGACGGTATGGCACAGAAAGGCGAGACCTTGGTCGAAGTAAAAGACCTTTGCAAAAAACTTCGGCGTGACGATCGCACTGTCCCATGTGGATTTTGTTGTCAAAACCGGTGAAATTCGCGGCCTGATCGGTGAGAACGGTTCTGGTAAATCAACAGTATCTTCCATCATTGCAGGTATGCAGCCGGCCAGCAGCGGCGAGATGTTCTACAAGGGCAAACCGTGGAAACCCGCTACCATGCTGGAAGCGCAGAAAGCCGGTATCGGCATGATCGTGCAGGAGGCAGGCACGATTGCAAACATCTCAGTAGCTGAGAATATTTTCCTTGGCAACTATGATAAGTTCAAAAAGGGCCCCATCATCAACAAGGTGGCCATGATCTCTGAAGCCCGCAAGGCACTGGAAAAGATCGGCGTAACCAACATCAACCCTGCGCTGCCCGCCCGCCACTATGACATGCAGGAACGCAAGCTCATCGAGATCGCCAAGTGCATGTACAACGACCCCGAACTGCTGATCGTGGACGAAACCACCACCGCACTTTCCCAGAGCGGCCGTGACATCATCTACCGCATCATGCACGAGATGGCCGATGCCGGCAAGGCGGTTATGATCATCAGCCACGACCTGAACGAAATGATGGAACAATGCAGCACCCTGACGGTTCTGCGCGACGGCGTGATCATTGACAACATTGAAAAAGAAAACTTTGATCCCGACGATATCAAACAGAAGATGGTCGGCCGTGAGATCAAAGGCCACTACTACCGCGTGGACAATGATGGCTACAGTGATGAAGTTGTGCTGAAAGCCGACTGCATCACCACTATGGAAAGTCTGCTCTGCTTCGATTTGGAGCTGCACAAGCAGGAGATCTTGGGCATCGGTGGTCTGTCTGACTGTGGCATGCACACCTTGGGCCGGGCACTGTACGGCCTGGACGAGATCGTAGACGGCGAAGTGGTGCTGCCCAAGACCGGCGTGAAGATCAAGAACGCACAGGTTGCTTTCCGCAACAGCATGGGTTACGTTTCTAGAACCGCGACACCGAAAGCTTGGAACTGAACGCTTCGATTTTTGCCAATATCGCCTCTACCGGTTATGACAAAAACAACATCGGCCCCTTCATCCTGCCCTGGAAAGAAAAAGCCTACGTGGACAAGCAGATCAAGGCGCTGCAGATCAAGTGCCAGAATGCTTACCAGCCGGTGCGCGCACTTTCCGGCGGCAACAAGCAGAAAGTCGTCTTCGGCAAATGGTGCGCTGACGATGCAGACGTTCTGATTCTGGACTGCCCCACCCGCGGCGTTGACATCGGCGTTAAAGCCGCTATGTATCAGCTGATTTACGATATGAAGAAGCAGGGCAAATCTATCATCATGATTTCTGAAGAGCTGCCCGAACTGATGGGCATGTGCGACCGCCTGCTGATCATGCGCGACGGTGCCGTTTCCGGCGAGTTTTACCGCAAGGACGGCTACAATGACCGCGAACTGATCGAGCGGATGATTTAACGGAAGGAGGCAGCAGCCATGGAAGCAACAAAACAGACCAAAATGACCAAAGAGGATCTGCACCTTTCCTGGAAAGACAAACTCAACATCATCCGGGATAACCGCTACTTCCTCATGCTGTTCCCCATCGTAATGCTGGCGGTCATGATCCTGATCTTCGGCGTTGCAACGGCGGGACGGTTCTTCAAACTCTCCGTCATGAAAGGCATCCTGAGCCAGGCCATCATCATTGGTACCTGCGCAACGGGCGTTGCCTTTATCTACTCCAACGGCAACCTGGATATCTCCATCGGTGCGGTGCTTGGCCTTGCCGCCACACTGGGCGTTAAGGCTTATAACGTAACACAGTCCGTTGTTGTCATGATTTTGGCAACGGTGGCCGTGGCCCTGGGCCTGATGGCGTTCAACTGCACGATGTCCGTTGTGTGCAACATCAAAACCATCACCGTTGCATCGTGGTTACCCAGATTTACGGCGCAATCAGCACCCTGCTGATCGGCGGCAGCGGCAAGATCGACCTTGATATGAGCGTTGCCGCTATGCTGGAAGACGGCGGCTTCCGTTACGTTGCATTCTTCGGGTACTTTATCTTCTGCGTGGTCATTTACCACTTTACCCGTGTTGGCCGTGAGTTGCGGTTCCTGGGCGGCAACGAAAACTGCGCCGCACAGACCGGCATCTCCAACTCTCGCGCAACCTACATCAGTTTCCTGATGACCGGCGTTGGCGTTGGCCTGGCCGCCGTGTTCAGTGTGATCAATGTTTCCGCAGTCAGCGTTGAGACTGGCAGTGGCCTTGGCATGGATGTTATGCTGGCAACCGTTCTGGGCGGCATGTCCATCTTCGGCGGTTCCCGCTCCAATGCTTACGCTGGCCTGCTGGGCGCTTTGACCGTTGCAGCCCTGAACAAGGGCCTGCTGATGGTCGGTGTTTCCAGCGCATTCATCCAGGGCATCCGCGGCGTGATCTTCCTGCTGCTGGTCTGGATGAACAGCGAACGCCAGAATCTGCTGCCTTCCCGCGTGCAGTTCTGATTCCCCACTGCAAAATTGTATATCGGGTGCCTGGCACCCTTGAACACACATGAAAAACAAATTCAAAGGAGAAAACACCATGAAAAAGAACAAACTGTTCCAGTCCGCGCTTTCGCTGATGCTGGTAGGCGGCATGCTGACCGCCTGCGGCAGCTCTGCTTCCTCTACGGCAGCTTCCACCGCTGCCTCTACCGGCAGTGACAGCACTGCAGCCTCCACTGCTTCCGACTCCGCTGCACCGGCTGCTACCAAGCAGTATGTCATCGGCATTGCCGAAGCCCAGGCCAACGACGAAGTTACCACCCGCCGCGCTTACCTGGAAGATTTCATCGCCCCCACTTACAACGTCAAGTTCATCTTCTCCGAGACCCTGAAGGACGATGCAGCCACCAAGACCTTTATTGAAAACTGCATCGACTCCGGCGCAGACGCCATCATCGATATGAAGTCTGCCTCCGGTCAGATGGCTCAGCTCTGCATGGATAACGGCCTGGTTTACACCATCAACGGCAACTACACCCAGCATCCGGAGCTGCTCACAACTGATTATACCAACTTTGCAGGTTGCATCGGCGCTAACAACGCTCAGATCGGTTCCCTGTTTGGAGACTGGCTGGAGGAGAATGTCAGCGAGGACGGCAGCGAAGGCTTCCTGATCTCCACCAGCCTGGCTGCCCAGGGCAACACCCAGCACGTTGAGATCACCCGCGCTATCCTGGAAGGTCTGCAGCAGAAGTACGGCATCACCTATACCAAGAGCATCGATGACCTGATCGCTTCCAGCGAAACCACCAATGTTGAGAACGATAAAAACATCCTGATCACCCTGTACCCTGGTTCCCCCAACAAGGATACCTGGCTGCCCGGCATCTCCACCCTGCTGCAGACCGGCAACTACAAGATGTTCCTGAGCTCCGGCCAGACCTACAACCAGAGTGCTACCGTGGTTGACGAAGTGGAAAAGAGCTTCGGCATCAACATCAAGGTCGCCAGCGTCGGCGCCCTGGGCACCACCTTGGAAACCGCATTCAACACCAAAGACTCTTCCGGCAACTCCAGCGTTGACCTGGTTGCTATCAAGGCTGTTTCTACCCAGACCGCAGCTATGTTTGCCGCTACCTACAACGCACTGGTTTCCGGTGCGGAGTGCCGCGCCTGCCGCGGCGAAGACGGCCTGCCCGTTTACTTCACCTTCAACTTCATCCCCATCACCAGCGCTGAGCAGCTGACTGAAATGTCCGGCTGGGATGCAAAAGAAACCGGCAACTGGATTGCCAACAAGGACTTCGTTGATCAGATGCTCGTTACCGTCAACCCCGACGTTACCTCTGATGACATCAATGCCATCATGCAGAGCCTGAGCTATGAAAAGATTAAAGAGATGATGGGCTGATCCCCGCAAAAGGTCTGCGGCGGCACGCCTGAACGGATAAGGAGAGAAAAACAATGAGCAACTGGCAATCCTTTAAGAAAAAACACGTTCTGCTCATGAACGCTGCATTTACTGTGGCAATTCCGGCAGCGGTGTGGCTTATCATGGAGCTGCTGAACCTCGCCTTCTGCGGCGTGCACACCCTGAATTCCACGGTAGACTACACCACCCTGATGCGCAACCTGGTCACGTCCTTCTGCTTTGCGCTGGGCCTGAACTGCAACCTTCCCGTTGGCCGTATGGATACCTCCACCGGCTCCCAGATGTACCTGGCCTGTATCATCGGCGGTAACATCGCGCTGTCCCTGAACCTTGGCGGTGTTGGCGTTCTGGTGTTCAGCATGGTATTCGGCATGCTGGCCGGCGGTTTCGTTGGCTTCCTGTTCATCAACATGCGCATCCTGCCCATGGTTCTCGGCCTTGGCATCTCGCTGGTTTACGAGTGCATCTCTTTCAGCATGTACAACCAGCAGGGCCTGAACCTGTTTGGTAAGCCGGGCGTTTCCATCCTGTCCAACTGGGGCTTCATCATCGTTGTTACCCTGCTGGTCATGCTGGTTATGACCTACCTGTTCCAGTACAGCGGCTTTGGTTACAACCGCCGCGCCATCCAGGGCAACCAGAAGCTGGCCCACGATGCAGGCATCAACATCTACAAGAACGCTTTCCTGTGCTACGTTGCAGCCGGTGCGCTGGTTGCCATCGCCGGTGTGTTTGACACCGCCTACAAAAGCAGCCTGGTCCCTGTGCTGGGCATGAACTCCAACAGCACTGTGTTCGCCAACATGTTCCCCATGCAGTCGGCGTTTGGCTGGCTAAAAAATCCAACCCGGTGGTTGGCATCCTGGCTGGCTCCCTGAGCGTACAGTTCCTGATCCTTGGCCTGGCAAAGTTCACCGCCATCGGCGTCAGCGATTATATGCAGACCTGCATCAAGTACAGCGTATGGCTGATTTTTATGATCTACCGTATGAACGAAGACAAGTTCGACCACATCAAAGCAAAGCATGCACGCATCGCATTGGCTCGTAAGACCCGCGCACAGCGCGCCGTTGCGGCATAACCAAACATCAGCGGCGCGGGTCAAAAAAGGCCCGCGCCTCATTTTTTAGTTAGGAGGGAGGAAGTAGGAGGGGAAGAAAATTAGGAATTAGAAATTAGCAATGAGTAATTTAAGGCGGGACAAGACAACCTCCAAAACAACCTCCAATTTCTAATTTCTCATTGAAACAAACTCCTGCCTACCCCCAGAGGTGCTTTATGAAACATTACAATTTTTTATTTCTGATGGCCGACCAGATCCGCACGGCAACGCTGGAGGGGATGGGGGATGGCATCCAGACCCCTAACCTGCGCCGCCTGATGGACGAAAGCGTGCTGTTTACCCGTGCATCCTGCACCTGCCCGCTCTGCACCCCAAGCCGGGCATCCCTGGCAACGGGGCGGTACCCAAGCCGCTGCGGCGTGCCCATCCATGATGCGGTGCTGCCGCCGGAGCAGCCTACTTTCTATCAGGCCCTGCGGGACAGCGGCTACCGCGTTGGCATTGTGGGCAAGACTGACCTGCATAAGCGCGATACATATTGCGGCGTAAAGGGCGATCTGCCCAGCATGTACCATTACGGCTTTACCGACCCGGTGGAAACCGAGGGCAAAATGAACAGCGCCTGGTACGGTACCAACCCGGACGGCAGCATCTATCCCATGGGTCCCTATCAGAAATACCTGATGGATAAAGACCCGGAACTGATGCGCACCCTGGAAAAAGATTACCGCAGCTATATGCGCCAGAAGCCCCGCTATCACGCCCAGCCCAGCGTGCTGCCAGATGAGGTGTTCCTGGATACCTTCATTGGTGAAATCCCTGGAATGGCTGAACGAACACGATAACACAGGTGCTCCTTGGCACCTGACCGTCAGCTTTGCCGGGCCGCACAACCCCTGGGATCCCCCGAAGGAGGATTATGACGCTGTGGGCGATACCCTGTGGCCGGATCCCATCCCCAATGATATGGAAGGCAAGCCCGCCTGGATCCGCCGGCGCGCGGCCCAGCAGACCGGCGGCATGACCCAGGCTGATCTGCAGCAGGTCAAACGTTGCTACGCCGGCAGCGTGCGGGTCATCGACCGGTGGATCGGCAAACTGCTGGACTGGCTGGAGACCTCCGGCCATAAGGATGATACGGTCGTCATCTTCTGCGCCGACCACGGCGAGCTGCTGGGCGACCACGGCCTATTGGAAAAGAGCTGCATGTACGAAGGCTGCCTGCGCATCCCCCTGTTGGTCCACCTGCCGGGTATGACCCAGCGGCGGGACAGTGATGCCCTGGCTGAATTGATGGACCTGGCTCCCACCTGTCTGGAACTGGCCGGTGCGGATTGGAACCGCCGCGAGATGGACGCGGTTTCCCTGGTGCCGGTGCTGAACGGCAGCACCGAACCCCTGCGCCCCGTGCAGCGCAGCGAACTGCACAATTGCACCATGCTGTTTGACGGCCGCTACAAGTGGATCCGCAGCTATAACGACACCGATGAACTGTATGACCTGGAAACCGACCCCCAGGAACTGCACAACGTGATTGACGAACATCCGGAAGTGCTGGACCGCATGCGTCCCTACAGCTTCCGCCATTGAGTTTTTAAGATAAGGAGAACACCCATGAAAGCATTGATGGTCATGTATGACTCCCTGCGCCGGGACCTGTTGAGCGTATACGGCGGCCCCATCCCGGCCCCCAACTTTGAGCGTTTGGCAGCCCATACCGTCTGCTTTGACAAAAGTTATGTGGGCAGTCTGCCCTGCATGCCTGCCCGCAGAGAGCTGCACACCGGCCGCTATAACTTCCTGCACCGCAGCTGGGGCCCCATGGAACCGTATGATGATTCCATGCCGGAAATCCTGAAAAAGCACGGCATCCACAGCCGCCTTGCTACCGACCATTACCATTATGTCGAGGATGGCGGTTGCACCTACCACAGCCGTTATTCCAGCTGGAGCTGCTACCGTGGCCAGGAAAGTGATAACTGGGTGGCCGATCTGGCCCCCACCCCCACCGAGTTTGCACCCAACCAGCTCAGCCCTGAAGGAGCAACCGGCACGCTGCGTGAAATGCGCCGCCATGGCGGCTGGCAGAACATGCACAACCGCGAGCGCCTGCATAGTGAAGAGGACTTCCCGATGAGCAAGACGTTTGAGGATGGCATCGACTTTCTCAACCGCAATGGCCGGTACGATAACTGGTTCCTGCAGATCGAAACGTTTTGACCCGCACGAACCGTTTACTTCTCCAACCTCCCACTTTGACCCAGACTGTGCTACCCAGCCCGATTGGCCGCCGTATGCAGATGTGACCGAAGGCCACGAAGAGATTGAAGCAATACGCACCAAGTATGAAGCCTCCGTTCGCTTCTGCGACCGCCAGCTGGGCCGCGTGCTGGATCTGATGGATGAGCTGGATCTATGGAAAGATACCATGCTCATCGTCAACACTGACCACGGCTTCTTCCTCAGCGAGCACGGCTACTGGGGCAAGGGCGGCAGCCCCAACTATGAGGAACTGGTCCACACGCCGCTGTTCATCTGGGATCCGCGCTCCGGCCGCAAGGGCGTACACAGCCCCGCGCTGGTGCAAACCATTGATTTGGCCCCCACCGTGCTGGATTACTTTGGCATCGAGATCCCCGCCGACATGCTGGGCCGCCCGCTGACCCAGACCCTGGCCGATGATACCCCCGTGCGGGAATACGCGCTGTTCGGCTACCACAGCATGCCCGTTGGCATTACCGATGGCCGCTACACCCTGCTGCGCGATGTGAAGGACTTTGACGAAAAAGACCTACGAATACACCCAGATGCCCACCCACATGCGCGCTATGTTTAGTGTGGAGGAGATGCGCACCGCCACCATGGCACCGGGCTTCAGCTACACCAAGGGTACCCCGGTGATGAAGATCGAGGCACGGCCCAACCCGCGTTTCCTGCACACCCTGAAAGGCGGCGATATGCTTTTTGATCTGCAGAGCGACCCCCATCAGGAGCATGTGTTAGAGGATGCTGAACAGTCTGACCGTCTGCTGACCGCCATGACCGCTGCGTTTGAAGAGAACGATGCCCCCGAAGAAATGTACAGCCGTTACGGCCTGAGCAGTACCGGAAGAAGGCGGAATAAATGACTGTACTCCAAGCAATTCTGCCCGTGCTGGGCCTGTTGGCCGGCGGGGCGTGCGTGGGCGCGTTCGCCTACTTCGGTAAGCGTAAGCACGAAAAAGACGGCCTGCCCACCGACCCCCTGACCGAACTGTTTGTGAACGATGACGATACTATTTGAGAGAGGGAGAGAATTATGATCGACCTGGCTGCGAAACCATTTTACCTCAAACCGGAAGATATTGAATGGGTGAACACTACCCTGGCCGGCATGACCACCGAAGAAAAGGCTGGCCAGCTGTTCTGTGTGCTGTTCAAGGAATGTAAGCCCGAGGAGTTTGAGTATGTGTTCAATATCCTCAAACCGGGCGGATGTATGTACCGAGTGGTGCCCACCGAGCGCGCCATCGCCGCCACCCAGAACATTTATAGCCGCAGCAAGGTGCCACCATTGATCGCCGCCAACTTGGAAAAAGGCGGCAACGGCATTGTGACCGAGGGCACACTGGTCGTGCACCGATGGAAATTGCCGCAACGGATGATATCGGCATGGCCACCAAGATGGCCCATGCCTGTGCCGCCGAAGCCAGCGCCGTTGGCGCAAACTGGGCTTTTGCTCCCATTATTGATATTGACACGAACTACCGCAACCCCATCACCAACACCCGTACCTTTGGCAGCGACCCGGAGCGGGTGCGCCGCATGGGCCGTGCTTATGTGGAAGAGGTGCAGAAGATGGGCCTTGCCGCTTCCATCAAGCACTTCCCCGGTGACGGCCAGGACGAGCGCGACCAGCACCTGGTCACTTCTATTAACAACATGGATTGCGATCCCTGGATGAACACCTATGGCGCAGCTACAAAGCTGGTATTGAAGCCGGTGCCCTGACCGCCATGGTGGGCCATATCATGCAGCCCGCCTGGACTCGCCGCCTGAACCCCGGTATCAAGGATGAGGACATCATGCCCGGTACCCTGAGCCGTGAGATGATGCAGGGCCTGCTGCGCGGGGAACTGGGTTTCAACGGCCTGATCTGCACCGATGCCACCACGATGGCGGGCTACACCCTGGCCATGAGCCGCCGCCGCGCTGTGCCCGAAAGTATTGCCCGCGGTGCCGATATGTTCCTGTTTGCCCGCAACCTGGAAGAAGACTATGGCTTTATGCTGCAGGGCATCAAGGATGGCATCATCACCCCCGACGCCTGGATGAAGCTGTGACCCGCATCCTGGCCACCAAGGCTGCCCTGGGCCTGCACCGCGGCGCTCCGGAGCTGGATGTGGAAAAAGCCAAAACCATTGTCGGCTGCGCCAAGCACCAGCAGTGGGCCGAGGAATGTGCCGACAAGGCCATCACTCTGGTTAAAGAGCAGCCTGGTGTGCTGCCCATCACCCCGGAACGCTACAAGAAGATCCTGTTCTATACCATCGAGCCCGCAGCGGGCGGTGAGGGCAACTATAAGGTTGCCCCGGCCTGCGCCAAGCTGCGCGCCATGCTGGAAAAAGAAGGCTTTGAGATCGACGATTTTGTGCCCCAGCCTTATGGTGAAGGCTTTACCACCAAGTACGAAGAAGTCGTGAACAATTACGACCTGATTTTATACGTGGCGAACCTTTCCACTAAGAGCAACCAGACCGTGGTGCGCATTGAATGGAAGCAGCCCATGGGCGCGGACTGCGGGCATTATATGAATGATATTCCCACTGTGTTTGTCTCGCTAGAAAACCCCTACCATTTGCAGGATTTCCCGCGCGTCAAGACCTATATCAACTGCTACAGCAATAACGACCACTGCCTGCACCAGTTGATAGAAAAACTCACCGGCCGCAGCACCTTCAAGGGCCACAGCCCCGTGGATGCCTTCTGCGGCAAGTGGGACGCACACCTGTAAATTAGTTAGGAAGTAGGAGTTAGGAGGTAGGAGTTTTTTCAATTAGAAATTAGGAATGAGCAGTTAGGAATTGGGGCAGGGGAGAGGACCCCGGTGCCGGAAAAGAATCATGAATAAATCAGAAAGAATAATTGTGGTGGACCGCGGCGTCCCCGACGCCCCGGACGGACCTTGCCACAAATTCAATCACGCCATTTATTCCACCGCCCCGGAACGGCCAAGACCGTTCCCTACAGAACATTTTATAATGTGCAATCAATGTCTATCACACATGCTGCCCCACCAATTTTTAATTCCTCATTACAAATTCCTAATTCTCCCGACGCACGGCTTTGTCCCGTCACCAACTCCTAACTCCTCCCTCCTAACTCCTACCTAACCAAAGGAGGTCCCCATGAACACCCCGCTGCCTGCGCTGCAATGGAAACAGAACGGCGTGAATCATATTGTAAAGCTGCTGCCCGGTGGGCGCATTGGTGCGCTGAGCGATGAAATTCTGGCGGAGATCCGGGAATCCAACGGCAAACCGGACGCAAGATCATGGCCATCCGCAGCGGCAACGTTCAGCTGGTGCGCCAGCTGCAAAATGAACACATCGAGGGCAAAGAACTTGCCACCACCGAACTAGAAGAGTGGGAAGAAAGCATGGCCGGACCGTCTGGTCCATTTGATATGACCTATTGCCAACCCCAAACCCCCACCCCGCCCAAGGGCCGCCCCTGCATTTTGTACCTGCATGGCGGCTGGCAGTACGGCAGCCGCAAGGTTGTGCTGCCTTTCTGCCGCTATCTGGCCGAGCAGGCCAACGCTGTTGTGGCGGTACCGGAATACCATCTGGCCCCCGAACACCGCTGGCCTGCTGCGCTGGAAGATTGCTGGCAGCTGCTCTGCCGCCTGCATGCCCAGGCCGAAACAAGGGGCATTGACCCCGCAAGAATCACTGTGGCAGGGGACAGCGCCGGCGGCAACCTGGCCGCTCTGTGCGCCCACCGCGACCGTGACCGCAGCCTTGGCATGGTCAACAGCCAGGTGCTGTATTACCCCGCGCTGAGCGTGTGGGAAACCGACGGCCTGAAGGACTATCACTTTGGGTTGGAAGATTATATTTACGATGATGCGCAGAGTGAGTGGATCGTGCCGCGCATCCTGGCCATCTGGAACGCAGGCAAGCGCAGCGAGGATAACTACCTGCCGGAGGGCGTCAACTCCCGCATGGCGTCCGTTTCGCCCCTGTGGGACAGCGATTTTTCCGGCCTGCCGCGCACGCTGTTGATCACCGCCCAGTACGACTATCTGACCAGCCAGGCCAAAACCTATGCCCATTACCTTGCCGCCGCCCATGTGCCCGTTACCTGGGTGAACTACTGCGCGTCGGCCACGCCTTTGTGGATAAATGCGGCGTGTACCCCCAGGCCGATGACAGCCTGAAGATGGCAGCGGAATTTGTGAGATAGTTAGGAGTTAGGAAGTAGGAGGGAAGAGTTTAATTAGGAATTAGGAATGAGAAGTTAGGAATTGGGGCTAGGGGAAGGCTCGGTGTTGAAAATTAGGACAGACGGCCACTCTTTTGTAAGGCGCGATGCGCTTATCGCGCCGGGGAGAAACATGAAGGATATGCCGCAAGCCAAATCCTTGATCTGTAGGGGGCGATGCTCGTCATCGTCCCGTGGGTCTTTCCGCAAATCCCATCATGGCATTGGTCCAATCGTTTCGGAACGGTCAAGACCGTTCCCTACGGATCGGCTTATGGGTCATTCATCTATTTTCAAACATCTGCCAACCTAATATCTCCTGAGCGGCGCAAACGCGCCGCGGTCCACCACCATTATTCATTATTCTCTATTCTTTTTTAATTCGCTTTCCAATTCCTCATTCCTAATCAACTCCTAACTCCTAACTTCAACGAAAGGAGTCCCTCATGTCTCCCGATATTTTACTTTTTATCAGTGACCAGCACGCGCCGCAGTATCAGGCGGGCGGGCAGATGCCGGTGGATACACCCAACTTGGCAGCGCTGCGGGGACAGGGCACCGCGTTTGACGCTGCATATACCCCCTGCCCGCTCTGCGTTCCGGCGCGCATGGCCATGCTCAGCGGGCTGGCTCCGCACCATACCGGCATTTTTACCAATAACGATACCCTGCCTCAAACAACGCCCACTTTCCTGCATGCGATGGCAGCTGCCGGGTACGAAACCGTGCTGGTGGGCCGGATGCACTTTATCGGCCCCGACCAGCGCCACGGCTTTACCCGCCGTGTGGCCCCGGATTTACCAACAGCGGATGGGTGCGCCCACAAAAAACGCTGGAACAGGATTTCGGCGTGCATACCCAGACGATGGGCTATAAATGGTGCATTGATGTGGTCGGCGGCGGCGCTTCGCCCGTTGTGTGTTATGACGATATGGTGCTGGATGCTCTGGAACAGTACCTTGCCCAGCCCCACAGCAAACCGCAGCTCATTGTGGTGGGCACCTATGGCCCGCACTTCCCGTATGTTGCACCGCCGGAGCTGTTTTTGAAGTACCTGAAAACCGCCCAGCTGCCCGCCACCTGGCAGGGGAATGAACCCTGCTGAACGCCCAGCAGCGTAATTTGCAGGAACCCAACACCCGTGCGGAAATCGTGCTGGCCTGCCAGGCTGCCTATAAAGGATTGGTGGAGCACACGGATGGCCTGATCGGCCGTGCGCGCGCCGCCTTTGATGTGTTCACCCAAAACCGCGGTACCCCTGCACTGTTCGGCTATCTTTCCGACCACGGCGATACCGTGGGCGAACACGGAATTATGGCAAAAAGTCCTTTTTTGAAAAGTCCGTCCGCATCCCCATGGTGTTTGCGGGCAGCGGCGTGGCGGCTGGTCAGCGGATAACAGCACCTGTCAGTCTGCTGGACCTTGGCCCCACCGTGTGTGATTGGGCCGGGGCAGATCCGCTGCCGGAACCCGATGGCCAGAGCCTTGTTGCCGTGCTGCGCGGTGAATCCGCCGATGCTGACCGCACCGTGTGGAGTGAAATTGTGGACAAGTTGCCGCAGGGCGGCTGGACCTACAGCTGCATGGCCCGCCATGGGCAGCAGAAGTTCATCACCTGCCACCGGGACGAAATCCACAACCAGCTGTTTGATGTGATTGCTGACCCGAACGAAACCACCAACCTGGCCGATGCCCAGCCGGACGAAACCGCCGCCTTTGCCGCAGCTGCCGCCCGCAGAGTGGATTTTGCTGCCGCCGAAGCGCTGCAAAAACGTCATGCGGCTGCCGCCGCTGTACTGGCCAAAGCGGAAACCGGGGCCGGCGGTGATGACCGCGAACGCTACCGTGATTATCCCAGCGCCGCCAAGGAAGCCCCGCAATACTGCGTGACCAACCTGACCAGCGCACCGGGAAAAAGCCAGACCTACGAATTTTACGGCCTGCCGGATGTAAACAACTGACCCCAACCAACAACAGGAGGATACAAATGAGCCAATACGGATTTTTGTTTGACCTGGACGGCGTCATCGTGGACACCGCCAAATATCACTTTCTGGCCTGGAAGCGCCTGGCCGATGAGCTGGACATTCCCTTTACCGAGCAGGACAATGAGCGCCTGAAAGGCGTCAGCCGGATGGCCAGTTTGGAGATCATCCTGGAGATCGGCAACCGCACAATGACCGAGGATGAAAAGCAGGCCCTCTGCCAGCGCAAGAACGACTGGTATGTGGAGTACATCAAAAAGCTGGAAAAAAGCGAACTGCTGCCCGGTGTGGAGAACTTTTTGAAGCAGGCACATGCGGCAGGCATCAAGATAGCCCTTGGCTCCGCCAGCAAAAACAGCCCGCTGATTTTGGACCGACTGGGCATTACCGAACTGTTTGACGCTGTGGTGGATGGAACCCGCGTGAGCCGCGCCAAGCCCGACCCCGAAGTATTTGTGACCGGTGCCGAAGATCTTGGTATCGACCCCGAATACTGCGTGGTGTTTGAGGACGCCGTGGCCGGTGTTCAGGCCGCCCACAATGCGGGCATGAAAGCCGTTGGCATTGGCAGCCCCGAAATTTTGGGCCAGGCTGAACTGGTCATCCCCGGTTTTGCCAACGTGACGGTGAACGACCTGCTGCAGAAGCTGGAGAACGTATGATGCCGGTTGGAGTATTGACGGATTGCAGCTGCGTGCTGATCGGCGGGCTGCTGGGCACTGTGCTTGGCAGCCGCTTTACCCTCGCCCTGCGGGAAAAATTGACGATGGTGCTTGGTTTTGCTTCTATGGCCATTGGCATTAACTCCATCGTGAAAGCCAACCAAATGACCCCCGTGGTCATTGCCGTGATTTTTGGTACTCTGTTGGGTGAGCTGCTCCATTTGGAAGAGCACATCACCCATGTGTTTGGCGCTGTCACCCGCAAACTGCCGCACGATGAAGCTAACTTTGATATGGAGCGTTACATCACCGTTGTGGTGCTGTTCTGCGCCAGCGGGTTTGGCATTTATGGCGTGCTGGTAGAGGGGATGAGCGGCAGCCCCGCCGTGCTGCAATCCAAGGCTGTGTTAGATCTGTGCACCGCTGCAGTGTTTGCCGTCACGCTAGGCGTGGCGGTGGCAGTGATCGCGTTGCCCATGCTGGCGGTCATGCTGGCGCTGTTCTTTGCGGCCGGGGCCATTGCACCGTTTGTCACGCCCGAAATGCTGCAGGATTTTATCAGCTGCGGCGGTGTGCTGACCATTGTGGCCGGTATGCGGGTCAGCGGCATCAAGCAGTACCTCATCGCTAACATGATCCCGGCACTGCTGCTGGTGCTGCCAGCATCGGCAATCTGGCAGACCCTGATGGTGTAACCACAATGCAATAAAATACGGGCGGCGAAAGCTGCCCGATAGGGGAGAGAGCAAGATGAACCAAGCCAAACAGGCAGTCAACCCGTATTTGCCATCCTATGAGTATGTGCCGGACGGCGAACCTCATGTGTTCAATGGCCGAGTGTATGTATACGGCAGCCATGACCGCTTTGGCGGGAATGATTTCTGCCTGAACGATTATGTCTGTTGGTCTGCCCGCGCGGATGACCTTGCCAACTGGCGGTACGAGGGCACCAGTTACCGCAGCGTGCAGGATCCCCTGTGTGCTGAAGGCAGTACTGCCATGCGCCTGTTTGCCCCCGATGTGCAGCGCGGCGGAGATGGCCGCTATTATCTGTTCTATGCACTGGAATTCTGCGGGCGCATCTCGGTGGCGGTGTCGGAATCCCCGGTGGGGCCATTCCAATTTTATGACCATGTGCATTACCCGGATGGAACCCTGTTGGGCGCGAAAGAAGGGGACGCTTTCCAGTATGACCCCGGCATTTTTGTGGACGATAATGGTCGGGTATATCTTGTCAGCGGTTTCTGCCCCATTCCAGGCATCAACCCCAAGTTTGCTGCCATGAATCTGGTTACCAAGGGCTGCCAGCTTATTGAACTGGCAGACGATATGTGTACCGTGCGCGAAGCCCCACAGATCGTTCTGCCCCAGCAGGCGGATGCTGAGGGGACCGAATTTGCGGAGCACCCGTTTTTTGAAGCACCGTCCCTGCGCAAAGCGAATGGCCGTTATTATCTGATCTATTCTTCCACCCAGAATCACGAACTGTGCTATGCTGTGGCGGATAAGCCCCAGGGCGTTTACCATTACGGCGGAACCATTGTTTCTAACGGCGATATTGGGCTGGATGGCCGCACTGTGCCCTGCAATTATACCGGTACCAACCATGGCAGTATTGTGGAGATCAACGGTCAGTGGTATGTGTTCTACCACCGTCAGACCAACCGCACGCCCTATTCCCGCCAGGGTTGCGCCGAAAAGATCACGCTTTTGCCGGATGGCAGTATTCCCCAGGTGCGGGTCACTTCCTGCGGGCTGAACGATGGCCCGCTGAAAAGCGGATACAGCTACCCTGCGGGTATTGCCTGTTGCCTGCAAACCGCCAACGGTGCCGGCCCCTATCGCGCCAAAACCACCATCGGCGAAGAGCACCCCTACATCACCCAGGATGGCCCTGACGGCGATATTTTTGCCCAGCAGTATGTTGCCAACCTGCGCGATGGCTCCAACGCGGGCTACCGCAGCTTTTTGCTGCATCCCGGTACCAATCTTACAGTTACCTATCGCTGCACTGGCGATGGTACGCTGGAAATTGCCGCAAAGGAAAGTGGTGCCTTGGCCCTTGTATTCCCGGTAACTGCCAGCAATACCTGGCAGACTGCGATGGGCACTTTGCAGCTGGATGGCGAACAGGAATTGTGGTTCACCTACCGCGGCACAGGCGCACTGGACCTGCGCGGTTTCAAATTGTGAAATATGCGGAATTTGGCAAAAGTGCGGTCTACCTACTTGCCAAATAGGAAAAAAGAATATACTGATGTAAAACGAAACGGAGTTGGCAGCCTCATCATCCCTGCCATCCCCGCCGCGTTTTATAAAAACCGCTCTTCTGCCAGCTCCGCGGCAGTTTTTTTCGCACTGGCGCAGGTAGACGGCATAATTTTCGGCCGCTTTCTGGAAGATCTCGGCGCAGTGGGTGCTTTGTTCCGCCAAGGTCGGCACATCAAAAAGCCAGCGCAGGTCATCCGCAGGAGAGGTACGGTCTTTTACAAATTGGGAAATCAGCATCCGGGGTACGTGGTTATAGAACTGGTCACCCACGCGGTCGTCTTCATTGGGGCCATAGGGCACGGTAAACTGTGCATAGTCGGTCAGGCACTGGGCAACATCGCTCCGATGCAGCAGCCCATAATAGGCAACCGTGTAGGCGATGCTCTGCTGTACCGCGTCCACGGTTCCATCCCGCCAGCAGCGGGCAATCAAATCCAGCAAAAAGGCGTACGGCTTGATGTTGGAACAGTTGATAAGCCAGTAATCATCCGCACCATGGATCAGCACAATGGTGTAATTCTTCGGGCTGCCGACAAAAATCAGCGGCTGGAAGAAGTCCTGCCAGATCCAGTAGAACGCGAAGATGGCCGCCGAAACGATAGCGGGCTGAACAACGGGCACCAGAATTTTGAACAGGATACCGATTTTGGAGCAGCCATCGATCATGGCCGCTTCATCCAGCTCTTTGGGGATGCCGCGCATGTACTGCACGATCAAAAAGACGAAGAACGCACCGCCGAATGCCCACGGCAGGATCATGGCCAGCAGCGTATCGTTGAGGTGGAGCTTTTTCAGGATAATGTACTGCGGAACGACCATGACCTGTGCGGGGATCATCATGGTCATGATGATGCAGCCAAACCAGAAGTTGGCACCGAAGAACTTGACGCGGGATACCGCATAGGCTGCCAGCAGGAAGGAGAAAATCGTGCAGACAACGCCGATGACCGTAACGATGGCAGAGTTCATAAAGAAATGCCCGAAACTGTACCCCGTCGTGCTGGCAAAGCCGGAATTGTAGTTTTTGATGATGCCCCAGCTTTCCGGCAACAGGGAATAGGTGTTCTTGAACATCGTATCATTGGATTTGAATGAGCTCGCCACCAGCCACAGCAGCGGGTAAATCATGATAAAACCCAACAGGCAGGAAAAAACATGGAACACAACGGAAGCCATTTTTTTGTTCTTCTGTTCGCCAACCATGGAAAAACCTCCTTATTCAGCTTCGTAATGTACCCATGCGTTCTGGGTTTTGAACAGGATAGCGATAGCAAGGCCGATGATGACCACCAGGATCCACGCCAGTGCGCAGGAATAACCCATGTGGAAGTTCGTAAACGCCGAGCGGTAGAGATGCGGTGGAAGCAGGGGTGCTGTCAGCAGTGCTGCTGGCGGTAGTGGAACCGCCGCAGGCTGCCAGAGAACCAGCCATCAGAACGGCTATGGCGGCGCTCATCATGCGCTTGTTTTTCATTTTGATTTTCCTCCTTCAATCTCTGGGGCGCTTTCTCGCGTGCCCCTTTCGTTGTCTTTATCATACACATTTTTCCACAATTTGAGAATGGACGCATCCGACCTGTTTCTTGAACAAATCCGACTTTTTACAGAAACCGGACTTTTGCTGCTGACAAAGTCGGATCCGTTCAAAGGCATGTGCCCCGGGTGGAATAGATTTTATGGTAAAATCATGCTTTTGTCGGTGCGAGATGTATTCTGATGTGTGTATTGAGATGAAAATCTTGATACTGTACAGTGCTATTGGTTCGATGGCGACAGTGGATTCTGCGCTTTTTAGTAGTAGTGCAATTCGTGTGATAAAGATGGTTGTTCTGCCTCTCCTCTATATTTCGCTAAACCTATCTTTAGCGAAATTGGTAATGGGGCACATTTCTACCCTCTCCATTTTACAGCTAACAATTCAGCAAAGCCCGCCCATGACGATGCCCGCATCGTGCCGCACGATCGATATACTTTGCAGCTGCTTTTCAAATAACATCAAACCCAATATTTCCTGAGCGGCGCTCCTGCGCCGCAGGCCACCATAATGATTCATTATTCTTTATTACTTATTCTTTTTTTCGCGCCCAACTCCTAACGGTCTCTCTGCCTAATTTTCTTTCGTCAAACTTGCTATTTTCCGTTTTCTCCAAACTTTCACACACTTGTTTGTAAATAATCATGAATTTATCACAAATGTATTGACGATGGGGCAGGTTTGGCGTATGATACAGATATTGAAACAAATATTCCGGTAAACATGAAATTTGAGAAACAATAGTTCGAAACCGTCTTCGTGTGGCAGCCAGCCGCGGGGTATTTGTTGCCGGGTAACCGGGGCGCAAGGCAGTATTGGCCTTGGTTTACCCATTTTTGTGGAACACGCCGCTTTCGCTTGCAACCCTGATAGCGGCATTATAAAAAGGAAAACCATATTAAGGAGGATACCCCATGAAAAAGTCAGTCAGCCGTACCTTGGCCATGGCTTTGGCCGCCTGCATGGCAGCAGGCACTTTGGCCGCCTGTGGAAGCAGCGGTTCTTCCGCGGTCACTTCCAGCGCAGCTGAGTCTACCGCAGATTCCACTGCCGCTTCCACCGAATCCGGCACCCCGGATTACTCCAATGAGGACCCCATCAACATCCGAATTTATCTGTCGGATAATGCTACCCTTCCTTATAAAGAAGACTGGCTCACCTTTACCGAAGTGCAGAAGCGCTGCAACGTCAACCTGGACGTTGAGGCCATTCCTATTGCGGACTACTCTACCAAGGTTTCGCTGGCACTGAATACCGGTGAGAACGTTCCCGATGTCATCCTGTACCAGTCCACCACCGGTGAGAATGCTTCTTTGGCTCTGAACGGCGCTCTGGTTCCCATCAGCGACTACAGCGACTCGGACCCCAACTTCACGCCCGCGTTGAGGAAATGGACCTGCAGGACGATGTGGATATGCTGAACCTGCAGGACGGCAAGCGCTACTATATGCCGTCTTTGACCGATAAGCCGTTCTACGACGGCGGCCTGATCCTGCGTGAGGATTATCTGGAATCCAAGGGTCTGGAAGCCCCCAAGACCTTTGATGACCTGTACGAGATCCTGAAGGCTTACAAAGCTGATTATCCCGATTCTTACCCGCTCACCATTCTGGCTGGTCCCCGCGTTCTGTTCCGTATGACGATGCCTTCCTTCGGCATCAGCGTTGGCAAGAACAGCGCCGATGGCTCTTACGTTCTGAGCTATGATTACGACAACAAGGATTTCTTTGCTGGCGCAATTGATGATAAGTGCAAAGAATACTTCGCATTCCTGAGCAAGCTCTACTCCGAAGGCCTGCTTGACCCCGAAATGGCTGACCCCATTGATGGTGATAAGTGGAGCCAGAAGTTGGCTACCGGTTCTTCCATGGCCACCTACGCTTACTATGACCAGATCGGCGGCGTGGAAGCTGCCAGCGAGATCGACGGCTTTAAACTGCAGATGTATGCACCGCTGGAAGGCCCCGCAGGCTGCCCACCACCAGCCCAAGTCCCGCACCGGTTCCGGCATCATGTTCCCCAAAAAGACTGCTGAACGCGATGATTTCGAGCGCATTGTCCGCACCATCGATGAAATGTTCTACTCTGAGGAGAATGCAAAACTGTGGTGCCTGGGTGTTGAAG
>ENA-OQAJ01000174-OQAJ01000174.1-human-gut-metagenome-genome-assembly--contig:-NODE-174-length-20291-cov-3.107171_pt1 | contig 20291 bp, 21 predicted proteins | sample MGYA00242736_ERZ504529 | MGnify/ENA primary metagenome ERZ504529 (study PRJEB26092, sample SAMD00036275) | human gut metagenome | host: Homo sapiens | study: EMG produced TPA metagenomics assembly of...
CTCTTCCCCAAAGGTGCCGCCGCCGGGCATGGGCGCTCGACCGTAAGCTTGGCCGAACGGCCTTGAGTGTGTCGAGCACCCATGCCCGGCGCGGCACCGACATTGGCATGAATGGCGCAAACGATGGACGCTCATGCCCGGCGGCGGCACCGCATCCAAGCATCTTCTGACAATGACGCGCCCAAGTTGTTACAACGATGTAAGAATGATATATTCAACGTTGTAAATACTGGAACAACGGATTGGGAAGGACTAAACATGGTTGTTTACAACAATCCGATCGTGCTTCAGCGCGCAGACCCCTGGGTGCTCAAGGTTGACGGCGAGTATTATTTCACCGCCTCCGATCCGGAATACAACTGCATCGCCATCCGGCACGCGTCGAGCATCAACGATCTGCAGAAGGCTCCGGAGACGGTGGTGTGGCGCAAGCACGAATCCGGCCCGGCAAGCATCTACATCTGGGCCCCCGAACTACACCGCATCAATGGCGCATGGTATATCTACTTCGCAGGCGCCGCAACGGATTTCGAAGCATCCGGCCTGCCGACGCACCGCATGTTCGTGCTGGAGAACACCGACGACGATCCAACTTCCGACAACTGGGTGGAGAAGGGCCAGATCATCACCCCGATCGACTCCTTCGCACTTGACGCCACCACCGAGGTGATCGATGGCGTGCAGTACTTGGTATGGGCGCAGAAGGATCCCGCCATCGAAGGCAACTCCAATCTGTATATCGCCAAGATGGCCAATCCGTGGACGCTGGGCAGCGAGCCCGTCATGCTGACCAAGCCGGAATACGACTGGGAATGCATCGACTTCCTGGTCAACGAAGGACCGGCCTTCCTGTTCCATGAGAACAAGATCTACATCACGTATTCCGCCTCCGGCACCGGAGTTCCGTACGCCGTGGGGCTGTTGACCGCCGAGCGCGGCAGCGATCTGCTGGACAAGGCCTCCTGGACTAAGAGCCCGGTGCCGGTGTTTAAGACCTGCGCCGAGAACGGTCAGTATGGTCCGGGCCACAATTCATTCACCAAGTCCGAGGACGGCACCGAGGACCTGATGATTTACCACTGCCGCAACTACACGGAAATTAAGGGCGATCCGCTGTTCGACCCGAATCGCCACGCGCGCGTCGGTGTGGTCAAGTGGACCGCCGACGGTCCGGATTTCGGTGTGCCGGAACCTGATAATCTGTGGACCCCCACTACCGCGGACGTGTTGCCCGCTGATGGTGGCCCGCTTGCGGGAACTCCGGCCGTAGGCCACTGAGGGGCGTGGCCGAGGGGTCACCCCGTCTATAACCCCATCCATAAAGCTGGCTGTTGTCGTCGGCGTGTTACCGTTTGTACAACGATGAAAATAGCTGTATAATCAAAATTACAACGTTGCAAATGAGCAGGGAGGCTCAATCGAAAAGGATTCTTCCCATTCGGATTGCAACGAGGAGCGGTCCAGCGATGGTCCGTTGAGGAAAAGGAAGGAAACAATGTCTACATCCAGGCATCTTACCGGGTTGCGGCGCTTTGCCAAGGCTGCCGTAGCCGTGTGTGCGTCACTTGGACTTGTGCTTGCCGCCGGAGGCTGTGGTGCCTCTTCGGGTGAAAGCAAGACCATTTACTTCTGGAACAATCTGGTGGGCGATGACGGTCCTGCAATGCAGCGCATCGTCAAGGAATACAACGCCCAGAGCGATTACAAGGTCGTTTTCCAGCCGATGAACGGCGGCGATCTGACCACGAAGATCTATTCCGTGATGCAGACCGGCAAGAACATCCCCGACATCATCATCGGCGACCAGTTCCAGACCGCCGTTCTGCAGTCCCAAGGTCTGCTCGACACCATGGACGATTGGCAGAAGGTCGCCCCGGACCTCAAGGAGAGCAGCTTCCTGCCCGCCACTTGGAAGGGCGTCACCGTCAATGGCAAGGCCTACGGCATTCCGCTGTATCTGTACCAGATGGCCATCTACTACAACAAGGACCTGGTCAAGAAGTACAACCTGCAGTACATCCTCGACGACGGATTCGTCACCATCGACGAGATCAAGGACCTCAAGGGCAAGCTACCCAAGGGCACCTACGCGCTGACTTACGGCAATCTGCCGTGGGCCTTCATGTCCCTGCTGTACGGCGCGGGCGGCACGCTTGAGAACGATATGGACGACCTGACCAAGGACGTGTGGCGCAAGCCCATGGAGAAGCTCAAGGAAGCGTACGACGCCGGTGTGATCGCCCCGATGGACGTCGACGGCGAGCAGGCGTTCGGTTCCGGCAAGGCCGTGTTCGCGCAGCTTGGCACGTGGGCGCAGGGCAATATGTCCAACACCTTGGGCGCCGACAAGATCGCGGAAGCCAACACCCTGCAGTACAGCGCCGACAATCCGGTGAACTTCTTCTACCAGTGCAACTGGATGCAGTTGAAGGATCCGCACCGCTCCGCGGCGAAATCCGCAGCCGCCGCCGACTTCGTCAAGTACGTGTACGAGCACTGGATGGATTGGTCTGAGGTCGGTTCCATCTCGCCGGCATACCGCGATCTGAACAACCCGGAGTACCAGAAGCTGATCCAGGCGTCCTTCACCAACAGCAAGAAGGAACGCGACTACATCAAGACCTCCAACTATCTCTACGGAGGCTACGCGACCGCTGGTTGGGGCACATACAACGACATCGTCTACGGCAATGTTGGTCTTGAAGAAGGTCTGAAGACCCTCGACCTCATGGCCCAGGGCCAAATCGAGATTCAGGAGGAATCGTGATGAGCAAGGCATCTACGATCGGATCCGCAAAATCATCCATGAAGCGCAAGAACTCTATCTGGCACGCGCTGCCGTACATCGCTCCGCACTTCATCATCTTCGCCGTCTTCGGCATCATCCCGATCGTCTTCGGCATTGGACTGGCGTTCACCCGTTGGAACATGGTCGGTGCGCCGAAGTTCGTCGGCCTGCAGAACTTCGCGAAGATCTTCGACCCCAGCACCTATTTCTACTCGATCTTCTGGCGTGACCTCGGCCACACTCTGCTCTTCGTGCTGGTCAGCGTGCCGCTGACCATCATCGTGCCGCTGCTGCTCGCCGTGGCGCTCAGCAAGAAGGGACTCAAGGGCGCCGGTCTGTTCCAGGCGATCTTCTACATCCCCGGCCTGATCTCCATCGCCGCCGGTGCACTGGTCTGGCGCATGGTCTTCAACTCCCAGTTCGGCCTGTTGAACACCACTTTCCACTCCGACATCAACTGGCTCGGCAAGAACCCGTACGCATGGATCACCATCTTCGTGCTCGTGCTGTGGGCCGCATCGGCGGCAACCTCGTCATCTACCGTTCCGCGCTCTCCGGCGTGGACGAGAGCCTCTACGAAGCCGCGAAGGTCGACGGAGCCGGTCCGGTCAGGATCTTCTTCTCCATTACCCTGCCGGAAATCAAGCTGCCGTTGTTCTACACCACCATCATGACCACCACGGGCGCCTTCAACGTGTGGGGCCAGCCGGTCATGCTGACCAACGGCGGACCGAACTACCAGACCCAGGTGCTGCTGATGGATATCAGGAACCTCGCGTTCCCCGCCGGCCTGCGGCCGCCGGCATGGCTTCCGCAATGGCATTGCTGCTGGGCATCATCCTGATGGCCATCGCCGCGATCCAGCTGATCTTCATGAATAAGGAGGACTGAAGATGTCCGCTGCAACCACAGTCAATGTCGCAAGCGCGGCAATTCCTGAAAACAAACCAAAAGGTCTCCCCGTCGCTGATCGCCGTCTATGTGGTGCTCGTCGTGCTGGCAGTCGTCTGGCTGCTTCCGGTGATCTACACCGTGACGACTTCGTTCAAGTCGGTGGCCGAATTCACCTCCAACGCGTTCAACTTCCTGCCCGCGAAGTGGGTGCTTGACAACTACATGACGCTGATCGAGGCATCCGCCAGCTACCCGGTCCTGAACTGGCTGGGCAACTCGCTGATTATCTCGACCGTGTTCGCAGTGCTGTCCGTGTGCATCGTCGCGCTCGCAGGCTTCGGCTATTCCCGTCTGAACTTCAAGTACCGCGATACGCTGTTCTTCGTCCTGCTGCTCATCTCGATGTTCCCTGCCGTGGTCAACATGATCCCGCAGTACCGCATCATCGCCTCCCTCGGCTGGGTCAACACCTACTGGGCCTGCATCATCCCTGGCCTGGGCAACGTGGCGAACATCTTCCTGGTGCGCAACTTCATGAAGGGCATCCCGAAGGAACTGGACGAGGCGGCCGAAATCGACGGCGCCACTGATTTCCAGATCTTCACCCGCATCATGCTGCCGGCCATCCGCCCGATTCTGATCGTCATCTTCCTGTTCAGCTTCACCGGCGCTTGGAACGACTTCCTGTGGCCGACCTTGGTGTTCAACGACATCAACAAGATGCCGGTCACCGCTGGTCTGCAGCTGCTGAGCAACCAGATGGGCCAGTACAACCAGATGGGCTCCCTGATGGCGGCCACCTGCATGGCCATCATCCCGACCCTGCTGCTGTTCCTGTTCGCGCAGAAGTACTTCCTGCAGTCCCTGAACATCACCTCCGGCCTCAAGGGCTGATACCGGCCGAGTGAGATAATGCACAGGTCCGTCCCCAAACGGACGGGCCTGTGATTTTATCTTTCCCGAGCTGCGCATCGCACATCGGATGAGGCCACACCACGGAAAGGACCGATATGAATCCGCAAGGCAACACCATGCAGCCGCCGGCACCATTGGCTCGCAAGGCGGAACGAGTGCTGATGACCATCGCCGCCGCCTACAACGTGATCATGGCGTCCATCACACTGTTCATGTTCACCAGCTGGTTCAAAGGCCAAGCCTACGATCTGCTGGAACATAACGGTTTGCTGAAAACGGACTATTCCGCGGTGGACAACGCCTCGACGGTGGTGGGCATCTACGCGCTGCTGGTGCTGATTATCGGCATCGTCAGCTTCATCATGTCCATGCGGTGTCTCGCTCCCGGCACCACCAGCCGGTGGGTGATCATCTGGCTGGCAATCGTGGTGGTCTTCTCCCTGGGCACGATGGACCTCATCGGCCTTGCACTGTATTCCATCACCTTGGTCATCTATCTGGCCCGCAACAAGGCCATCGCGGCGCAGCAGGATGTGATCCGCACATGGGCCCGCACGCATCAGGGCTAATCCTCCTTCCCGAAGAAAGCTGTCGCTCTCGTGGCGGCGGCTTTCTTCGTATCCGCGCATGTTGACGCGGTACGTTATCGAACACGCAATTCACTTATCCAATTCATTCATTCACAACCACAAGGTGGGACCATGACCGACACAACCGACGACTACGGTTACCTGCTCGTCCACTTCATCGAGGATCCGGACGGCTACGCCGAGAAGATTTACATGGATATATCCGACGGTGACAATCCGCACCGTTGGGTGCCGCTCAACGATGGAAAGCCTGTGCTGGCTTCGCCGCTCGGTACCACAGGCGTGCGCGATCCGCATATCATCCGCAATCCCGACACCGGCACGTGGTATATCATCGCCACCGATCTGCGTGTGTTCGGAGGCGACGGCGGCGGCTGGTACGAGTGGAGCCACCACGCCAGCACGAATCTCATCATCTGGGAATCCGACGATCTGCTCCATTGGAGCGAGCCGCGCATGCTCGACGTGTCCCGCAAGCCGGACGGCTCCCATCTGGAGCTTGGTATGGCCTGGGCATGCGAATGCCTCTGGGTGCCGGACTATTATCCGCAAGGCCATCACGGTGGGCGCGGCGCATTCGTCATGTATTGGTCCAGCACCGTGTTCAATGATGCGGACAAGGCTCACGACGACAAGAACGTCTACTGCACCGTGCTGTGGGGCGCCACCACCGATTTCACGCAGGACACGTCGAATATGGTGGCGTGTTCATCGACAACCACGTGACGCCATCGACACCACGATGATCCAACGTCCGCTGCCTGATGGTGGTGTGCGCACGTACCGCATCACCAAAGACAATGCGCATGGCACCGGCATCTGGATGGACCGCACCGACGCGAAGCGCTGGTGGGAGCCGGGAACGACCTGGACCAAGGTGCAGGACCGGATTGGCGCAGGCTACGTGCCGGACGGCAACCCCGGCGGCGTGGAAGGTCCTGCGGTGTTCGCCAACCACCACAACAACGGTGGACCGGACGACGAATGGTACTTGTTCGTGGACGTGATTCCGTCGATCGGATACCGTCCGATGGTCAGCCGCGATCTCGATCAGGCTGGATGCCGTTGCAGGCGGACGATTACTTCCTCACCGCGCATACGAAACACGGTGGCGTCGCCTCGCTGACGCGCGCCGAATACGACCGTCTCGCCCAGCATGTGCATGCATTCTGACAAACGACGCTGATGATTGCGCCGCGCGAGCGCGCGGCAAAGCCAAGGGGCTTCCCGGAATGAACCGGGAAGCCCCTTTCGCGTGCTCGCTGACTGCGGTGGCCGTCTCTTCGATTAGCGGCTATGGCTGCTGCGTATCGCCGTCGGTGCTACCGCCAGAGCCGTCGTTGCCGGTTTCGCTTCCGGTATTGCCTCCGTTGGTATCGCTGCCGCCAGGAGAGGGGGTATTGCCAGCATTGCCGCCATCGCCACTGCCTTGACCGGTATTCTGCGTTTCCTCGGTCTGATTCGGCGTGGTCTGTTGGGTGTTCTCCTCGGTGCGCGGAGTCACGGTGGTCTGCTGCTTTCTAGTCCAGGTCTTCTGCGCGCCGGTGCCCCACGTACCGTCCGGTCCGCCGACCTTGCCGTTATCGGTGGCGTCGGGGAACGTTTCGTTCGGCGTATCGGCCAGTGCCTGCTTCATGTATTCGGTGAACAGATGCACGGGGGTAGTCGCTGCCGCCGGTCCATCGGCCGAACGAAGGGATCTGCTGCGGATTGCCGTTGGCGTCCGGATACCACATCGCCACAGAAGTCAGCATGGACGGCGTGTAGCCGATGAAGCTCGCTGCGTTGGAATCGTTTGCGGTGCCTGACTTGCCGGCAATGGTGTGCCCAGTGGCACGCGCCTCGGTGGCGGTGCCTCGCTGGACCACGCCGGTAAGCGCCTTCGTCACGAGATTCGCGTTGTTCGCTTCGAACGTCTGCTCCGCCGAGGTCGGCGCGTTGTACAGGTCGGTGCCGTTCGCCGTCTGCACTTGGGCAACGATATGCAGCGTCGGCTTGTTGCCTTGGTTGGCCAGTGTGGCGTATCCCTGCGTCATGTCCTTGAGGGTCAGGCCGTTGTTGCCGAGCACGGTGAACGGGTTGGAACCATCCAAAGACGAATCGTCAACGCCGGCCTGCCGTGCGGTTTCGGCGATTTTCTGCGCGCCGAGCTTGGTTTGCAGATCCATGTACACGGTGTTCGAGGATTGTTCCGTCGCCGTGTACAGGTTCACGTATCCCAGATTCTCGCCGCCGTAGTTGCTCACCGTTTCGGTGATGCCCGGGAACGTCCGGTACGAGTTGCCGTTGAAGTACGTGTTGAGGCTGACGCCTTCGTTGACGGCGGCCAGCAATGCGAACGGCTTCATGGTGGAGCCGACTTCGTACGTTGCCTGGGTGACGTTGTTGAGCTGCTTGGTCAGGTAGTCGTCTCCTGCGTACAGCGAGATGATGGAACCGTCCTTGGGGTTCACCGACAGCGCGCCGAACTGCATGCCGTCGGGCACGATGCCTTGCATGCCGTTTTGGGAGGGACTGATGGTGGAGAACATCAGGTCCTGCTTCGATTTGTCAATGGTGGTGACGATTTTGTAGCCGCCGGTTTCCAGGTCCTGCTTGCTGAACGCCTTGGTGTTGACGAGTTCGTTCTGCACCATCGTCAGCAGGTATCCGTTCGGTCCGGACATCTGGTTGTTCTGTTGGATTTCGATGGTTTGCGGGAATTTCGCGGCTTTCTTCTCGTCCGGCGTGATGTAGCCGTCTTCGTCCATGATGTTCAGCACGCGCTTGTAACGTTTTTTCAGCTTGCTTGGGATTCACGTCGGGGGGTCCATACGCTCGGCGCGGGAATGATGCCGGCAAGCATGGCCGCTTCGGAGAGCGTCAGATCCTTCGCGTCCTTGCCGAAGTACGCTTTGGCCGCTGCCTGGATGCCGTATGCGCCACGGCCGAGATAGATGGTGTTCATGTAGTTGCACAACACCTGGCTCTTGTCCTGTGCTTGGGCGATTTTGACCGCCAGGAACGCCTCACGCAGTTTGCCCACGTACGAGGTGGTTTCGCCCAGATAATAGCGTTCCGCATACTGCTGGGTGATGGTGGAACCGCCCTGCCTGCTACCGGTGGTCAGGTTGTTGTAGAACGCGCGTGCGATGCCGATCGGATCGATGCCCTTATTGGTATAGAAGGAGCGGTCTTCCGAAGCCACAATCGCGTTGCCGACGTAGTCGGGCAGGTCTGCGCAGCTGATGATTTCGCGATTCTGCTCCGCATAGCTGCCGATCGGCGTGGTGCCGTCGTTGTAATACACGGTCGTCTTTTCGGCCAGCGCGAACTTTTCCGGCTGCGGGATTTCCGTGGTGATGTACATGTAGGCGAACAGGCCGATACCTGCCGCGATGAGCGCCGCGAAGATGCCGAGCACCCATTTGAGCACGAGATGCTTGTGTTTTCTGGTCTTTTTGGGTGCGCGATGCGAAGTGTGCTTCGGCCCCTGGGGCGGCTTGCTCAGCACTTCTCCATGGACCCCGTAGGTGGTGCCCACCCGTGGCGTCGTGGACGTTGCGCTGCCGCTGCGGGCGCTTTTTGAGCGTGAGCTGACACTTCGTGTTCGTGAAACCATGGTTTCCACCGTAGCCGAACGACCTGAAAAACAAGGGTGTAGATAGTGCTGTCCGACTGGAAAAACATGTTTTTGCGCAGCTTTTTTACAAATCGACAATCTGTTGACGACTGCCGTAATATGGCCGTTTTTCAGTGATTTTTCAGTTTGCAATGCGGTTTGTGGGTATGCTTGGGGATTGGTATACCTGCGAAACGCATAACAGAGGAGTCGTTTTTCAGATGAGCATTCGAGTGGCTATCGCCGGCGTGGGCAATTGCGCCTCGTCGCTGGTGCAGGGCGTTGAGTATTACAAGGACACCAAGGACGAGGATAAGATTCCCGGTCTGATGCACAACAATTTCGGTGGCTACCGCGTGCGTGACATCGAATTCGTCACCGCGTTCGACGTGGATGCGCTGAAGGTGGGCAAGGACCTGTCCGAGGCGATTGGCGCTTCTCAGAACAACACCATCAAGTTCGCGGACGTGCCGAATCTGGGCGTGGAGGTGCTGCGTGGCCCGACCAACGACGGTTTGGGCGAGTACTACCGTCAGATGATTACGGAGTCGGACGCCGAACCGGTGGACGTGGCCCAGGTGCTGCGTGACAAGAAGGTCGACGTGCTGGTTTCCTACCTGCCGGTTGGTTCCGAGAAGGCGGACAAGGCTTACGCTCAGGCCGCTATGGACGCTGGCTGCGCGTTCGTGAACTGCCTGCCGGTGTTCATCGCATCCGATCCGGAATGGGCTCAGAAGTTCCGTGACGCTGGTGTGCCGATCGTCGGCGACGATATCAAGTCGCAGGTCGGCGCCACCATCACGCACCGCGTGCTGGCCCGTCTGTTCGAGGATCGCGGCGTGCGTCTGGATCGTACGTACCAGCTTAACGTCGGCGGCAACATGGACTTCATGAACATGCTGCAGCGTTCCCGCCTGGAATCCAAGAAGATCTCCAAGACCCGCGCCGTCACTTCCGTGGTGCCGCACGATATGGATCCGCATAACGTGCATATCGGTCCGTCCGATTACGTGGCATGGCTTGACGACCGCAAGTTCGCGTTCGTGCGTCTTGAGGGCACCACGTTCGGCGATGTGCCGCTGAACCTCGAATACAAGCTCGAGGTGTGGGATTCCCCGAATTCCGCCGGTATTGTGATCGACGCCGTGCGTGCGGCCAAGATTGCGCTCGACCGCCATCTGGCCGGTCCGGTGCTGGCTCCGAGCTCCTACTTCATGAAGTCCCCGGCTGTGCAGCACGAGGATGGCGAGGCTCGCCGCTTGGTGGAGGAATTCATCAAGGGCGATGTCGAAGGTACCGAAGAGCAGCTTGACGCCGATGTGGCGGCCGCGAAGGCCGCCGGCAAGGATGTGTGGCGCGCATAGCGTGCGTTGCTGACGGCAGACTTGCGATGGCAATGACAACCCATCTCGTAGGCCTCGACCCACTCGGCTGATTCGTAGGCAGAATCAGCATATAATGAAAATCCCTATGGCCTGGGGTAATGCCATAGGGATTTTTGTTGTCCCGGAAACGCTGCGGCGGTGGCGGCCAATGGTCGTGCGCTGTCGCAGCGTGAACGGGAATCATATATTGCGCAATGTATATCGCGTCACTTTTTGAGGAGTGGTTCGACCTGCTGCTCGTACGCGGTCAACGCGGTGTCGATCACATTGTGCATGTCGTAGTACTTGTACGTGCCCAAACGGCCGCCGAACACCGTGAGCGGCTCGGCCTTCGCGAGCTCCTCGTACCTCGCGTACAACGCCTTGTCGGCCTCCGTGTTGATCGGATAGTACGGCTCGTCGCCACGCTCGGCGAAACGGCTGTACTCCTCCCACACCACGGTCCTGTCCGGGTTCTGCGAAGCCCTGCGCTCCGGGTTGAAGTTCTTGAACTCGATCGCGCGCGTGTACGGCACGTCCGGGTCGGAGAAGTTCATCACCGGGCAGCCGAAATGGTCGCCCTCGTCGTAACGCACCTCCCTGAAGTCCACCGTGCGCCACTTCAGCTCGCCGAGCGAGTAGTCGAAGTAGCGGTCCACCGGACCCGTGTACACCACCGGCACGCCCGCCGCGGCCAAGGCCTTCCTGTTGTACGGCTGGGACTCGTCGAAGAAGTCGGTCCTGAGGGTCACGTGGATGCGCGGATCGTCGATCATGCGCTCCATCCACGCGGTGTAGCCGTCCGTGGGCAGGCCCTCCCACGTGTCCCTGAAATACCGGTTGTCGTAGTTGAAGCGCACCGGCAGGCGGTTGATGATGCCCGCGGGCAGGTCCTTCGGATCGGTCTGCCACTGCTTGCCCGTGTAGTTCTTGATGAACGCCTCGTACAGCGGGCGGCCGATCAGCGAAATGCCCTTGTCGTTGAGGTTCTGCGGGTCCGTGCCCGCCAATTCGCCGGCTGGCTCTCGACCAGGGCCTTCGCCTCGGCCGGCGTGTAGTGCGCGTGGAAGAACTGGTTGATGGTGCCCAGGTTGATCGGCAGGGGATACACCTCGCCGTCGTGCGTGGCGTACACGCGGTGCACGTAGCCCGTGAAGCTTGTGAAACGGTTCACATAGTCCCAGACCCTCTTGTTGGACGTGTGGAACAGGTGCGCGCCGTACTTGTGGATCTCCGCGCCGGTCTCCTCGTCCATGTAGCTGTACGCGTTGCCGCCGATATGGTCGCGCACGTCGATGATCTCGACCCGCGCGCCCAGATGCTCGACGGCCTGCTGGGCCACGGTCAGGCCGAACAGGCCCGCGCCCACGACCACCAGATCGGGATACTCCACCGCATCAGTCATAACAAAACAACCTTCCAAACGTTATCGATGCTTATCGCAGCCACGCAAACGCACAGGGGTGGCGTGCGATTCCTTCTCAAGTGTACCCGTGCGTCTAGTCGGTGCGGCGAGGTCCGGGCATGGTGTAATATGGCAAGAGCCTCCGCGTGGCGGTATGTCACCCAACTCCCCCAGGGCAGGAATGCAGCAAGGGTAAGTGGCCTCTTCCGGGTGCGTGGAGGTTTTTCTATATCTTCTCCGATTCGTTCCCCACAGTAGGGGCGATGCCGTATTCTCGGTGACTATGACCAACGAATTCAAGCCACTTGTCCGAGATCCACAGCAGCCTGTGAACATGCTTCAGCAGCCCACGGCAGCAACGCCTGCGGAACCGTTGGAATCGTTGTCGTTCCCTGATATGCACGAAGTCGAGGCGGTACTTTCTCCGCAGGACGTCAACAAAGGCTTGGCTCAGGCGGATCCGCTGACCCGCCATCCGCGCGTGTCCAGCATCGTGCTGTGCGTGGTGTTCGGTCTGCTGATGCTTGCCGCTTCCGCCGGCGTCTGGTGGCTTGGCGTGCGTACCATGGACGGCCAAAGCTATGAGGATATCGTCTGGTCGAAACTCGATGCCGCGTTGCCGGGTTGGCTGGCGCCGGTCGTGCACGTCTTCGCCATTTCCGCAGTGGTCATCACCGTCAGCGTCATCATGGGGGCAATCGCGTTTGCCGTGCTGATCGTGCGCAAACGGTGGCTGTCGATCGCGCAGCTCGCCGTATTCGGAGGCCTGTGTTTCGCCGCGGCCGAACTGTTGAAGCCGCTGCTGCCACGCCCGTATCTTATTAATTTGGAATCGAATCCTAATAATTCCGCGCCTTCCGGGCATGTCATCCTTGCCGCTGCGGCAAGCGTGATGCTGCTGTGCGCCGTGCCGCGCGTGCTGCGTGCGCTGGTGGCGGTGATTGGTTGGGCGTATACGGTGCTGGTCGGATTGTCGGTGATCGCGGCGCAATGGCATCGTCCGACCGACGTGATTATGGCGCTGCTGATCGTCGGCGGACTGGCGTTGCTGGCGCTTGCCACCACGTTCGCCAGCGGCATGGATGAGCCGGGCACGCGCGTCTCGTCGGCAAGCGTGCAGATCGTCGGCAGTGTGATGCTGACGATTGGCGTATTGGGCATCCTGTACGGCGCGTATATCATCTGGCAGATTCAGCCGGGACTCGCCATGAGCGCCGAATGGACGAATGCCGGCGCGTACGTTTCCACGGCGCTGCTGACGGCCGCCGTTTCCGCGCTGGTGCTTGGCATAACGCTCGCCATGCGTCAGCTGACCGCCTCGCCGTTGACGAAACTGGGTTTGGTGGGAGCGCCGCCCGCACCGCCGAAGCGCTGAAAACAGCCGGTTCCGGGCATGCTGCCGTCCATACGCCACACGGGCGGTTTGCCATTTCTCCGTATTCAGTGAGTATTATTGCGTTGCAAACATTAGTAATAAGGAGTGGCTATGGCTACCGGCAGCAAGCTCGTTATTGTGGAGTCTCCTACCAAGGCGAAGAAGATTGGCGGATACTTGGGCTCCGGATACACGGTCATGGCATCGGTCGGCCATATCCGCGACCTTGCCCAGCCCAGCCAGGTGCCGGCGCGAGAAAGCCAAGTACGGCAAGTTCGGCGTGGATATTGAAGACGGATTCAAGCCGTATTACATCGTGGACGGCAACAAGAAGAAAACCGTTGCGACCTGAAAAGCGCGCTGAAGAAGGCAGACACCCTCTACCTCGCCACTGATGAGGATCGCGAAGGTGAGGCGATCGCATGGCATCTTGTGCAGACGCTGAAGCCGAAGGTGCCCGTCAAGCGCATGGTGTTCCACGAGATCACGCCGGAAGCGATCAAGGCGTCGCTGAACAACACGCGTGATGTGGACGCCGCCATGGTGGACGCCCAGGAAACCCGTCGTATTCTGGACCGTCTGTACGGCTATGAGCTGTCCCCGGTGCTGTGGCGCAAGGTCGGTCCGGGCCTGTCCGCGGGCCGCGTGCAGTCCGTGGCCACCCGTCTGATCGTGGAACGTGAGCGTGAGCGCATGGCGTTCGTGCGTGCCCCCTATTGGGATGTCACCGCCACGCTGGAAGCGCCCGACGCCGACGCAACAATGTTGCGTTCGATTCTCGCATGGTGTCGCTTGGCGGCCGTCGTTTTGGCCGGTTCCAAGGATTTCGGCGATGATGGCCAGCTGACCGCCGCCGGCGCAAAGACAACGTCGTGCAGCTGGACGAAACGCACGCGAATGCGATCGCGCGATCGCTGGAATATGCGACGTTCACCGTCTCGTCGATGGAAACCAAGCCGTACCGTCGCCGTCCGGTGCCGCCGTTCACCACGTCCACGCTGCAGCAGACGGCCGGCAATCGCCTTGGCATGAGCTCGCGCCAGACTATGCGTGCCGCGCAGGGGCTGTACGAAAACGGTTTCATCACGTATATGCGTACCGATTCGGTGACGCTGTCGCAGGAGGCGATCGCGGCCGCCCGTGAAGCGGTGTCGCGGCACTTCGGCGAAAAGTACTTGTCCGATGCGCCCAAGCAGTACGCCACGAAGACGGCGGGCGCGCAGGAAGCCCACGAATGTATCCGACCGGCGGGCGCGCATTTCCGCGATCCGGCTGAAATCGCCACCAAAGTGCCGGCCGACCAGCTCAAGCTGTACACGCTGATCTGGCAGCGCACGCTGGCCTGCCAGATGGCCGATGCGACCGGTTCCACCGCCACCGTGCGTCTGTCCTCGCCGACCGAATCCGACGGCGAGGCCATGTTCCAGGCGTCCGGCACCGTCATCGAATTCCCCGGCTTCATGAAGGCCACCGGCGAGGGCCGCCGTAGCGTTGCGACGCGAAGAAGAGCGCCGAGGCGGCGGGCGTGAAGATTGGCGATAAGGCCGAAAAGTCTGCGAAGGCTTCGAAGAAAACCGATGACAACGTTTCCCTGCCGCCGATGCAGCCGGGCGACGAGCTTGCCGCCGTGGACGTTGCCGCGGACGGCCACGAGACCCAGCCGCCGGCGCGCTACACCGAAGCGTCGCTCGTCAAAAACGTTGGAACAGAAGGAAATCGGCCGTCCGTCCACGTATGCGAGCATCATCTCCACAATCATCGACCGCGGGTACGTGTACGAGCGTGGCCGTGCGCTGATTCCGTCCTGGCTGGCATTCTCCGTCACCAAACTGCTTGAAACGAAGTTCCCGAAGTATGTGGATTACGAGTTCACCGCCGATATGGAAACCGGCCTCGACCAGATTGCTGGTGGCCATGAGACCGGCAAGGCGTGGCTGACCTGCTTCTACTTCGGTTCCGGCGATGGCGCGGCCCAGTCCGCCGACGAGGCGCATGAGGGCCTGCAGCAGCAGGTGGCGCAGCTTGGCGAGATTGATGCGCGTGAGATCAACACCATCGATATCGGCGATGGCCTGCACGTGCGCGTCGGCCGTTATGGCCCGTATCTTGAGGACATGAAGCATCTGGATGCGGAAGGCAATCCGAAGCGCGCCTCGCTGCCGGATACGCTCGCTCCGGATGAGCTGACCGTCGAGGTCGCCACGATCTGATTGAAAACCATTCCGGTGGGCCGCGTGAACTGGGCAAGGACCGGTGTCCGGCGGCACCGTCGAGGTACGCAATGGCCCGGTTCGGCCCGTACGTGGCCGTTGGTCATGCCGAGCCGCGGAAGATGCCCGGCCGATACCGCTGCCGAGTCCGCCGCAGGCAAGGTGGGCAAGACGAAGCGTTCCGGCGGTAAGAAGGCGGCTTCCGACCGTCCGAAGATGGCGTCGCTGTTCAAGACGATGAGTCCCGAATCGCTGACATTGGAAGACGCGCTGAAACTGCTGAGCCTGCCGCGCGAAGTCGGCTCCTACGATGAGGCGAACGCCGAAACCGGCGAGATGCAAACGGTTACGGTCATGGCCAACAATGGCCGTTACGGCCCGTACCTGACCAAGACCGGTGCCGACGGCAAGTCCGACACGCGTTCGCTGGCTTCCGAAGACGAGATCTTCACCGTCGACTTGGAGAAGGCCAAGGAACTGTTCGCGCAGCCGAAGTACGGACGCGGTCGTGGACGTGGCGCGGCCAAGCCGCCGTTGCGCGACTTGGGCACCGATCCGGAAACCCAGAAGCACGTGACCATCAAGGACGGCTTCTACGGCGCGTACATCACCGACGGCGAGACAAACCGTACACTGCCAAAGCAGTATGCGCCCGAATCGATCGAACCGGCCGAGGCGTTCCGCCTGCTGGCGGAGAAGCGCGCGCAGGGGCCGTCGAAGCGTCGTGGCCGCAAGACGGCTGCGAAGGGAGCCAAGAAGGGCGCTGCCAAAGGAGCGAAATCCGCGAAGAAGGTGAGCGCGACCGAACAGGCGCGTGCCGACCGCCGTGCCAAGGTGCGTGAACTGGCCGACAAGGGTTGGGCGAATACGCGTATAGCGAAGGAGATCGGCTCCACCGCGTCCACCGTGAAGGCTGACGTCGACTGGCTGACCGCCAACGAAGGCTACGCGCGTCCTGAAGTCGTTCCCGCACGCTGACGTTATGTGGCGCGCGAAACGTCGCACGATCTGATGTTCCGCAAGACAATCGGCATCGTGCGACACCAGCCGTGGGCCGAATGGCCGGGCACGGCAGGGGCGCACGGTACAGTGAAAGGCATGCAGGGCACTTTTATCTCGTTTGAAGGCGTTGACGGCGTGGGCAAGACCACGCAGGTCGAACGGTTGCGCGCATATGTTGAATCTCAGGGCCGCGAATGCGTGGTCACGCGCGAGCCGGGCGGCACCGCATTGGGCGTGGCGATTCGCAAAATGCTGTTGCACGGCGTGGATACGGGGGATGAGAACGATTGTGCCGACATCGCCCCGCGTACGGAGGCGCTGTTGTTCGCCGCCGACCGCGCGCAGCACGTCGCGGAAGTGATTCTGCCCGCTCTGCAACGCGGCGCGGTGGTCATCACCGACCGGTATCTCGATTCCTCTTTGGCGTACCAGGCGGGCGGCCGCGAGCTGACGGCCGCGGAAATCCGAAACCTGAGCATGTGGGCCACGAACGGTCTGCTGCCGGAACGCACGTATCTGCTGGATATGGATCCGGCGCAATCGCATGCGCGGCTGCAGCATGCCGAAGACCGCATGGAGGCGGCCGGCAACGACTTCCAGCGTCGCACACGCGTCGCGTTCCTCGACTTGGCTGAACGTGAGCCGGAACGGTTCCACGTCATTGACGCAAGCCAGTCCATCGAAGACGTGTGGGCGCGTATCAAAGCCGATTTCGACACCGTGAGCACCGCTGACGGGGGGTATCGCATGAGCGTGTGGAACTCCATAGTAGGCCAAGCGCAGGTGGTCGAACAGCTGAAGGCCATCGCCAGCGGCGACCCGAAGGCCATCGCGCAGTCGTGGCTGATCTGCGGCCCTCCCGGATCGGGCCGTTCCAACGTTGCCCGCGCGTTCGCCGCCGCGCTCGAAAGCCCCGATCATGGCCTGAACGATGAGCCGACCAAAACCACCGAGCAGGTGCTTGCCGGCACCCACCCCGACGTGAGCGTGCTGGCCACCAACAAAGTGACCATCGGCATCGACGAGGTGCGTGACATCATCACCACATCCGAGCAGATGCCCGGCACCGCGCCGTGGCGCATCATCATCATCGAAGACGTCGACCGCATGATGGAACGCACCACCAACGTGCTGTTGAAGGAAATCGAAGAGCCGAGCCCGCACGCCATCTGGCTGCTGTGTGCGCCCAGCGCCCAAGACGTGCTGCCGACCATCCGCTCGCGCACGCGCATCGTCAACTTGGCCGTACCGTCCAACCAGGCGGTGGCGAAATTCTTGGAATCGCAAGGTTTCGAGCCGAATATCGCGGCGCGTGCGGCACGATTGTCGGAGGGGCACATCGGCATCGCGAGCCTGTATGCCAAGGACGAACGCGTCATGACGGACCGCGACGAGCTCATCGTCGGCGTGCTCGGCTTGCATCGCGCGTCGGATGCCGTGCTATTGGCCGGCAACCTCATCGACAACGCGAAGGCGCAGGCCGAAGCGGAAGTCAACGTCAAAGCGTCCGAAGCGGAAGCCGATTTCCGCCGCATCAACGGGCTCGGACCCAAAGACCGCATACCCCCGAAACTGCGTGGCGCATACAATGCGATCGCCAAAAAAGACGAGCTCAAACGGCGCGCCACCAGACTCACGCGTGACGTGCTCGATCGTGCGCTCAATTCGGTCGCCAGCATCTACCGTGACGTGGCGGTGCTGCAGAACAACGCCGAGGACGCGGTGGGGCTCATCAACCTCGAAAACCGTTCCGCCATCACGGAATTGTCGGTACGGCTCGACCGTACGGGGGCCGTGCGCCGGCTGGAGGACATCGCCACCGCGCGCCGCAGGCTCAACGGCAACGGCAATCCGGTTTTGGTGTTCGAAGCGCTGTTCTGCGCGCTGATTCCGTGATTTTCGTAATTTCCAGTAATTACCGGCGATTCGATTCGCGATTCACTGGCGGAACACCGAGGAATCCCGCACAATAAGCTGCGGGGCAAGCATGACACGGGGCGCGCGCACGCTGCCGCCTGGCGCAGCAGCCGTCTCCGCCGCGCTCCGGCAGGACCGGAAGCCAGCAATCGCAAGCATTCCGACACAATACGCTCAAACGGCGCACGCACCGACGTCAGACGGGGCATGGTGGTACGCGCGATGGCGGAATCATGGTAGCCGACCACCAGCACGTCCTCCGGCACGCGGATTCCCAACGCGTCGAACGCCACCATCACGCCGAACGCGATCGCATCGTCGGCGCAGACCACGGCTTCCGGCTGTACGAGCGGCCCGTTGAACAGCCGCATGGCGCAATCGAAACCGCGCTGCACGGTACGTTCGCCGAACTGGTTCCAGTTTTCGCTGGTGGCAAGCCCGTAAGTGCGCATATGCGTGTGGAATGTGGCGAACAGTTCCGCCGATTCGAAAGACAGCTCATTACCGGCCATATACGCGGCGGACGCGATGCCCTGCTCGGCCAGATGTTTGACGATCGCCTCCATCGCGGCGTTTTCGTCGATGCCTACCACGGACACGCGCGGCGCGGTCTGCCGTCCGCAGATCTGCACGATCGGCAGCGTGTTCGCGTACTGGTTCAGCGTTCCGGCAAGGTCAGTGCCGGCTGCGGGCACCACGATCAGCCCGTCCACATGGCGGTTGGCCAGCGATTCGATGCGTTCCGCCTGCGCTTCCTGCGTGGCTCCGATGCCCAGCAGCAGTTGCTGCGATTCGGTGTCGATGGTCGGCTCGATCTCGTCGAGCAGTTGCGCGGCGAACGGTTCCGTGGCGCTCGGAATGACCAGGCCGATGGTTTTCGTCACGTCGCTGCGCAGCGCGCTCGCCGCGTAGTTGACTGAATAGCCGAGCTGTTTGGCGGCTTCGCGCACGCGGCGGGCGATATCGTCGTCCTTGCCGCGTTTGCCGGACAGCACGCGTGAGACGGTGGCGATGGACACGCCGGCCGTCGCCGCGACGTTGGTGATTGAGCTGCCGCTGTCGGTTCTGCCTGCCATGCGCTGTCCTTTCCGTCGTGTCCGGCTTGCGTTTGCCGGCTCCCTAAGTGTTTTTCAAAATGCCCTAGAGGGTGCCCTGAACCCCTGTGTGCTTCTCGGTCAAAGGTCTGGTCTGATGAACCGGTTCGAGCCGCGAAGAACCTATTAAGAATAGAACGACCGCCCGTCGAATATGGCGGGCGGTCGAAACGTTCGTACGTCAGTGCGTCAGCGCGTTATGCGCGGTGCGTCACTCGGCGTTGACGAGGATGTTGGCCAGGTTGTCGGCCACGGCCTCGGCGTTGTCGCCTTCGACGTTGATGACCACGGTGTCGCCCTGCTTGATGCCCAGACCCATGATGGACAGGATGGAGCCGGCCGAACGGCGTTGCCGCCTTCCTTGGCGATGGTCACGGTCTGGCCGGAAGCGGTGACGGCCTGTGCGAACATGGCGGCCGGACGGGCGTGAATGCCGACCGGATCGTTGATGACGAGATTGCGGGTTGCCATAATGGTCTCCTTTGTTGTGGTTGGTGGTTGGTTTGCTTACGTTGGGTTGTCTCGATATTTACACGTCGATGTATATCGATTTTTGCATATCGATTGCATTATGCGGCTTTTGCCGGCATCTGCATTTCTTGCGATTATCATAGCACAGTTTTTACGAAACACAGAAAACGTTTTACCGGTTTTGTTTTGCGGGAATTTCGTGTATACTAATCGCAGGCTGAAAATGATTTACCGGCAAAGACGGTGGGGATCATTGCAGTAACTCACCTACGCAAGGCAGGCATAATCCTGCAATCGTTTGCGTATCCATATTTTTTCCCAAGGAAACAGGAAAAGGAGTTCTCATGAACATTAAGGGTGTTGGTATCGGTCGTGGCGTCGCAGTCGGCCCGGTCATTCGCATGGCCGCTCCGCTGCCGGAACCGTCGGACGCTCCGCGCGCCGAAAGCATCTCCGCGGAAACCGAAATCGCCCGCGTCGAAAAGTCGCTCGCCCTCGTCAACGCCGACCTGAACCGTCGCGCCGAAGAAGCCGCCAACGGCGACGAAGGCGCCAAGCAGGCCGCCCCGATTCTGCAGGCCATCGCCATGTTCGCCTCCGATCCGTCCCTTGCACAGTCCATCAAGGACCTCATCAACCAGGGCAAGACCGCCGAGCGCGCCGTG
>ENA-OQAJ01000175-OQAJ01000175.1-human-gut-metagenome-genome-assembly--contig:-NODE-175-length-20235-cov-2.791575_pt1 | contig 20235 bp, 22 predicted proteins | sample MGYA00242736_ERZ504529 | MGnify/ENA primary metagenome ERZ504529 (study PRJEB26092, sample SAMD00036275) | human gut metagenome | host: Homo sapiens | study: EMG produced TPA metagenomics assembly of...
CCCAAAACGAACAAAAACACGGGTGAAGACACCCTTAAATCCCAATAATTTCAATCATTTTGCCTACATCAGCGCAAAGCAACAAAACATCACAATGGCACGTTTTGCACCACTCAAAACAAAACATTCCCTGAATCGTTTTGAAAGATTCAGGGAATGCGCAATATGACGACGGAATCTACTGACGAATGTCAGCTGTTAGCTGTTTCGGCAGCGTCTTCGCGGGCCTTCGCAGCCGAGCCCTTCTCGCCATTGTCGGAATCAGGATGGATCTGATGCCTGTCATCATGCTCACGCCACCAGCTGGACAGCACGGAACCGGAAATGTTGTGCCAAACGCTGAAGAACGTGGACGGCACCGCGGCCAACGGATTGGAAGCGAACGACGTCAGCGCCAAAGTCGCTCCCAAAGCGGAATCCTGCATGCCGACCTCGAAGGTGATGGCTTTCTGCTGTGCATAACGGAAGCCCTTCGGATATACCTTGTACATAAGTTTGGAGAAACCGAAGCCCAACGCGTATCCGCACAGGTTGTGCAGAATGACCACCGGGATGGCAAGCAGCGAGGAAGCCACGAACAGCTTCGGACCGTTGGCTGCGACGACCACGCCGATGATAAGCAGGATGGCCACCTGGGACACGATCGGCAGAGCGACCGTAATCTTCTCGATCTTCTCGCCGAAAATAGCATGGCAGATCACGCCAAGAGCGATCGGGAACAGCACCACCTTGACCGCATTGAGGAACAGGGATTCCACCGGGACCGACACATACTGGGAAGCCAGCCACTGCATCAACAGCGGAATCATGAACGGCGCGCACAACGTGGACAAAATGCCGATGGACACGTCCAGCGCCACATCGCCACGGCTCAGATAGCTCATCACGTTGGACGAGGTTCCGGACGGGCAGCAGCCGACCAGAATCACACCGACGGCGAGCGCACCATCAAGACGGAAAATCCAGCACAGCAGCACAGCCACCAACGGCATGATGACGAAGTGGGCCACGGTACCGACGATGACCATCAGAGGCTGGGTGAGAATGCGCTTGAAATCGTCAAGGGTCAAGGTAAGACCCATGCCGAACAGCACGATACCTAGGAAATAACCGGTATAGGATTTGCCCCACAAGCTTGCCTGCGGCACGAAATAGTTGAACACGGCCCACACAATCACAATCGCGGTGAACCACTTGGTGAGCCAATCACCAAACGCTTTGACCTTCTGCATGAATCTCTCTTCCTTCACATTTCACAGCTTTTCGGCCGATGATCCGCATACGCCGTAAACACTCCGAGACGGCCCACACCGCCATTACAGCACACCCTTACGCATGCAGCGACTACAAGGTACGCGTGAGTTTCGGATTTGTGTAATATGCCGTTCACATAATGAACAATCCACAGCGCAAGCCGATGACAGGCACGCGCAACACGCCGATGTAGACATAGCTGGAAAATCGTGTATAGTTTTCATCTGTTGCGCTTCTGTATGAAGCGAAAACATGGTGGCTATAGCTCAGTTGGTAGAGCATCTGATTGTGGTTCAGAAGGTCGCGCGTTCGAGCCGCGTTAGCCACCCCGGTAGAGACCTCGGAAGAAATTCCGAGGTTTTTTGCTATCCGGACGGCTTGAATACAGCAAACAGCCGGTCGCAAGTCATCAGCATAGGTCAGATACAAGGAGCGCATCATGCTGTCTTTTGAAAACGACTATTCCTGCACGGCAACACCGGAAATCATCGAACGCATCAGCGAAATCGCACAAAACCAATATCCGGGTTACGGCAACGACAGCATCTGCGAAAGCGCGAAAGCCAAAATCCGCGAAGCATGCGCCTGCCCTGACGCGCAGATTTTCTTCCTGGTAGGTGGCACGCAGACCAACCAGACCATCATCGACTCCATCACACCGCAGTATGCCGGCGTAATCGCGGCAAGCACAGGCCATGTGAACGTGCATGAGGCGGGCGCCATCGAATTCACCGGACACAAGGTGCTGACGCTCCCCCACCATGACGGCAAAATCGATGCGACCGAACTCGACGAGTACTGCGCCACGTTCTACGCGGACGGCAACTACACGCACATGGTGTTCCCCGGATGCGTCTACATTTCGCAGGCCACCGAATACGGCACGCTCTACACGCTCGCCGAACTTGAGGCGATCCGCAAGGTCTGCACGAAGTACGACATGCCGTTGTTCATCGACGGCGCACGACTTGGCTACGCGCTGACCGCAACCGGCAACGACGTGACGCTTGAAGACATCGCGCGTATCGCGGACGTATTCTATATCGGCGGCACCAAGGTCGGAGCCATGTTCGGTGAGGCCGTGGTGTTCACGCACGGCAATATGCCGAAAAACTTCGTGACGCTCGTCAAGCAACATGGCGCGCTGCTCGCCAAGGGATGGCTGCTGGGCGTGCAGTTCGACACGCTGTTCACCGACGATCTGTATTGCAGGATCGCCCGCCACGCCAACGATGCGGCCGACCGTATTCGCGAAGTCTGGTGGAACGTGGCTATACGCTCACCTTCGACGCGCCGACCAATCAGATCTTCATCACGCTCGACAACGCGACATCCGGGCGTTTGCAGCGCAATGTGCGCCTCGGCTTCATGGAAAAGGCCGACGACACGCACACGGTGATGCGCATCTGCACCAGCTGGGCCACCACCGATGAGCAGGTGGAGCAGCTGATCGCATTGCTGTAGCGCGCATCGTCGCTGTCAATCGGAAAAATAATCATTACGACAAACAACAAAAAGGCGCAGGAATTACATCCCGCGCCTTTTTTTGCTTACGTTACGATCATTTATCACGCATGTGGTTCCATTTATGCTGATTGTTACGCATTGATTTGCTTATTGGCATTATCGGCGATCGCCTCGCGTTCCATAGCCACGAATTTACGCACGGAAGCAGCCACCGAATAATGCTCTTTAGTGTGTTCGGCATAGATTTCGCCCCATTTCGACAGTTCATCGGGGTGATCGACCCACCAATCGATGCGCCTTGCCAACGCTTCCACATCGTCGACAGGGAATAGCGATTCGTCACGTAACGCGAACTGGCCTGCGGCGCTCAACGGAGACGATGCGATGACCGGCACCAAACCGGCGGCCATACCTTCAATGACGCTCACCGATTCGAGATCGGCAATCGAAGGATGCACCAGCAAATCGCCGGAACGCAGCAACGCGGGCATTTCGGTGTTCTTATGAAATCCGATCGATGCCGGTCTGGAAAGCAAACGTGCGGCGAGTCGCTGCAATTTCTTTTTCAAAGGACCGGTGCCGGCAATCGTCAGTTCAATATCTTGCGCATGCCTGCAACGGGCGATCGCATGAATTAATGCGACATGATTCTTTTCGTTCGTCAATCGTCCGGAAGCGACAATGTGGAACGGAACCGGAGCAGACTTCCCCGCATCGCGCTGCGTTTTCGCAGTGAATCGTGATTCATATCCGTTGGAAATCACATGCAGTTTCGATTTGTACCCGTGAGAACGCAGCAAACTTGCGCCAAGCTCGGTCGGCACATGCACATGGTCGATTTTGCGGTACAGCCACAAAATTGAACAGCCAGTAGATGAACTTGTCGATGCCCGGAATATATTTCAGCGGACCTGCCGAATACGTGATGTTCTCCGGCTGCACATGATAGCCCGCAGTAACCGCGATTCCCATCTGTTTGGCGACTTTGCACGCATGCTGGCCAAAACGGAACGGCGTGTAGATGTGCACCACGTCCACGCCTCGGAACGCGGTTCTGAACAGCGTGTCGCTCGGTTCGGCGAACTGCATCTGCTGCTTTTTCGCCACCCAACTGACCAGAGGCACATGGTTGACTCGTGCCGGGTATTCAGGCGCACCAATGCCCACAAGCCTGACCGTATGGCCTTGCCGCTTCAATTCCTCCGCCCACTGCAACGCCGAATCGACGTGCCGTTACCTCGGTTTCCCGACGTATCGACCACCATGGCGATGGTCAGGGGGGCGCTGTGTTTCTTCCTGTTCCGTCTCAGACATGCACTCCATCCTACGCCGATGGCACAATGGAAGGCATGACTGAAGAGAATCGTGCCTTGGGCACTCCGCTTGGTAAGCATCCGACTCGTGTTCTGTTTCTTGGCTCCGGCGAGCTGGGCAAGGAAGTCGCTCTCGAACTGATGAGGCTTGGCGCATGGGTATGCGCGGCCGATTCCTATGAGGGCGCTCCGGCACAACAGGTGGCGCACGAATACCGTGTGCTCGACATGGCCAATGCCGAACAGTTGCGCGTATTGTTTGACGAAATTCAGCCGGATATTATCGTGCCGGAAGTCGAAGCGATCGCCACCAGCGAATTGGCTGCCGCGGCCGAGCGTGGCGCACAGGTGGTGCCAAGTGCCGAAATCGCATCCATTTGCATGGATCGTGAACGTTTGCGCGTACTTGCGCATGAGGAATTGGGATTGCCGACCACGCCGTACCGCTTCGCAGGCTCGCTGGAAGAGCTTCGCGCTGGGGCAAAAACGGTTGGCTACCCGTGCGTGGTCAAGCCGATTATGAGTTCTTCCGGTCACGGCCAGTCCGTGGTGCGTTCCGCCGATGCGATTGACGCGGCTTGGGTTGAGGCACAGGAAGGTCGTCGCGCGCACGACGAGGGAGACGTTTCCCGAGTGATTGTAGAAGCGTTGGCTCCGCTTGATTACGAGCTGACGGTGCTGACCGTCAGCTCCAGCGCCGGCATCGTGACCTGCGCTCCGATCGGACAGCGTCAGGAAAGCGGCGACTATCGCGAATCCTGGCAACCGGCCTCCTTCACACAGGATGTGCTTATGCAGGCGCAACGCATAGCGTGCACCGCAGTGGAAGGTCTGGTGGCGAAGGCCAAGGCTTCCGGCGAGAAGGGTTGGGGTGTGTTCGGCGTGGAGCTGTTCGTGCTGACCGACGGTTCCGTGCTGTTCAATGAAGTCTCCCCACGTCCGCATGACACTGGCATGGTCACGATGGCGTCGCAACGGTTAAGCGAATTCGCGTTGCATGCGCGTGCGATTCTCGGTTTGCCGATTACGCAGGAACATGTCGCCTTGTCGATCCCGGACGGTGCCGTCGCGGCAAGCCATGCGATCGTCATTCAGGGCGATGGTGAAGCCGAATTCCGCAACGTCGCCACCGCTTTGTCTCAGCCGGGCACCGATCTGCGTATTTTCGCGAAGCCGGAAGTGCACGGGCCATCGTCGCATGGCGGTCGCGCTGGCCATCGGAACAGATGAGGCCGACGCGCGTGCTAAAGCCGAGAATGTGGCCGAATCGCTCGAAATCGACATCGCCTGACGCACTATTGCCGGATACTGACGGAAGACTGCCGGAACGCGCCCAAAAACCATTCGATTGTAGCCTCCCGTTGGTATCTTGTTAACCGTCAAGTTCACCAAACTATCTACCTCCCAAACACCAGGAAAGGCGAGTAATGGAGAAGTTGGAAAAGCTCTACGAGGGCAAAGCCAAGCAACTGTACGCAACTGACGATCCGGAGGTGCTCTGGGTCGAATACAAGAACTCCGCTACCGCAGGTGACGGCGAGAAGAAGGAAGACTTCGCCGGCAAGGGCAGGCTGAATAATCTCATCACCACGCTGATCTTCGATCTGCTCAAGAAGCGTGGTATCGACAGCCATCTGGTGGCTCGCGTAGGCGAAACCTCCCAGCTGGTCAAGAAGGTCACCATGTTCCCGCTCGAGATCGTGCTGCGTAACACCGCCGCCGGCCACTTCTGCTCTCGCTTGGGCGTGGAAGAGGGCATCGAGCTCAAGGAGCCGGTGCTGGAGTACTTCCTGAAGAACGATGATCTGCACGATCCGTTCGTGAACGACGACGATCTGGTTGCATTGGGCGTCTGCACCCGTGAGGATCTGGCTGAGATCGCACCTCTCGCACGCCGCATCAACGAAGCCCTGATCGAGATCTTCGCCAAGATCGGCATCAAGCTTGTTGATTTCAAAATCGAAATGGGTCGCACTTCCGATGGCACGCTGCTGCTGGCCGATGAGATTACGCCTGATTCCTGCCGTCTGTGGGATCAGCGTGACGGCTCCGGCAAGGTTGAGCATCTCGACAAGGATCTGTTCCGCCGCGATCTGGGCGACATCATTCCGGCTTACGAAGAGGTCGAAAGCCGCTTGGCTGAACTCGCCAAGTCCGAAGGCATTGAAGTAGCCGAATAATACTTGCGATAGCCCGCATCTGCAGTACAAACTCGGATGCGGGCTTCATCGTTTTTGAAAATCTTATTTTTATCAATCTCACCAAGCCCCTCTTTCAAGGAGTCAACCATGGTTTTTCGCGTGTACGTGGAAAAGAAGCAGGGTTTTGATGTCGAGGCCAAGCAGCTCGCCAACGAGCTGAAGACCATTCTTGGCATCGCATCGCTGAAGAATGTGCGTCTCGTCAATCGTTATGATGTGGAAGGCATTAGCGAGGAACTGTTCGCACAGGCCACCCCTACCGTGTTCAGTGAGCCGCAGGTCGATAATGTTTCCGCCGATTTGCCTGATTTCGGTTCTGATAATGTGTTTGCTGTGGAGTATCTGCCCGGCCAGTTCGACCAGCGTGCGGATTCCGCCAGCGAATGCATTCAGCTGATCTCCCAGGGCGAGCGCCCGACTGTTCGTTCCGCCAAGGTGTATGCACTTGAAGGCGAGCTGGGCGACGCCGACATCGCCGCCATCAAGCATTATGTGATCAACCCGGTCGAGGCTCGCGAAGCTTCGCTGGATACCAAGATCACGTTGAAGACGCAGGTGCGGTACCGGGCAAGGTGGAGGTCATCGAAGGTTTCCGCACCATGAGCGACGCCGATCTTGAGCAGTTCATCGCCGACCGTGGCCTGGCCATGGATTTGGCTGATCTGCAGTTCTGCCGTGCTCACTTCACCGAGGAACAGCGTGATCCGACAATCACGGAAATCAAGGTGATCGACACGTATTGGTCCGATCATTGCCGTCACACCACGTTCGGCACGCAACTTGATGATGTGCAGATTGACGACGCGACCGTGCAGGCCGCGTTCGATAAGTATCTTGAGATGCGTCACGAGCTTGGCCGCGACGAAAAAGCCCGTATGCCTTATGGATATGGGCACCATCGGCGCGAAGTGGCTCAAGAAGAACGGTATTCTGAAGAATCTTGACGAATCCGAAGAAATCAACGCCTGCACCGTCAAGGTGAAGGTTGATGTGAATGGCCATGATGAGGATTGGCTGTTCCTGTTCAAGAACGAAACCCACAACCACCCGACGGAAATCGAACCGTTCGGTGGTGCGGCAACCTGCATCGGCGGCTGCATCCGCGACCCGCTTTCCGGCCGTTCCTACGTGTATCAGGCCATGCGCGTGACCGGTGCCGCCGATCCGACCGTGCCGGTGTCCGAGACGCTTGAAGGCAAGCTCCCTCAGCGCAAGCTCGTCACCACCGCCGCCGCCGGTTATTCCTCCTACGGCAACCAGATCGGCCTGGCCACCGGTCAGGTGGACGAAATCTACCACCCCGGATATGTGGCCAAGCGCATGGAGGTCGGTGCGGTTGTGGCCGCGACTCCGGCCGATCATGTACGCCGCGAAACCCCGGCTCCGGGCGACAAGGTCATCCTGCTCGGCGGGCGTACCGGCCGTGACGGCATCGGCGCGCCACCGGCGCGTCCAAGGCGCATAACGTCGAATCGCTGGAGCTTGACGGCGCCGAGGTGCAGAAGGGCAATGCTCCCGTCGAACGTAAGCTGCAGCGTCTGTTCCGCCGCGGTGACGCATGCCGCCTGATCAAGCGCTGCAACGATTTCGGCGCCGGTGGCGTGTCCGTGGCGGTCGGCGAGCTGGCTGACGGCCTGTATGTTGATCTCAACAAGGTTTCGAAGAAGTACGAGGGCCTGGACGGCACCGAACTTGCGATTTCCGAATCCCAGGAGCGCATGGCCGTGGACGTGGCCGCCGAGGATGTGGACGAGTTCCTGGCTACGCCAAGGAAGAGAATCTCGAGGCCGAAGTCATCGCGACCGTGACTGAAGATCCGCGCATGACCATGGTGTGGAACGGCGACACGATCGTGGATCTGTCCCGCGAGTCCTCGCCTCCAACGGCGCTCCGAAGCATCAGGTGGTGCATGTCGAGGCGCAGCACGCTACGCCACCCCGTGGGCTTCCGGTTCCTTGTCTGACCGCATGCATGCCATGCTCACCGATCTGAACGTGGCTTCCAACAAGGGTCTTTCCGAGCGTTTCGACTCCACCATCGGCGCAGGCACCGTGCTCATGCCGTTCGGCGGCAGGAAGCAGCTGACCCCGAACATGGCCATGGTCGCCAAGCTGCCGGTGTTCGGCGAGACCACCACCGCCTCCGCGATGGCTTGGGGCTTCAACCCGTACATCATGGAGCAGAACCAGTTCACAGGCGCTTATCTGTCTGTGGTCGAGTCGCTCTCGAAGCTGGTGGCCGCCGGTTTCGAACATGAGAAAGCGTATCTGAGCTTCCAGGAATACTTCGAGAAGCTACGCGACGAGCCGGAGCGTTGGGGCAAGCCGATGGCCGCCGTACTGGGCGCTCTGATGGCGCAGGTCGATCTAGGCGCTGGCGCAATCGGCGGTAAGGACTCCATGTCCGGCACGTTCGAACAGCTGGACGTTCCGCCGACCCTGATCTCCTTCGCCGTGGCTGTGGGCAACATGAAGCGTGCCACTTCCCCAGAGTTCAAGGGCGCTGGTCACCGTGTGATCCGCATCGCGCCGCGTTACCAGGCCGACGGCCTCACACCGGACAAGGATTCGCTGCTGGAGGTGTTCTCCGCAGTCGAGGAGCTCACCGATTTCGGCGATGCGCTGGCCGTGTCCACGCCTGGCTACGGTGCCACCGCCGAGGCTATCTTCAAGATGACTGTCGGCAACCAGATCGGCGTGAAGCTGGCCGATGGCATCAGCGTGGACGACCTGTTCGCCCCGGCCTATGGTTCCTTCATCATCGAACTTGCCGACACCGCGAAGGTTCCGGCCGTATCCAACCTGGTTGAGGTCAGTGAGGTCGGCGAGACCACCGAGGCCTACCAGTTCGTGGCAGCCGGTGAGACGCTGGATCTGGCCGAACTGCAGGACGCTTGGGAGGGCGGCATCGAATCCGTGTTCCCGTACCGATCCAAGGGCGACGAAAAGGGCAAGACCGTTGAGACCGTGTCCTTCAATGCGCCGAAGAAGACCGTATACACCGCGCGGCGTCGCCAAGCCGCATGTGATCATCCCCGTGTTCCCCGGCAACAACTGCGAATACGATTCCGCAGCCGCCTTCGAGCGCGCGGGTGCCGACGTGAGCACGCTCATCGTGAACAACCTCACCCCTGCTGCTGTGGCTGAGTCCACCGCAGCTTTGGTTGAGGAAATCAAGAAGAGCCAGATCATCATGATCCCCGGCGGCTTCTCCGGCGGCGACGAGCCGGATGGTTCCGCCAAGTTCATCACCGCGTTCTTCCGTGCTCCTGCCGTTACCGAAGCGGTGCGTGACCTGTTGAACAACCGTGATGGCCTGATGCTCGGTATCTGCAATGGTTTCCAGGCGCTGATCAAACTCGGCCTAGTGCCGTACGCGACATCGTGCCGATGACCGCCGAATGCCCGACGCTGACGTTCAACACCATCGGCCGCCACCAGAGCCGTCTGGTGCGCACCCGCGTGGCGTCGAATCTCTCCCCGTGGCTGGCAAAGACCGAGGTGGGCGACATGCACACCATCGCCATCTCCCACGGCGAAGGCCGTTTCGTGGCTTCCGACGATATGCTCGCCCAACTCAAGGCCAATGGCCAGATCGCCACGCAGTACGTGGACGAGGCCGGCGTGCCGGGCATGGACCTGAGCGTGAACCCGAACGGTTCACTGCTGGCCATCGAAGGCATCACCAGCCCGGACGGCCGCGTGTTCGGCAAGATGGGCCACTCCGAGCGTTACAGCAACGGTACGTTCAAGAACGTGCCCGGCGAGAAGGATCAGCCGCTGTTCGCAGCCGGCGTGGAGTACTTCGCCGCCTGATCCACGACCGCATCCATAAAAGCGTTCTGACGTAGATTCGAACATACAGAGGCTGTCTGGTTTGATCGGGATTCCTCCCTAATCAAACCAGACAGCCTCTTTTTTTGGTCTCCGACGCATGTTAGGCGGAGAGGTAGCCTTCGGAGAGATTGACGGGGGTGTTGGCGCGTTCCACTGCTTCGTTGGAATGGGTGGCGGTTTGTTTGATGATGTCGTCGTAGCCGGTGAGAGCGGCGAAAGGCATGAATTGCGCGGCACGGTTGTGCATGCTCATGTGCGGGCGCGTGCACGAGCGATGATGAGGCAAGTTGATGATGTCATCGTAACGGTCGGTTTGCTGCAAACTCATGCTGCATGACCTCCAATCTGCCGGTTGCGCTGTTGACCTGTGGCATCAGCGAACATGTCCATCCCTTTAATGACGGCGTTTTTGCCGAACTTGCGTTTGATGTCAAGAATCGTCTGCTGCACATGCTGTTCGGAAATCTCATCGACAACCCGCATATCGTCAGCGTAGGAAGACCGCACGTTGTTATCGACGTTATCACTGCAATCGTTGCTATCGCTTCCATTTGAGACTTCCTGCATATCCGAAAACAGATCGGGCTGAACGTAATTCGCCGCAGCATTCCGCTCAGCCAGCTGTTCGACCGTTTGCAAATCAGAAGCAACCACATTCAATCGACGTACCAACAGCCGATGATCGACGATTCTGCAGAACAATTCGTCAACCGCATCGCATATGCGCGTGGTGGATGACGTATGGTCGCCCAGACCAATCGACCCTATAGCCGGCTTGGGCACACGCCGACCATACCTATCAAGAGTTACGGGACCGCTATATTCGGCAATGGCTCGCTCAGCCATCGCCTTCAATTCCGGAGTGCCACACTCCCCTAGCCGCTTTGGATCAAGACTGGCGGTATCGTAACCGACCATCAACCCCATATGGCCGGCCTTCACACCTTTGGCAACCAAGTCCAAAGACAAGGTGTCCGCCATTTCTCTCACAATCAGCCGCGCCGAGTCAAAACCGACCGCGCCCGTAAGCACCTGCCCCGAACTCATACTATGACCAGCTGGCTTATACGCTTTGATGTCGGCGATCGTGCAAGGTTCCCAACCCCACGCATGGTCGATAAGCAGCTCGGCGTTCACACCGAACATCTTGTACAGCAGGCCCTCGTTGTAATACTCGTCGGCACGGCCTATGGAACATCGGGCTATATCGCCCATTGTCATTAGACCTTGGGCTTCGAGCTTCTTCGCATACCCTCGTCCCACACGCCAGAAATCAGTCAACGGCCTGTGCGCCCATAACAGCCGACGATACGACATCTCATCCAATTGCGCGATACGCACGCCATCCTTATCCGCGGGAATATGCTTGGCGACCACGTCCATAGCCACTTTCGCCAAATACATATTCGTACCGATACCGGCCGTTGCGGTGATGCCTGTCTCCCGAAGAATCTGCTGGATCATTTCACGGGCCATATCATGCGCGCTTTTGCCGTAAGCCCGCAAATACCCGGTAACATCCATGAATACTTCATCTATCGAATAGACATGAATGTCAGCTTCGGATACGTACCTTAAATATATGCTGTAGATTTTCGCACTGATGTTGAGATAATGCGACATTCGAGGCTTGGCTATATACACGCCGGCAGCCAGATTCGGATTAGCTGCGAGCGCTTTCGCATCATACGATTCACCTCTCAGCACACCGCCCGGTGCCGCTGCCCGCCGTGCAGCATTGACTTCTTTAAGCTTCGCTTTGACTTCGAACAGTCTCGCCCGCCCCCGGCAGTCCATATGCTTTGAGCGATGGCGACACGGCAAGACAGATGGTTTTGTCGGTGCGCGATTGGTCGGCCACTACCAGATGCGTGGATAGAGGGTCGAATCCGAGTTCCGCACATTCCGAAGACGCATAGAAGGATTTCAGATCGATTGCAATATAAGTACGTTCAGCCATCGCCAGTCTCCTTCCATGATTGACATCACTCTGAAGCGGCAAACAACCACTTCAGCTTTCCTGCGCTCATTTTCCACATTCAGCATATCAGAGAGTTCGAACAATTGTTCGACACACCCGACATGCCAAGTGCCCCTAAGGACTCCACGAAAACCGCCAATTGTAGCCTCCGGTTGGTAGGGTTGAACGGTAGCGAACCCCTTGTCTCCATGGTTTTGGAAGGAGCTTTGGCTTGTCAGCTGAACTCGAAGACATCCACGAGGAATGCGGTATTTTTGGCGTTTGGGGTCACCCGGACGCCGCCCGACTCACCTACTTCGGCCTGCACGCGCTGCAGCATCGTGGTCAGGAAGGCGCCGGCATTGTCTCGAACGATAACGGTCATCTCATCGGTCATCGCGGAACGGGTCTGTTGACCCAAGTGTTCGGCGACGAACGCGAAATCGAACGCCTGAAGGGAGACAAGGCGATCGGCCATGTGCGTTACGCCACTGCCGGTTCAGGCGGCACCGACAACATCCAGCCATTCATCTTCCGCTTCCATGACGGCGATATGGCCTTGTGCCACAATGGCAATCTGACGAACTGCCCGACTCTGAGGCGTCAGTTGGAAGACGAAGGCGCAATCTTCCACTCCAATTCCGACACCGAAGTGTTGATGCACCTGTTGCGCCGCTCCACACAGCGTACGTTCATGGACAAGCTCAAGGAAGCGCTCAACACCGTGCATGGCGGTTTCGCCTACCTGATCATGACCGAAGACGCCATGATCGGCGCGCTTGATCCGAACGGTTTCCGCCCGCTTTCCCTCGGCAAGATGAAAAACGGCGCTTATGTGCTCGCTTCCGAAACCTGCGCGCTTGACGTTGTCGGCGCCGAATTGGTGCGCAATATTCGCCCGGGCGAAATCGTGGTTATCGACGATCACGGCTACAAGATCGTGCAGTACACCAATCAGACCCAGTTGGCCATCTGCTCGATGGAATTCATCTACTTCGCACGCCCCGATTCCGACATTTACGGCGTAAACGTGCATTCCGCCCGCAAGCGTATGGGTGCGCGTCTGGCCCAAGAATCGCCGGTCGATGCCGATATGGTCATTGGCGTGCCGAATTCCTCGCTGTCCGCGGCCTCCGGCTATGCGGAAGAAGCTGGTCTGCCAAACGAGATGGGCCTGATCAAGAACCAGTATGTGGCGCGAACCTTCATCCAGCCGACGCAGGAACTGCGCGAGCAGGGCGTGCGCATGAAGCTGTCCGCCGTGCGCGGCGTGGTCAAAGGCAAGCGCGTGATCGTTATCGACGATTCCATCGTGCGCGGTACCACGTCCAAGCGCATCGTACAGCTGCTGAAGGAAGCTGGCGCCGCCGAAGTGCACATGCGTATCAGCTCGCCGCCGCTGAAGTACCCGTGCTTCTACGGCATCGACATTTCCACCACCAAGGAACTGATCGCCGCAAAGAAGTCCGTTGAGGAAATTCGCGATTTCATCGGCGCCGACTCGTTGGCGTTCCTTTCGCTTGACGGTTTGGTCGAGTCCATTGGATTAGGCGCGGACGCCCCGTATGGCGGTTTGTGCGTGGCCTACTTCAATGGCGACTACCCGACCGCACTCGACGATTATGAAAGTGATTTTTTGAAGTCCCTTACTCCTGAAGATCGCGTGCGTCTGCCTGAATTCGCCTTGTATAAGAGCAAGTACGAGGGCAACGAATACACCACTACTTCATCCCAAGAAGAACACTGAACCCGAGAAAGGTTTGATATGCCAAAAGCATATGAGGAAGCCGGCGTAAGCGTTGAAGCCGGTTACGAAGTCGTCAAGCGCATCAAGTCCCATGTGGCGCGCACCAACCGTCCGGGCGTGGTCGGCGGTATCGGCGGCTTCGGCGGCCTGTTCGATCTGGCTTCCCTCGGATACAAGGAGCCGGTACTGATTTCCGGCACTGACGGCGTCGGCACCAAGCTGGTCGTTGCCAAGATGGCCAACAAGCACAACACCATCGGCATCGACTGCGTGGCCATGTGCGTCAACGATATTGCCGCTCAGGGTGCGGAACCGTTGTTCTTCCTGGATTACATCGCCTGCGGCAAGAACGATCCGGCTCTGCTCGAGCAGGTCGTCTCCGGCGTGGCCGACGGCTGCGTGCAGGCCGGTTCCGGTCTGATCGGCGGCGAGACCGCTGAAATGCCGGGCATGTATGACGAAGACGAGTACGATCTGGCTGGCTTCGCGGTCGGCGTGGCCGAAAAGTCCGCTATCGTCGACGGCTCCACCATCGCTGAGGGCGACGTGCTTATCGGCCTGCCGTCCACCGGCGTGCATTCCAATGGCTTCTCCCTGGTGCGCAAGGCCCTGTTCGAGCAGGCCGGCTACACCGTGGACACCGTACTGGACGAACTGGGCGGTGAGAAGCTTGGCGACGTGCTGCTCACTCCGACCAAGATTTACGTGAAGGCCCTTTCCCCGCTGTTCAAGGCGGGCGTGGTCAAGGGCGTCGCGCATATCACCGGCGGCGGTTTCATCGAGAACATTCCGCGTATGATTCCGGACGGTCTTGCCGCCCATATCAACCTTGGCTCCTGGCCGGTGCTCCCGATTTTCGACGTGCTCGAGAAGGCCGGCAGCATCGATCATATGGAAATGTTCAACATCTTCAACATGGGTATCGGCATGGTGCTGGCCGTCAGCGCCGAAGATGCCGATAAGACCATGGAACTGCTGAAGTCCAATGGCGAGGCCGGCTATGTGCTGGGCAATATCGTCAAGAAGACCGGCGAGGACGTCGAACTGCAGTAAACGAACATACGGGGGTAGCCGAACAGGCACCCCCGATATTATTTCTTGAGATTGGCACTCTTCCCCATAAGGGATACAACAGGAGGAAATATGAAGGTTCTGGTCATTGGTTCCGGTGCGCGTGAACATGCCATCGCCCACACGCTCATGCGTGGCGACAGCGTCAGCGAGGTCACTGTGGCCCCAGGCAATCCGGGCATGGAACTTGACGGCATCCGCACCACGCAGCTCAACCCGTCCAATCATGCGGCGCTCATCGATTTCGTGAAGAACAATGGTTACGATTGGGTGTTCGTCGGACCGGAAGTGCCGCTTATCGAAGGCATCGTCGACGATTTCGCGGCCGCCGGCATCAAGGCGTTCGGCCCGAACAAGGCCGCCGCGCAGATCGAGGGTTCCAAGGACTTCGCCAAGCAGCTTATGGAACGTCACGACATTCCGACCGCGAAGTACCAGACGTTCGACGATTTGGAGCGTTCCACCGCTTATGTGCGCGAGCATGGCGCGCCGATCGTCATCAAGGCCGATGGCCTGGCCGCAGGCAAGGGCGTGACCGTGGCGATGGATGAGGAGACCGCCATCGCCGCTTTGGAGGACATTTTCGTGGACCACCGCTTCGGCAACGCGGCGCGAAGGTGGTTATCGAGGATTTCCTTGAGGGTCAGGAATTCTCTCTGATGAGCTTTGTGAACGGCACCGATTTCTGGCCGATGCCGATTTCGCAGGATCATAAGCGTGCCTACGATGGCGACAAGGGTCCGAACACCGGCGGCATGGGCGCCTACAGCCCGGTTCCGCAGATCGGTCAGGATGTGATCGACACCGCCATCGAAACCATCGTCAAGCCGACCGTTCAGGCCATGGCCGACGAGGGCACGCCGTTCACCGGCATTCTGTACGCCGGCCTCATCGCCACCGCCGACGGCCCGAAGGTCATTGAGTTCAACGCGCGTTTCGGCGATCCAGAGACCGAAGTGGTGCTGCCGAAGCTCACGTCCGATCTCGGTGCCGGCATCAACGCCATTCTCAACGGCGAAACCCCGGAATTCACGTGGGATGAGGACAATGCCACTCTTGGCGTGGTGATCGCTTCCGAAGGTTACCCGACCAACGTGGTCAAGGGTGCCGCGATTCCTGAGATCACGGTAGATGACGATTCCCATGTCTACTATGCGGGCGTCGCACGTGGCGAGCATGGTCTCGTGGCCAACTCCGGTCGCGTGCTGCTGGTCGAGACCTCCGCTGCGGACATCAAGGCCGCGCAGGACAAGGTCTACGCGATCATCGACAAGCTCGACACCAAGGGCATGTTCTACCGTCACGACATCGGTTTCAAAGCGCTGAACGCGTGATGATGATGTGTTGGCTGCGCTGAACCAATAGCCGTTGAGGGGCTGTTCCAATAGTTTGGAACAGCCCCTCAATGTTTTAAGATTTGTGCGGCAGGCGCGTCGTCGCCCACCACACGCCTGCCGTGACGAGGACGTGCGCGAATTCCGTGCGGCACGACACGAAGGCGCACAACAGTACGTCGAGTGTCGAGCCGTGCGGCAGGCGCGCGTCCTCGTTACGGCAGGTCCATGAAGGAGGTGTCTTTCAGGTAATTCTTCCCCGTGGTGATGTCGTATTGAATGAGCTTGTAATCGGCCAGCAGCTGCTTGGTCTCGGCGTCGAAATCCTCTTCGGCCATGGGCTCGCCCTTGGCGTTCAGATAGATGTTCTGACCTTCCGGAATGCGGTCCCAGCCTTGGATGTTGTTGACCACCGGCGGTTCCATGGCCGAGATCTTGGAGTGCATTTCGGTGAGGAACGCCAGATACGGCGACACCTTGGCATCCATATGCTCGGCGGCCTGCGCCACAAAGAAGTTGGGCGACGAATAGTCGCGTGCCGATCTTGTTGCCTTGCGTGCCGGAAGCCTTGTTGGACCAGATGAAGTAGTCCGTCTGATGCAGGGCCAGCGAGTTGTCGTCGTCCGCGGATGCCGAGGAGTAGATACCAGGCAGATGGTCGCCGTAGAAGACCACGGTGACCGGCTTGCCGAGCTTGTCGAGTTCGCTGAGGAATCCGGCGGTCGCCCCATCCGTCAGGGACGCGCCCTTTTGGTAGGTTTCGATGGATTCCTTCTCGTCGTCCTTCAACGGCTTTCCCGTGGTGGAGGAGGCTTTGAAGTCGTTGTGCTTGTACCAGTCATGGTAGGGCATGTGGTTCTGCATGGTGATGACCTGCAGGAACTGGTTCGACTTGGTTTTCCTGACTTCCTCCAGCGTGCTTTGGTAGGTGCCTCGTCGGAGACGTACGGCGAATCGTCGATCTTGTCCTGATGCGAGATGACGTCCGGCCCGGTCAGCGTGTAGAAATGCGAGAAGCCGAACTTCTTGTAGTTGGTGGCGCGCGAATACATGGACGATTCGTACGGGTGCAGGCCGATGGAGTTCTTTGCGGCGCCCCACATCTGGTTGATTGTCGGCGTCCAATGCTCGCTCGGCACCAGCTGCTGGTATGGGCTGGTCAGGGAGGAATCGAAATTCGCCATGCTCAGGCCGGACAGTCCCATGTATTCCAAGTTGGCGGTGCCGCCGCCGTATCCGGAGGACAGCATCAGGCCGGACGTGGTATTCTGCTTGATCTCACGGATCTTCGGCATGGAATCCTTGTTGACTTTGAGTCCCGGCACGCGTGACGGGTCGGAGAAGGATTCGGACAGCACGTAGATGACGGTGCTGTCGGTCATGTTCGCGGAACGTTTCGCGTTGATCTTCTTCGCGGCCTTCTCATAGCGGGCCGCGACCTGCTTCATGGTCTCTTCGGAATAGTCGTCCGGCTTGACCATGACTTTCGGGTTGAGCTGACGGGTGAACGCCACCAGCGGCCCGTTGCGCTGGGCGTCGTATACGGAGTCCCACATGGAGGGCTTGTCCCCCATGACGGTGGCGAAGCCTTTGGCCCACGAGCCGACGGTGCTCACCTGCATCGAATACAGCGTGAAGAACAGGCCTGGAAGCAGGATCAGCAGCAGTCTTGCGATCGCGTTCACGGAACGGGATTGCTTGTCGGAGCCGCGAAACAGTCTGCCGTGACGCGCGTCGAGGCGGTTCAGGAAGACGAACAGCGCCACGAACGCGGCAAACGCCGCCACCGCGATCAGAATGGTCCATTGCGCGCCGGACGGCATGAAACTCATCAGATTGCCCGCATCGGCTTTGAGGAAGTTCAGATCGCTTGGCAGAATCGCCTCGTATCGAATCGACACTTTGAAATGCTCAATCACGGCGACGATGAACGTCACCGCCAGAAATATCGGCGTGGCCACCCAGAAACGGTTGGTGAGCATGAGCAGGATCACGTACAGGACGCCCCACAGTATGAGGTTGAGCACAGCCACAAAATTGGCGCTGGTGAACATCTTGCCGACGAATCCCCAACCGGTGAGCCACATGTTGTTCGATAGTTGGACTCGAGTGGCGGATTCGCTGACACCGATCTGCAGGGCGGCAACGCCCACCGCATCGAACAGCACGAATAGCACGCCGTAGAGCCAACCGGGGAACTCCTTGCCCGCTTTCTTGGCCATCGGGTCCACGGTAGCGATGTCGAGCTCCTCAATCGGCTCGTTTTTCGATGTTGCTTTGGTCACGCATAACCCCACTTAGTTCGTTTGCAATGCCCTATTGTCATATATGCGTCTGAAAAAGACAACGTCCAACGTTTTTTCTTTACGATTTTTACGATTGGATTGCGCCGATGGCGATACGATTCCAACGGAAATACGGCAGACAGCCGCTACTTGTCCGCCTTCCGGCAGTCCTCGCACAGGCCGAACACCTCCAGCGTGTGCCGTTCGATGGTGAAGCCGTACTTGTCGGAGATGCCTTTCAGCCAGCTTTCGGAAGGCGATTCAATTTCCACGGTTTTGCCGCAGTTCGTACAGACGAGGTGATGATGGTGCCCGTCATCGCCGCACAGGCGGAACAGCTGCTGCCCGTCGAGACGGACCGTGTCGGCGCGGCCCGCCTCGGCCAGGGCGTTGAGCTGCCGGTAGACCGTGGCGAGTCCGATATGTTCGCCACGGTCTTCCAGCTTGCGGTGCAGCTCCTGCGCGGAGATGAATTCGTCGCAGCCGTTCAGCGCGTCGCGGATGGCGTCTTTCTGGCGGGTCTGCCGCACGATATGTTCACTCATTACTTATGATGTCAGGCTTTCTTCAAGTCGTCCCAGCAGCCGGTGGCTTCAAGGTCGGCTACGGTTTTGGCGGTGTCGTCGTCAGCACGGTGATGTGTCCCATCTTGCGGTCGTGGCGCACTTCCGCCTTGCAGTAGTCGTGCACGTTCCATTCGGGATGGTCGGCGATGAGCGCACGGGTCGGCGCCACATGCTGGCCGAGCACGTTGACCATGACGGCGGGCTTGAGCAGCTGCGGCTGTTCGAGCGGCCAGCCGGCGATGCCGCGAATGTGCGCGTCGAACTGGTCGAACGAGCAGGCCTCGATGGTGTAGTGGCCGGAATTGTGCGGACGTGGGGCCAGTTCGTTGACGATGACCTTGTTGTCTTTGGTGATGAACAGTTCGATGGCCAGAATACCGGCGAGTTCGAAGCCTTTGGCCAGTCGCAACGCCAGCTCGTGCGCCTCCTTGGCCACGGTTTCGTCCACTTCGGCCGGCGCGATGGTCATGTGCAGGATGTTGTTGCGATGCTCGTTGCGCACGATCGGGAAGGTCACGTAATTCTTGCCGTTGCCGGCGACGAGGATGCTCGCTTCGAACGCGAAATCGACGAAGCCTTCCAGAATGCTTGGCGGGAAGCTGCCGTCATGGTCGGCGCGGGCGCGCACCTGCTCCAAGTCGGCTTCGGACTTGAGCACGGTCTGGCCGTGGCCGTCGTAACCGCCGGAACGGGTTTTGAGCACAGCCGGATAGTGGATCTCATCAAGTGCCGCTTCAAGTTCCTCGACGCTGTTGACGGCCTTCCACGGCGCGGTGGGCGTGCCATGGTCGTTGATGAACCGCTTCTCGTTGACACGGTCCTGCGTGACGCGCAGCAGATCGGTGCCTTGCGGGGCCGCCGCGAGGGAACGCACTTGATCGATGGCGTCGGCGTCCACGTTCTCGAACTCGTAGGTGAGCACGTCGGACTTTTCAGCCAGTTCGCGGATGGCGGCGATGTCGTCGTATTCGGCGGTCACTTGGAAATCCGCGACCTGAGCGGCCGGACAGTCGGATGTCGGGTCGAGCACGCCGATGCGGAAGCCCATGTAGCGGGCGGACAGAGCCATCATGCGGCCGAGCTGGCCGCCGCCGATGATGCCGATGGTCGCGCCGGGCATCAGTCGTTCGATACGGCCGTTGGTTTCCTCAGACAAGCTGGGCATTGGATTCAGCCACCTTTTCCTTCAGGGAGTCACGAT
>ENA-OQAJ01000176-OQAJ01000176.1-human-gut-metagenome-genome-assembly--contig:-NODE-176-length-20232-cov-2.481472_pt1 | contig 20232 bp, 32 predicted proteins | sample MGYA00242736_ERZ504529 | MGnify/ENA primary metagenome ERZ504529 (study PRJEB26092, sample SAMD00036275) | human gut metagenome | host: Homo sapiens | study: EMG produced TPA metagenomics assembly of...
ATTTCGGAAATCAGCTGGGTGACTGGCTTGCACTTGACGGAAGAACCGAGCAGAGCATGGAAGGTGGAACAGATGCCTATTATATTGGCTCCAACTACTATGCAATGTCTGTGCAGAAGACTGCAAAAGCAGCAGAAATCCTAGGATATCATGAGGATAAAAAATATTATGATGGTCTCTATCAGAAGATCAGAGAAGCGATCATCCGGGAATATTTTACAGAAACGGGACGTCTGGCAATTGATTCCCAGACTGGATATATTGTAGCTTTATATTCCGGGATCTACAGAGAAAAAGAAGCTGTTGTGGCAGGACTGAAAGCAAGATTTTACAAAGACTGCTACAAATTAAAGGGCGGATTTACAGGGGCACCGATCCTTTGCAGGGTTCTCGCCGAAAACGGATTCGAGGAAGACGCTTTTTATTTCCTTCTTCAGGAAGATTATCCGGGATGGATGCACTGCATCAATCTTGGAGCAACAACAATCTGGGAAAGATGGAATTCCGTTCTGGATGACGGGCATTTAAGCGGTACGATGATGAACTCCCTGAATCATTATTCTTATGGCTCTGTTGTGGAATATCTTTACAGAGATGTAGCAGGCTTAAAGGCACTGGAGCCTGGATTTAAGAAAGCGCTGATCACTCCTTTGATGAACGGAAAGCTGAAATATATGCATATGACCTATGATTCTGCTTATGGAGAATATAAGGTAGACTGGGAAATCCTGAAGAACGGGAAGGTAACAGTAGATATCCAGGTTCCATTTGGATGCAGTGCAGTGATCGGTCTGCCGTTTTATGAGGGCGAAGTTATGGAAGTGGAAGCTGGAAGCTATCATTATGAATATCGTCCCACAGAAGATCTTCGTCAGCGTTATAACAACAAAACCATGTTTAAGGATATGATGCATGATCCGGAGGCAATGAAAGTGATCGAGAGAGTATCTCCAATGCTGATGTATTTCCTTTCTACCGGAAATCAGGATTATTTTTATGAGAGCATCCAGAGCCTGGAAAAACTGTTTATATGGGATTTACCAGAGAAATCGTAGATAATCTCCGAACAGAGTTATCCAAGCTTCTTGATATGGAGGAAGAATAAAATGGCGGATTTTTACAGAGCAGAAAAAGTAAACGACAGAATCACAGCGATAATAAGCTTCACAGGAGAGATCATGTATCTGGTAAATGGATCGGAACGCTCCCTGCTGATCGATACCTGCGTGGGAGCAGGAAACCTTCGGGATTTTGTGGAAAGACTTACGGAAAAACCACTTACAGTGCTGCTTACCCATGGCCACATCGATCATGCAATGGGAGCACCGGAATTCACCGGGAATGATGGAAAGCCTGAATGTGAGATCTACATGAACCATGCGGATACCGAAATTTATCTGGGAATGAATTCCATAGAAAACAGAAAAGGATATGTACTGGCAGGACTTGGCGGCCAGATGCCGGAAGGACTGGAAGAGACATTTCTGCCGCCTGCACCGATGACATTTAAAGATCTGAAAGATGGTGACAGATTTGACCTGGGAGGGATTTCCGTGGAAACTTATGCCCTCCCGGGGCACACTCCGGGAACCATGGTCATGCTGATCCCGGAAGAAAAGATCCTGATCCTTGGAGATGCCTGCAACAATGCTACCTTCCTTTTTGATAAAAATTCCCTTACTGTGGAAGAGTACAGGGAAAATCTGATCCAGATCCAGAACAGACTGGAGGGACGTTTTGACACAACCTGTCTCTGTCATCATGTGATCTGGGCTTCCAAAGATATGATTCGCAGTGTGATCGAAGTCTGTGATACGATCATGAAGGATCAGGCAGATGATGTTCCATTTAACTTTATGGGGCAGCAGGCCTTTGTTGCAAAAAAGGCCAATGAATATTTCAACCGTCTGGACGGCGGCGAAGGCAATATCATCTACAGCAAAGAAAAATCCGCAAAAAAGAGGTGACACCATGAATTATCTGGCGATCGATATAGGAGGAACATTTATCAAATATGCAGTGATCACAGAAAACTGTTCCATCCTGGAAAAAGACAAAACCCCTACAAAACAGGATTCTCTGGAAATATTTATCCAGTCTCTGACAGAAATCTGTGACAGGATCAAAGGGCAGTATGAGATCGAGGGAATTGCCTTAAGCATGCCGGGGATCATTGATTCCAAAAGGGGTTTTATGTATACTGGTGGAAGCCTTTTCTGCATCAGCAATGTAAATATCGTGGAGATCCTGGAGAAAAAAACAGGGATTCCGGTGACAGTAGAAAACGATGCCAAATGTGCAGCGCTGGCTGAGATCTGGCAGGGCTCTTTAAAGGACTGCCAGAATGCCATCGTTGTTGTCTGCGGAACTGCAGTAGGTGGTGCTGTGATCGTTAACCGCGAAGTAGTAAGTGGAAAAAAAATTTCATGGCAGGGGAATTCAGCTATGTGATCACAGATAGTAAGGATGACTACAAAAATGTCTAACAGCCTTGCAGAGACAGCCGGTGCCCAGGCACTGCTTAAAAGCGTATCAGAGGAAACCGGCATTCCTGTAGAAGAGTTAAACGGAGAAAAAGCGTTCTCCCTTGCGAACCAGGGAAATGAAAAAGCTCTGGCAGGAATCCGGAATCATGCAAAAAACTGGCCATCCATATCCACAACTGTCAGTACATGTTTGATCCGGAAAAGATCGCAGTAGGCGGCGGGATCAGTGAACAGCCTTTGCTTCTCCAGCTGATCCGTGAAGAGCTTTTAAAGATCAACGGCATGTATCCCTGGACGCTTCCGGTCCCGGAGGTGACAAGCTGCCGTTTTTACAATGACGCAAACCTGATCGGTGCCGTCTATGTACACATGAAAGCAAGAGAGAAAAAGATCAGTCTTGAAAAAGTAAATGAACTCATGGAATTACTTGAAAACCGAAGAGAGGGCGAATATTTGAGAGCCCTCCTTACAGAATAACGGGAGGTAATTATGATCCGAAAATATCCAAACTTATGCAAACCGATCCAGATTGGCCGTGTAACATTTCGAAACCGTATGTTTTCTGCTCCGATGGGCGGAACAGATATTACAAACGACGGATGTATCGGCCCGAAATCTACAGCTTTTTATGAACTGAGAGGAAAAGGCGGTGCAGGTGCCGTAACAGTCAGCGAGTGTATGGTACATCCGAAAACCGATGGCTCCCATGCCTATCATCTGGACACATCCATCCTGAATTCCCTGGCATCCGCAACTTATACTGCAGACGCCATCCGTCGTCACGGAGCCATACCGAGTATTGAACTTTCTCATTCCGGAATGTATGCAGGAACTTATATGACAGATAAATCCAGACAGAAATCCATGAACCAGTGGGGCCCGTCTGATACCGTCCGTCCAGATGGCGTGGAGGTAAAAGCCCTCACAAAAAAGCTGATCGACGAGATCGTAGCTTCCTATAAAGAGACCGCGTCCCTGGCAAAAAGGGCAGGCTTTGAGATGATCATGGTACACGGCGGACATGGCTGGCTGATCAACCAGTTCCTTTCTCCGTATTTTAACAAACGTACCGATGAGTATGGCGGAGCTTGAAAACCGCTGCCGTTTTGCAGTAGAAGTTCTGAAGGCAGTGCGTGAAGGTGTGGGACCTGGATTCCCCATCGAGTTCCGTATGAGCGGTTCTGAACTTTTTGAAGGCGGCTACACACTGGAAGACGGTGTGGAGATTGCAAAAGTTCTGGAGCCATATATTGATCTTCTTCACGTTTCCGCAGGAACTTATCAGAGAGGGTTCGGTGACACCCATCCGTCCATGTTTAAAGACCACGGTTGCAATGTTTACCTTGCGGCTGAGATCAAGAAACATGTGGCCATTCCGGTTGCAACCATCGGTGGCCTGAACGATCCTGCACAGATGGAGCAGATCATTGCAGAGGGAAAAGCCGATATCGTTTACATGGCAAGAGCACTTCTTGCAGATCCCTTCCTTCCAAGAAAAGTCATGGAAAACAGAGACGAGGAGATCGTTAAGTGCTTAAGATGTTTTACCTGCATGGCAGAAAGAGCGGCAACTTCCACAAGAAGATGTACCGTCAATCCGCTGATCGGACGTGAGATGGAAGGGGATGAAGTACAGCCTGCACCTGCTAAGAAAAAAGTTCTGGTAGCAGGCGGCGGCCCGGGAGGTCTGTACGCAGCTTATACAGCGGCAAGAAGAGGCCATCAGGTCATTCTCTGTGAAAAAGAGGATACTCTGGGCGGAATCCTGAAAAGCGAGCAGGCCCTGCCATTTAAGCATGAGATGTACGAGCTTGCAGGAACTTACGAGCTTCTTGCAAGAAAAGCAGGCGTGGAGATCCGTACATCCACACCGGTGACAAAAGAGTATGCGGAAAAGAAAACGCAGATGCACTGATCATCGCGGCTGGTTCCAGACCGCTGGTACCTCCGATCCCGGGACTGAACGGCGACAATGTGGTGATCGTAAATAACTACTATAAAGAGAAAGAAAAAGTAGGAGATGAGGTAGTTGTCTTTGGCGGCGGCCTTGCAGGATGTGAGTGTGCCATCCACCTTGGAATGGAAGGGAAGAAAGTCCGCATTGTGGAGATGAGAGATGTTCTCGCACCGGATGCCAATGTAAGACACAGACCACTTCTTCTGAAAGAAATCGACAAATACGCGGAAGTTTACACAGGATACAAGGGCCTTGAGGTAACCGAAGAAGGTGTATGGTGTGAGGATAAAGAGGGCAAAAAGGTTCTGGTTCCCGGAAGCACCATCATCTGTGCCCTGGGCCAGAGATCCAGAACCGACATTGTGGATGAGCTTCGTGACTGCGCGCCATATGTGGCGGTGATCGGTGATGCAAGCAGAGTTTCCACCATCACCAATGCAGTATACTGGGGCTATCACGCAGCGCTGGATATCTGATATCCGGCAGAGAGATATCCGATTTATAATGAGAAAGGACAGAAAAATGTTTCCCAAGAATTTTTTTTTATGGGGTGGCGCAGTAGCGCCAATCAGTGTGAAGGTGCATACAACGAGGACGGCAAAGGACTTTCCATCCAGGATGTCCTTCCTCACGGGATCAAAGGCCCGAGGACGGAAGCACCCACAGAAGACAATATGAAGCTGGTAGGAATTGATTTTACCACCATTACAAAGAAGATATCAAGCTGTTTGCAGAGATGGGATTTAAGGTATTCCGTACTTCCATTGCCTGGAGCAGGATCATTCCCGAAGGGGGATGAGGAAACTCCCAATGAGGCAGGCCTTAAGTTCTATGATGATCTGTTTGACGAGTGCAGAAAATACGGGATCGAGCCCTGGTAACCTTATCTCATTATGAGACTCCGCTTTATCTTGCAGAGCATTATGACGGCTGGGTAAACCGTGATCTCATCGGATTTTATAAACGGTATGTGACTACAGTTTTCAACCGTTATAAAGATAAGGTAAAATACTGGCTCACATTTAATGAGATCAACTCCATCCTGGAATCTCCATTTATGAGCGGCGGGATCAATACGCCGAAAGAAAAACTTTCCCAGAGTGATCTTTACCAGGCAGTTCACCATGAGCTTGTAGCCAGCGCCTGGGCGACCAAGATCGGTCATGAGATCAATCCGGATTTCAAGATCGGCTGTATGATCTTAAGTATGCCGGTATATCCGCTGACACCTGATCCCTCGGATGTTCTTGCTGCCATGGAACAGGATCACAAGAACATGATGTTCGCAGATGTCCATGTCCGCGGCTGCTATCCGGGATATGCGAAACGTTATATGCGGGAAAACGGCATCAGCATTTCTGTGACGGAATGAGGATATGGAAATCCTGAAAAACACCGTAGACTTTGTTTCCTTCAGTTATTATGTCAGTGTCTGTGCCACAGCAGATCCGGAAAAAAATGTCCGGGGAGAGGGAAATCTTCTGGGCGGTGTGCCAAACCCGTATCTGAAAGCCAGCGACTGGGGCTGGCAGATCGATCCGAAGGGACTTCGCTATATTCTGAACACACTCTGGAACCGCTACCAGAAACCACTGTTTATCGTGGAGAATGGTCTTGGTGCGTTTGATCAGCTGATTCAGGGTGCAGATGGCGAGATGACCGTAGAAGACGATTACCGCATCGCTTATCTCAGAGATCACATCCGCCAGATGGAAGAGGCTGTCATGGATGGCGTGGATCTGATGGGATACACCACCTGGGGATGCATCGACCTTGTCAGCGCATCCACGGCAGAGCTTCGCAAACGTTACGGATTCATCTACGTGGACCGCAACGATGACGGAAGCGGAACTATGAAGCGTTATAAGAAAAAGAGTTTCTACTGGTATAAGCATGTGATTGAGACCAATGGACAGGAACTATAGATAATAAAACTTCCGGGAGTATGTTGTCCAGCTCCCGGAAGTTTTTGATATTTAAGAAAATTTATTTCTTCATATTCTCCCGTACCTTCGTAGGTGTGCACCCGAAGTGTTCCTGGAACATCCGGCGGAACAGCTTATAATTGGTGAAGCCGTGGCGTTCCAGGATCACATGCACGGGGGCTTTTGTGTTGATCAGATCTTTGTAAATGAAAGAAAGTCTGTATTCATTCTGATATTCCAGAAACGTAACCCCCATCTTTTTCTTAAAAAAACGACAGAAATATCCGGTCTGGAGATAAGCGACACCTGCGATCTCATCCAGGGAAATGGGCCTCTTATAATTTTCAGAAATATAATTCAGTACAAGGTTCAGCCGATCCAGATCTTTTTTCTGCTGGCTTAAATCACTTTGAAAAACTTTTTACAGTACCCTTAAGCCAGAACGGTTTTGACAACGGAGGCATCAGCGGTGTGTGCAAATGGGCACAGAATCCTGATGAAGTAGAGTTTGCATTAAGCGTTCTGGAACGTCTTGCAAAGAGATATGGAAACAGAAAAGGCCTGTTTGGAATCCAGCCGTTAAATGAGCCCATCACAGAAAATATGTGGGAAACCATGGATATCCAGAACCGTTATGCTCCGGCAGATCAGGAGATGGCAAAAGGCTCCGCACCGATCACAATGAAATTCCTGAGACAGTTTTATCTGGATGCCTACGACCGTATCAGTGCCTATATGCCAAAAGATAAGTACGTTGTGATCCACGATGGCTTTGAACTGATGGAATGGAAAGATTTCATGCAGGAAGAGAAATATTCCAATGTGATCCTGGATACCCATCAGTATCTCATGGTTGCGGAGGCCAGAGGATGCAGCCAGACTATTGAAGGCTATCTGAAATATATCAGAGAAGAACTGGAACCACAGATCACAGAGATGGAAAAATATTTCCCGGTGATCTGCGGCGAGTGGTGTCTGTTTAACTCCCTTGCCTGCGGCTGATGACACAAAAGGCGGCCAGAGCGTGCTCAACGGAGTGGAAGGGAGCCGGCAGGAAAGCTTTTCACCGGAGAAGAAAAAAGAAATCTATGAAGCCCTTGCAAAGGCACAGCTGGAATTCTGGGAGAAAGGCAGCGGTTATTATTACTGGAGCTACAAGCTTCTGACTGATACGGTAAATACTCCCGGATGGATCGGATGGGACAGCTGGGATCTGGGAAGATGTTATGACTTTGGCTGGTTTCCGGCTGATAAAGGAGGATGTTAAAATGATCGTAAATCCAATACTTCCGGGTTTTAATCCGGACCCTTGTATCTGCAGAAAAGGCGACGATTACTATATGGCAGTTTCCACATTTGAGTGGTTTCCGGGAATCCCGGTCTACCATTCCAGAGACCTGAAAAACTGGGAGCTGTACACACACGTAATTACAGACGATGAAAAAGTAGATCTCAAAAAAACTTCCAAGTGCAAAAGGAATCTGGGCACCCTGCCTGACCTACTGCGAGGAAGAGGATATGTTCTACGTTGTCTATGGAGTAATGAATTCCATGAACGCCAGATATTTTGACGTGGACAATTTCCTGATCTGTGCAAAAGATATCCGTGGACCGTGGAGCGAGCCGGTTTACCTTCATTCCTCCGGTTTTGATGCGTCACTTTTCCATGACACCAATGGCAAAAAAATACGTGGTATCCCTGGAGTGGGAAACAAGAGAAGGCTATGAGAAGCCAGGTGCTATCTGTATGGTAGAATATTCTCCTGAGAAAAAAGAGATCATCGGTTATCCGAAGCGGGTCTGGAGAGGTGGCACAGACAGAGGCTGCATCGAGGCACCGCATCTCACAAAACGAGGCGAGTATTACTACATCATGTGTGCAGAGGGAGGCACCGGATATAACCACTGCGTTACGATGGGACGTTCCAAAAATGTCTGGGGCCCATATGAAAAAGACCCGAAGAATCCCATCGTTACCAGCGTTCCGGGAGAATCCTACGAGCGCCAGGATCCAGACCATCTGAAACCAAAGTACTATAATCCGGACACTGTACTTCAGAAATCCGGTCATGGAAGCTATGTGGAACTTCCCAAAGGAGAAGTTTATCTGGTCATCTCTGCTCCAGACCTTTTGTACCGGAACTTCGCTGTACACTTGGAAGAGAGACGGCCATTCAGAAAATGATGTGGACCGAAGATAACTGGCTCCGCATGGCAGATGGAAGCAATCTGGCGAAAATTGAAGTGCCGGAAACTTCCCTTCCGGAATACCCAGTGGAAAAAAACTCCGGACTTTGATGATTTTGACGGAGATGAGCTTGGGAACTTCTATTACTCTCCAAGGATCATGCCCCAGCGTTTTGCAGATGTGAAAGCAAGAAAAGGCTATGTGCGCCTTCGTGGACAGGAATCCAGAACCTCTCTCAAGAAAGTAAGTATCCTGGCCAGAAAGCTTACAAGCGTATACGCACGGATCACCACAAAGATGGAATTCACACCGGAAGTACACCAGCACAGTGCAGGCTGATCCTGTATTACGACAACATGAATTACATCAATCTCCGGAAATATTACAGTGAAACCCTGGGACAGAGCGCCCTGTCCATCATCCATCTGGAAAATGGAGAAAAAACAGAGTTCCTGAATACCAGAATCCCGGTAGAAGATAAACCGATCTATCTGAGACTCTACATTGAGGGAAGAAAATCCTGGTTTGAGTGGAGCTATGACGGAGAAAATTATGAAAAGATCGGACGCATTTTTGATACCACAAGGTTCTCTGATGAGTACTGCAAATACGGAGAGTTCACAGGAACCATGGTGGGAATCACCTGTGCAGACCGCGTTCTCCACAAAAAATGTGCAGACTTCGACTTCTTCGAATACATTGCAGATGAGAGCCGGATGGTAGAGTAAAAAGATATTAAAAAAGCTATTGAAAAAAGAAAATGTTTGTAGTAATGTAGTAGCTACAACGCTTACGAAAAAGAAGACTGTTTCGGAGGAGCAGTCTTCTATTTGTGAAGAATTTTGGATGGAGGAAAACGAAAAGAACAAGGGGGAAAATTATGGAGAAAGGTAAAAAGAAAAAACATCTTTTTTCCGGAAGTTCGTAGGGGATAAGAAGTTTTATCTGATGGTTTTGTCCATTGCGGTGCCGATCATGATACAGAATGGTATCACGAATTTTGTCAGTCTTTTGGATAATATTATGATCGGGCGGATCGGTACAGAGCAGATGTCCGGTGCGGCGATCGTCAATCAGCTGATCTTTGTGTATAATCTCTGCATTTTCGGCGGGGTATCCGGTGCAGGGATTTTTACAGCCCAGTATTTCGGACAGAAGGATCACGAGGGTGTCCGTCAGACACTTCGTTATAAACTCTGGATGGCAGTGATCCTGACAGCACTTACTATTGTACTGTTTCTTACAGCGGGAGATTCTCTGATCAGCATGTATCTCAGGGGAGAGGGAACCGCACAGGAAATCCGGGATACACTTGTCTATGGAAAGCAGTATTTATGGATCATGCTCCTGGGACTTCCAGCATTTATGATGGTGCAGGTCTATGCAAGTACCTTACGTGAATGCGGTGAGACTGTACTTCCCATGAAGCCGGGATTGTGGCAGTGCTGATCAATCTCACATTTAATTATTTTCTGATCTATGGTAAATTCGGATTCCCGGAACTGGGAGTGAGAGGTGCTGCTGTTGCGACGGTACTTTCCAGATATGTGGAAGCGTGCATTGTCCTGACATGGACACATAAGCATACGGAGAAGAATATTTTTTGCTAAGGGCCTGTATTCCACATTGAAGGTTCCTGCAAATCTCACAAAGAAGATCCTGATCAAGGGAACACCACTGCTTCTCAATGAAACTTTATGGGCAGCAGGAGTAGCCATGCTGACACAGTGTTATTCGGTCCGTGGTCTGAATGTGGTAGCAGGATTAAATATTTCCAATACTATCAACAATGTATTTAACATTGTATTTATCGCACTGGGAGATTCTGTAGCCATTGTTGTAGGACAGCTTCTTGGTGCCGGCAAGATGAAGGAAGCCAGGGATACAGACAACAAGATGATTGCATTTTCCGTATTCTGCTGTACCTGTGTGGCTGCTGTGATGTTTGTGATGGCACCACTGTTTCCGAAACTTTACAACACCAATGCCGAGGCCCGTACTCTGGCGAAATATCTTATTATGATCACAGCATTTTTTTATGCCCCAGAATGCATTCCTGCATGCAACGTATTTTACTTTGCGCTCCGGTGGAAAGACTATCATCACATTCCTGTTTGACAGTGTGTTTATCTGGGTGGTCAGTGTGACGATCGCATTTACCTTAAGCCGTTTTACAGGACTTCCTGTACTTGGGATTTACGCAATGGTCCAGGCTGCGGATATGCTGAAATGTGTCATTGGATTTATCCTCGTAAAAAAGGCGTATGGCTTCAGAACATCGTCTCATAGAATTTTTTTGAAATCTTCCGGGAGGGGTGCTTCCAGGGAGATTTCTTTTTTGGCATTTTCAGTGCAGGGAATGGAAGAAAGGATGCCTGAAGTCGTTTCACCAGCTGGAAAAGGTGGATGAAATTTAAGTTTCCATGCGTGGAGGGCAGCCCTGGAAAAAAGATTCGTTGTGTCCGATAAATGGTACAGGGAATCACCCAGAAGCGGATGCCCCAGAGATGCCATGTGGACACGGATCTGATGGGTGCGGCCGGTTTTCAGGCGGAGCATTACAAGGGATGCAGAGATCCTGGAACCGGGGGCAGTGGATTTCAGGACGGAATATAAAGTTACCGCCGGTTTGCTCCCTGGGAGGGAACTGCCCGGAGAGATGACCATTTTCAGACGGTTATCCGGATCTGGGGCAAGGGGAGTTGTGATCGCATGAAAGGTTCCGTCTGTATCTTCCAGCATGGAACCGGAAACCGCGGCCAGATAGGTTTTCTCTGAAATTCCATTTTCCCGTTGTTTTTGTAATCTGGCGGCAGCAGTCTGATTTCGGGCAAAAAGCAGGATGCCGGAAGTTTCTTTATCTAGCCGTCCGATAGACCGGACTTTGGTAGGCTCATCTTTGGAACGGAAATAGGCGGCAACCTGGTTGGAGAGGCTGTCGCTGTAGTGGGAACCGGAGGGGTGGGTGACCAGTCCGGCGGGTTTGTTTACTGCGAGAATGTCCTGGTCTTCGTACAGGATCTCCAGCTCAGGAAGAAGCTGTGACGTTGTAGACGGTGAATGGTAAATATGAGAATTGGCATCAGAACCTGCAAATTCCGAAGCTGTGGAATCAGAATATGAACCTGAGTCTGTGGAAAGTGGGAAAGAGTGACTGTCTGAACTGATAGTAAAAGATGACGACTCCAGATGCAGAGAGTCAACATCATCCGTTTCCAGGCATACCGTAATCTGATCTCCTGGATAAGCAGTTTCTGTTACACGGCACTGCTGTCCGTTTTTTGGACACCACTGGGACGGAACTTCGCCTGGCTGATCTGCTTTTTTGTAAGACCGGCCTGGGTGCGAAGAAAGTGGGAGACAGGTGCCGGGGCAGCTGTTTCCGGGATATGGATAGTAAGATAGCGGTTCATTATAGTTCTCCTTATCTGTGCTGATAATAAAACACAGCAACCTGTGTCCGGTCCCTCAGCTGCAGTTTATCCAGAATGGAACTGAGATAATTCCGTACAGTTCCCTCACTGAGAAAAAAAGCTCCGCGGCAATCTCCTTATTGCTGTATCCGTTGGCAATCAGCCGGATGATATCCAGTTCCCGTTCATTGATATTTCTGGAAGCATAATCAAATCCGTCGGAGGACTGCAGAAGCTCCGGGATCTTGGACATGATCTCTGTACCGAATACGGTCTGACCGGAATAAACCGCCTGTAGCGCCGGAAGAATGCTGGCGTAATCCTGCTTCAGGAGATAGCCCTTTGTGCCGAGGCGGAGAGCTTTTATAATATATTCATCATCAGAAAATGTAGTCAGAAGAAGAATTTTTGCCTCAGGAAATTCACCCAGGATCTTTCTGGAAGCTTCCAGTCCGTCCATTCCTTTCATACGGATATCCATCAGAAGGATATCCGGAAGATATTCTTTTATACAGGGAGCAGGCCTCTTCACCATCAGAGCCGGTGGCAGCCACCTGGATATCCGGATTTGCCTCAAGAATGGTTTTTTAATGCACCTGAAACCAGGCAGTCGTCGTCTACGATTATAATTTTCATATTAAAATCTCCTGTTTATGAGTTATAAAAATCAAATTACAGATCAAGGAAAAACAGACTGATCCAATACGCCAGAAAAGTACTTTGACCAAATCAGGAAAGTTCCTGGCAAGGTGAGAAATATCTTCCAGATTCAATTGGAAACAGATTTCGGAATCGTTACAAAGATCCGAAAACCCTTCTCCTGTGTAATCTGGACTGTACCACCCAGCGCCTTCACACGGTCCCGGATATTGGACAGCCCCATGCCGCCGGAAACATTTTCCATCTTATTGCTGTCCGTCTCAGCGTGAATATCCGGAATTTCATGCCCCAGCGTACCATTATCCTCGATACAAAGCTGATAAAGGGCAGGATGCTCCCGGAGAAGAATATTGACGGAATCCGCATTACTGTGCCGCATCACATTGGAAAGCCCTTCTTTTGTAATACTGATCAGACTGTATTTCACCTCTCTTGGAACCTGCCTGGACATATCATAGGTGAGGGTTACCGGGCAGAAGCTGAAATCTTTTACAAGTCCCTTTATGGCATCTTCCAGATTCACCGCATCATCGTGAAGATCATGGACACTGGAACGGATGCTGTTCATGGCGCCGTTCAGAGATTCTTCCAGATTTCCAAGAAGAGGATCAAGGGATTCATCTTTGTTGATGGTTTTGCAGGCAGCAGTCATAAGAATGGAGCGGGAGAGCACATGGCCTACATTGTCATGGATTTCCCGTGCGATCCGGTTTCGCTCCCTGAGAGTTGCAGCATAGATCTCATAATCCTGTTTTTCCAGAAGCGCCTTGTTTTTTTCGGAAAGAAGAAGTGCGTGTTCTTCGCTGTCATCACGGCTCTGACGGAAATTCCGGGCAAGGAGTTCATATTGCCTGGTATGAGACCAGAGAAAAAACGCCAGGATAAAACCAAAGATTCCGGCGAGACAGAGAATTTCCGGAAACTTGTGGAACTGAAAAGCAAGGAGTCCCCAGAATGGAAGTTCCACCACTGCCAGAAGAAAAAGTCTGGCAGATAATGTCTGATACAGAAGCAGTGGGAAAAACAGAAGAAGATCCGTAATCCACAGGGAACAGAACCCAAAAACCACATAACTTCCGGCAAGAACCGGAAGGATATTTCCGGAGGTTTTCAGCACTGGTAGAGAATTGTAGGGCCAGGATTCTGTTTCAGATGTCCTGCACAGATAAGTAACGCAGCCAAGGATCACTGTAAAAAGGAGGGAGAATACAAGGGACTGATCTGCAGGTACATAAAAAAATGCCAGCATACTGTATAAGAGTAATATGGCGGAATCTGTAAAATAACGCATAAAAAAAATAAACCCTCCTTTCCCGGATCCGGAATTACAGCGTTTTCAGAGAGTCAGAAGTATATTTGACTAAAATTATCGCATCCTGTTCCAGATGAAATCCTTTTGCAGTATGACTTTCCGAAATCAATGTATTTTCATTATAGTATACCAGCTCCTTACCTGCAAAGAAAAATCTGTTTTCTTACAAAAGACATGACATTTGTCATCCGCAGTTAATGACATCCCACACTTGGAGCAGACAGAAGAAAAAAGTTATAATGGCATCATAAAAAGAAAATATAAAATTTTCTGAGATAAAAACAGAAAAAGTCCCGTTTAAATGGACTGTGAAAAAGGAGGAAAAAAATATGCCACAGGGTATGGTTCACATAGAAAATCTGGTAAAACGGTATGGTGATCTTACCGCACTGAATCATCTGGATCTGGATATCCGGGAAGGTGAGATCTTTGGATTGCTTGGCCCCAACGGTTCCGGAAAAACAACGGCCATCAGCTGTCTGTTGTCCCTGCTGAAATACGACAGAGGTCAGGTGGAAATTTTCGGGGAAGAGATGAAACCGGACAGCTATAAGATTAAAGAACAGATCGGCATCGTGCTTCAGAATGTAGCCGTTTTTGAGGAACTGACAGTACAGGAAAATATTGATTATTTCTGCGGCCTTTACATAAGAGACAAGAACGAAGAAAAGAGCTGGTGGAGGAAGCCATTGAATTTACAGGCCTGGAAGATTTCCGGAAAATGCATCCCAGGAAGCTTTCCGGAGGTCTTCTGCGCCGACTGAACATTGCCTGCGGGATCGCTCACAAACCAAGGCTGATCATCATGGATGAGCCAACGGTAGCCGTAGATCCTCAGAGCAGAAACAAGATCCTGGAAGATCCAGACACTGAACCGGCAGGGCTCCACCATTATCTACACTTCCCACTACATGGAAGAGGTAGAGCAGATCTGCACCAGGATCGCCATCATGGATCACGGAAGAGTGATCGCGCAGGGAACAAAAGAGGAACTGAAGCAGATGATCAAAACAGGAGAGACCATCACAGTGGAAGCCATTGCCCTAGAAGAAAAAAAATCTCCAGGATATCCGCACACTGGATCATGTGTTTGATGTGCAGTACGAAAAACAGGTGCTGGTCGTGCGCTGTACCGATGCCAGGCATAACCTGATCCGTCTTCTTAATTATCTGCAGAGCCAGGATATTTCTTTTGGAAGAGTCTTTTCGGAGCTTCCTACACTGAACGATGTATTTCTGGAGATCACCGGAAAACAGCTGAGAGATTAGGAGGTGAGCTGAAATGCTGCATTTACTGAAATACAGTTTTCTTTCCAAGGTCCGGAATTTTAATATCATCTTCTGGCCGCTGGTTTTTCCACTTGTGCTTGGAACTTTTTTTCTACTTTGCATTTGGAAATATCAATGAAGCAGATTTTCAGACCGTTCCGGTGGCAGTTGTGAAGAAAGATACTGCAGATACGTTTTTCCTGACCTATCTTGATCAGGTGGAAAAAAGCAGCCCGGATCTTTTAAAGGCAGAAGAAATGCCGGAAAAGGAAGCAACTGGAAGCCCTGCAGGATAAAAAAATAAAAAGGAATTTAATTATGTGGGAAAAGATCCTTCCCTTAACAGTAGCAGGGACCGGAATGGAAGAGAGTATTCTCCAGACAGTTCTTGACAGCTGTGGGAATACCAGAGCAACCATCACCAACATTATGAAAAAAATCCCCAGATGGATATGAAAACCATGAAAACCCTGTTAAGCTCCCAGGATTTGGTAAAGGAAGTTTCCCTTGGGGGCCGTACCATTGACGGAAATGTGCAGTTCTTTTACGCACTGATCGCCATGGCCTGCCTGTACGGATGCTTTATCGGTTTTGGCTCTTCTATCGGGATCCAGGCCAACATCACACCTCTGGCAGCCAGACGTTGTGTGACACCGACCCATAAGCTGAAACTGATCCTTACAGACCAGCTGGCATCTTTTGCCTTGGGCTATATGGACGTGATCATTCTGATCCTGTATCTCCGTTATATTTTCAATCTGGATTTTCAGGGACAGATGGGAAAAATGCTGGTGGTATCTTTTTTCGGAAGTCTCATCGGCGTATCCATGGGAATGTTTATCGGTAGCTTTGGAAAAATGCAGGAAGGTGCCAAGATCGGGATCATGCTTGGAATCTCCATGGTAAGCAGTTTCCTTGCGGGACTGATGAACGGAAATATGAAGGATATCGTGGAAAAAAGTGCCCCGTTTGTAAACCGGATCAATCCGGCATCACTGATCGCCGATGCATTTTACTGTATCAATGTATATGATGATACAGCCAGATATTACAGAAGTCTGGCTACACTGGCAGTGATGTGTGTGGTGCTGGTGATGGCATCCTTTTTCATGGTCAGGAGGGAACGTTATGACAGTATTTAAAAGGCTATATGAGAATTATGAAAAAAAAATACAGGCCTGATCCTCCTGTATCTGTGCATCTTTTTTCGGGGGTGACAATGGCACTTCAGGCAGCAGCAGGTAAGGAATCGTATACCAGCTATGAAAGCGAAAAAATAAAGATCGGTGTGGTAGATAAAGATAACGGGCCACTGGCAGAAGGACTGGTAAAATGGTTTGAAAACACCCATCATGTGACTATGCTGGAAGACAATAGGGAGAAGCTTCAGGAAGAGCTTTTTTACAGAAATATAGAGTACATCGTGGTGATCCCTGAGGATTTTTATGAGAGCTGTATGGTAAACGGGGAAAGTATTTCCGTGACAAAGGTGCCTGGATCCTACTCAGCATATTATGTAGATCAGCAGCTTGAGAACTGCCTCAACACCATGCGGACATATCTGGAAGCCGGTTTTTCCAAGGAGGAAGCGGCAGCAGCGATCCTGGATGAAAAAAGAGGAGAAGTCACCATGCTGGATACAGACGGAAATGGCAGTACCCCTGGATGGCTCTATTATTTCCGCTATATGCCATATCTGTTTCTTGCTGTGCTCTGCTATGTCATGGGATATGTGCTGATGGTCTTCAAAAAAAATGATATTCCTGAAGAATGCTCAGGCGTCTGGCAGTCTCGGCAAGAAGACAAGCCTGGAAGGACTTCTGGCCATGTTTGTCATGGGCGGGGGCTTATGGGGAATCGGTATGGCAGGTGCCATTCTTATGTATGGAAAACATTTCCAGGTTCAGAGAACTTCGGATACTATGTACTGAACACCCTGGTGATGATGGCAGTGGCACTTTCTCTTTCCTACCTGATCGGGCTTTTTGTAAAAAACAGCAACATGTTAAGCGGGATTGCCAATATCCTGTCTCTTGGAATGTGTTTTCTGTGTGGTGTTTTTGTTCCCATGAATGTTATGGACAGAAATGTCCTGAAGGTGTCTCAGTTTCTTCCTGTGTACTGGTATGAAACCGTAAATGAGACTCTTGGAAGTTACAGCCACCTCACGAGGGAGGCAGCTGTATCGGTCTGGAAAGGCATCGGCCTGGAAGCCATGTTTGCCATGGTGTTTGTCTGCATGATCCTGGCAGTGACCAGGTATCAGAGGCAGAAATAAACAGAAGTAACTGAAGAAGATCAGTCCCAGTTTTCATCCGGGTATTTCATATTCCATTCTTTACGAAGATAGGTCATGATATCCATAACGTCTTTTGTATAATTCAGATATAAGCCGGAGGTATCACGTGTAAGAACTGCATGTTCCATATCCTCCATCTCATAAAGCAGTGCATCGGAAGTGTCACCGCAGGAAATTTCAGTTTTTTTCTCCTGTCTCTGCATCCACGATCACTGCTTTATCTGCACGTGGATATTCCATGATCTCGATATAACCTTTCTCACAGCTGATCATGGCACGTTTCGGCTGTTTGGAGTGCATGGAAAGTGCGACAGTCGCCATCTGACCGGAAGGATTTTTAAGAAGAATGGTTGCCTGCTCATCAGAACCGGTAGGAGAAGGCTTCCACTGGCTTAAGATCTCATCCGGTTTTTCATCCATAAAACTTCGGACAATGGAGAGTGCGTAAACACCGATATCCAGCATGGCACCGCCCGCCAGGTTCATATTGAAAAAGCGGTTGTTCATGTTATATTCTTTAAAACTTCCAAAATTCATGGTGATCATCTGGACTTTTCCCAGAGAGCCGCTTTTGACTGTTTCCCAGAGTTTTTTGTAAATGGGCATATGCCAGATGGTCATGGCCTCGGCAAGAATGAGATTTTTTTCCCTGGCCAGAGCGATCATTTCATCCAGCTCACGGCTGTTAAGGGCGATGGATTTCTCCACAAAAAGGTGCTTGCCGTGAAGCAGTGCTTTTTTCATAAAGGCATAATGGGTATTGTGAGACTTGTAATGTAGATAATATCCACATTTTCGTCAGTAAACATTTCATCAATTTCTGAATAAACCTTCTGTACACCGTATTTTTCTGCAAAGGCAACGGCTTTCTCATAGGTACGGTTCCAACTGCATACAGCGGTTTTCCCATTTTCTGAAGTGCCTGCGCCATCTGATTGGCGATCACACCGGTACCAAGAACTGCCCAGTTTAAACGTTCTTTCATGATCAAATCCTCCCTGTGAATGAAAAATATAAAAAGTATATAAATTTTCACTTTTAAAATATGAGGTTATTATACTAACCTTACGAAGAAAAACGCAATGGGCAGATTTACCAACATTGCGAATATCTGTTTTATAAAAAAGAAAAGCAGGAAAAATTCCGTACCTTAACAAATATTAAGAAAAATATTATTTCTCCTGTAAGGTTACGACCTTACGATAGCTTCAGATGAACAAAAAGAACACAACATAAAAGGTTCCGGCAGCAGTTATGTTACCGGATCAAAAGGAGGATAAACATGGATATCGTAAGGCCAGCCATTGCAGGAATTCTGGAATCCAGCGACTGCCAGGTAACTGTAGAAAAAGGAGAAGGAAATGTAGATTTTTCCATGGAAAGCTCCGTGATCAACCAGTATGGAAACCAGATCCGTAAAGTAGCACTGGAAACTCTGAAAAATCTTGGCGTCAGCGACGTAAAAACTTACCATCGTAGACAAAGGTGCATTGGATTGTACGATCAAAGCACGTATTGAAGCAGCAGTTTACCGCTCTGTATTACAGACGGAACATTTTACCATGGGGAGGGGATATCCGATGAACAATCCGAACAAAAAAAAGACTGAGAAGAACAATGATGTTTCTGAATGCTCAGAAACCGGGACTTATCAAAGATTCATACATTTATAAACCAGATTCTATCATGCTGGACCTAGAAGACGCAGTAGCAGAGAACCAGAAAGACGCGGCACGTTTTTCCCTGTATCATGCACTGAAAACAATTAACTATCGTGGATGTGAACGGGTAGTCAGGATCAACGGCCTGGACAGCCCTTACTGGAAAGAAGATATCCGCTGCTCTGTTGCCGGTGGATGTGATTCCATCCGTATCCCGAAAACAGAAAGCGCACAGGATGTAAAGCTTGTGGAGCGTGAAATTGCCTATGCGGAAAAAGAGTTCGGCCGTCCTGAGGGAAGCGTCCTGATCATGGCAGCTGTGGAATCTGCCAGAGGTGTGATGAAGGCTCTTGATATCTGCGAGTCCAGTGAGAGACTTTTCGGCATTGCCCTTTCCGGCGGTGATTACACAAAAGATCTTCAGACACATATTACAGGAACAGGAATCGAGCTGATGGGTGCGAGACAGAATCTTGTGATTGCGGCAAGAGCAGCAGGAGTACAGTGTTTTGATACGGTTTATACAGACCTTGACAACATGGAAGGATTCCGTCAGGATGTGGAAACCATCCATCTTATGGGATTTGACGGAAAATCCATTATCAATCCCCGCCAGATCAATGTCGCACACGATATTTACACACCAAAGCAGAAAGACATTATTTTTGCGGAAAAAGTAGTACGTGAGATCGATGAAGAAAAAGGCACAGGGTATCGGTGTATTTACAGTAGACGGAAAAATGATCGACATTGCCTTTTATGATGGTGCAAAGAGAACCATCGCACTGGCAAAGGCTTCAGGCGTGTATAAGGGGGATTTAACCTCTTCTAGCAAGAAGACTCCCACCTCTAAGGTGGGAGATGAATTGCGTCTGTTACCTACGACAAACGCATGAGTAAATAAATTGTGAACACACCCCTTTTCTAGTAAAATAAAAAGAAAAAGGGGTGTTATTTATGCAGGAATTATTAGAGTGGATGGAATACATTGAAGATACTCGTCAGCAGACAAAGGTTCGTCATACGTTGAAGGATATTCTTGTCATTGTGTTGTTTGCAACT
>ENA-OQAJ01000177-OQAJ01000177.1-human-gut-metagenome-genome-assembly--contig:-NODE-177-length-20200-cov-5.619240_pt1 | contig 20200 bp, 17 predicted proteins | sample MGYA00242736_ERZ504529 | MGnify/ENA primary metagenome ERZ504529 (study PRJEB26092, sample SAMD00036275) | human gut metagenome | host: Homo sapiens | study: EMG produced TPA metagenomics assembly of...
GCATCTGCGTTGCCAAAATGCTCGATAATGTCGGGTTGCGGTACCCGCATCGTGCTTCGGGGGCAAAAGCCCCTCGCACTCTGCGACCGCTGCCCCTGCTTCGGTTCGCTGTTTCCGCCACTGGCGCGCTCACCTTTGCAGCATCCAGTATTATCTGCGCTTTTGGCTTAGCATCTGCCGCACCTCGCTCGCCGTATCGGCACTTAGAATTATGCGGTATTGCCTTAAATTGTCTGGCGTAAAACCTGGCTGCCATTACTTCATCAGGTCGCAGACCAGCTGTGCGTAGGCAACGGGGTCTTCCAGCGGCAGGCCTTCAATCAGCAGGGCCTGGTCGTACAGCAGCTCGGCGTACTTATTGATCTTGTCGGTGTCACCGGCTCATGAGCGGCTTTCAGCGCACCGAACACGGCGTGGTTGGGGTTCAGCTCCAGCACCTTGGTGCTCTCCATGCCCTCGCCGCCGGCAGGCATCTTGCGCAGGATCTTTTCCATCTCCATGGAAATACCGCCCTCGCTGGAAAGCGATACCGGGTGATCCTGCAAAGTCGGGTTGACCTTCACATCTTTGATCTTGCCGTTCAGGGCCTTCTTAATCTCCTCAAACAGGTCCTTGTTTTCGGTTGCGGTCTCCTCGGCAGCCTTCTTTTCTTCCTCGGTTTCCAGGCCCAGATCGCCGGAGTTGATGTTTTTGAATTCCTTTTCCTTGTAGTCGTGCATGATCTGCAGGCAGAATTCATCCACATCTTCGCTGCACAGCAGCAGGTCATAGCCCTTGCTCAGCACCAGCTGTGCGTTGGGCAGTTTGCCCAGGCGGGCCGCCTCGTCACCAGCGGCAAAGTAAATGGCCTTCTGGCCTTCCGGCATCTTCTCAATGTATTCATCCAGTGTGATGAGCTTCTGCTCCTTGGCAGAGTAGAACATCAGCAGGTCGGAAAGCAGGTCTTTGTGCATGCCGTAATCGCCGTAAATGCCAAACTTGATCTGGCGGCCAAATGCTTTCCAGAAGGTTTCGTACTTTTCGCGGTCGTTCACCAGCATGGCGTGCAGTTCGTTCTTGATCTTCTTTTCCAGGCTGTTGCGGATCAGCTTTACCTGGCCGTCCTTCTGCAGCGTTTCACGGCTGATGTTCAGGCTCAGGTCCTCGCTGTCCACAACGCCCTTGATAAAGCTGAAGTAATCCGGCAGCAGGTCAGCGCATTTTTTCCATGATCATAACGCCGGAAGCATACAGGGCCAGACCCTTTTCGTACTCCTTGGTGTAGTAATCATACGGCGTCTGGCCGGGCACAAACAGCAGGGCGGTGTAGGTTGCGGTGCCCTCGGTGCGGCTGGTAATCACGCGCAGCGGGTCGGAATAATCCATGAACTTGCTCTTGTAGAACTCGTTGTATTCTTCCGGCTTTACATCTTTCTTGTCGCGCTTCCAGATGGGCACCATGCTGTTCAGGGTTTCCAGCTCGGTGTAGGTTTCGTACTCCGGCTTATAGTCGTCACCGGCGTCCTCCGGCTTCGGCTTCTGGCGGCTCTTCTCGCGGTACATGGTAATGGGGTAGCGGATGTAATCGCTGTACTTCTTGACCAGGCCGGAGATGGTGTACTCGTCCAGATATTCGCTGTATTTGTCGGTTTCGGTGTCCTCTTTCAGCACCAGGGTGATCTCGGTGCCAGCTTCCGGCTTTTCGGCTTCGGTCAGGGTGTATCCCTCCACGCCGGAGGACGACCACTGCCAGGCTTCCTCGCTGCCCTCCGCGCGGGAAACAACGGTCACCTTGCTGGCAACCATGAAAGCGGAGTAGAAGCCAACGCCGAACTGACCGATGATGTCAATATTCTCGTTCTGATTGTTTGTCTTAAAGTCCTGGCTGCCGGAGCGGGCAATGGTGCCAAGGTTCTTTTCCAGCTCATCCTTAGTCATGCCAATGCCGTTATCGCTGATGGTCAGGGTGCGGTTCTCTTTATCGGCTGCAATATGAATGTGCAGGTCTTCTTTTTTTACGTTGATGGAAGTGTCCGTCAGGCTCTTGAAATACAGCTTGTCGCAGGCATCCGATGCGTTGGAGATCAGCTCGCGCAGGAAGATCTCGCGGTTGGTATAAATAGAATTGATCATCAGGTCAAGCAGCTTTTTGCTCTCGGCCTTAAAACTGATGCATTGCCATAGTTACAATGACCTCACTTTTTATATATTTTTATGGTTTAGCACTCGCGTGCTTTAAGTGCTAAGCATATATTAGCACTCTTACCTGCAAAGTGCAAGTCCTGATTGCCCTTTTTACAAAAAAGTTAAAAAACTGTATGTAAAATACAGAAAAAGGCTTTTCAAAGCACATTTTTTGCGCTATCCTAATAACTGTATCTTCATATTTATCATTAGGAGCCTGATGTTATGAAATTTGTAGAACATAAACTTGCCACCGGTGCCATGCTGACCGGCTACCTGCGTGACGAAACCACCGAAATGCCCAGCTACAACACCCGCCCGGCAGTGCTGATCCTGCCCGGCGGCGGCTACCGCTACTGCTCCCCGCGCGAAGCGGACCCTGTTGCCGTCCAGTTTTTGCAGGCCGGCTACCATGTGTTCACCCTGATTTATTCCACCGACCACGCCCCGCTGCTGTGGCAGCCGCTGACTGAAGCCGCGTCCGCCATCCTGTACCTGCGCCGGAATGCGGCGGACCTGCGCATTGCGGCGGATAAGATCACCATCGTCGGCTTTTCTGCCGGTGCCCACCTGGCGGCTTCCACCGCCCTGCTGTGGGATGCAGCTCCCGTGCAGCAGGCCCTTGGTATTACCGGAATCGAAGCCCGCCCCAATGCGGTGGTGCTGGGGTACCCCGTTATCACCAGCGGCAAGTTTGCCCACCGCGGCTCTTTTGAGAACCTGTGCGGCGCAGATGAAGCCCTGCTGCAGACCATGAGCCTGGAAAACCAGGTGCGCCCCGATGTGCCGCCTTTCTTTATCTGGCACACCGTGGAAGATCAGGCTGTGCCCGTGGAAAACAGCCTGCTGCTGGCAGGCGCCCTGAAAGAGAACAACGTGCCGTTTGAGCTGCACCTGTTCACCCATGGCGGCCATGGCTCCAGCACCTGCACCAACGAGGTCAACACCCCTAACAAGCATAACAATGCCTGGCTGCCCCTGTGCATGGGCTGGCTGGGGGAGACCCTGGATTTTACCCTGTGATTTGAGCAGCCCAATTAAGAAGCCGTTTTTGTAACCCTATTATTAAGGAGGTTATACCATGAAGATCATGTTTTATGCCCTCCGTCCTTTCGACGAGCAAGCCTATTGTGAGCCATACAGCAAACAGTACGGCATTGATTATGCCTATACCGCAGAGGTCCCCACGCCGGATAACCTGGAACTTGCCAAAGGCTGCGATGCCGTCAGCACCAACCCCTGCCTGATTGCACCGGAATATCTGGAAGCCTGGGCTGCGATGGGGGTCAAATTCCTGCCCTGCCGCAGCATTGGCTATGACCATATCCCGCAGCAGAAAGCCAAGGAGCTTGGCATGCGCATCTCCCATTCCTGGTATCCGCCGGCAGGTGTGGCCGATTATGCCATTATGCTGATGCTGATGTGCAACCGCAAAGTGGGCCAGATTCTGCGCCGTGCCGATGCCCAGGATTATTCCTTAAGCGGCAAGATGGGCCGCGACATCACCCGTATGACGGTGGGTGTGATCGGCACCGGCAACATTGGCCGCACTGTGCTGCGCCACTTGAGCGGCTTTGGCTGCAAGCTGCTGGCTTACGACCTGTACCCCAACGATGAAGCCCGCCAGTATGCCGAGTATGTGGATCTGGATACCCTGTACAAGAGCTGCGATATCATCACCCTGCACACCAATGCCACCGCCGCCAACCGCCATATGATCGATGCCAACGCTATTGCCAAGATGAAAAACGGCGTTGTGCTGATCAACACCGCCCGCGGCACCCTGATTGATCCGGAAGCGCTGGTAAACGGGCTGGAAAGAGGCAAGATCGGCGCAGCCGGCCTGGACGTGTGGAAAATGAGAACGGCCTGTTCTACTTTAACCATATGGGCGATGCGTTGCAGAACCGCGAACTTGCCATGCTGCGCAGCTTCCCGAATGTGATCTTTACCCCGCACACCGCGTTTTATACCGATGTGAACGTGGCCAGCATGGTGGAAAGCGCCTTTAAGGCTGTGCGTGCCATGGCGGATGGCGAACAGACCCCACTGGAGGTGCGCCTGTGACAGAACCGGGCCGTGCCGAATCTGCCGCTGCGCTGGCCCAGTGCCCGCGGCTGGCGGCAGGGGAGCCATTTGACTTTGTCTGTGCAGGCTGCGGGGAATGCTGCCGTAATCGGCGGGACCTGGTGCTTTCCGGTTATGACCTGTACCGCATTGCCCGCCGCCTGGGCCTGCCCCCACGCTTGACGGCGGATGCCTTTTGCAAGCAGGAGTTTGCCCCGCAGACCCTTTTGCCTGCCGTGGTGCTGCGCCCCAATGCCCGCACAGGCAACTGCCCCTTTTTTGAGGCCGATGCCTGCACCATCCACGCCGCCCGCCCGCTGGCCTGCGCTCTTTACCCGCTGGGCCAGGCCATTGACCCGGAAACAGCCGCCATGGAATATTACGTGCAGCTGCCATTGTGCGGTGCTTGCGTATCCGCGCAGGAACAACGCACCCTGCAAAATTACCTGGACGATGCCGCCATCACCGCCCGCGCGGGATTGACGCCCGGTGGGCTGTGGTGTGTACCCAGCTTTCGGATAAGCTGCAGCAGGCAGGCGGACGCGAAAACCCGCGCTACCTGCCCGCCGCCCGCCGCATTGCACGCGCCCTGTATTTTGATTATTCCATCCAGGATGATTTTTACCCCCAGTTCAACGCCAACACCCAGGCGCTTTGGCCGCTGCTGGATAAAATGCTGTGAGATCAACCATCAGCGGCTCGGTAAGCGAGACATTGATGGTTGCAAGAACAGAAAATAAAATATGACGGTGTATTATGAAGAGGAGAGAAAACTATGGAACCCAAACTGTTATGCGGCCTGCTGCTGACGTTGGTTGGCCTTGTGTTTTCTTCGTTATGCTTTATCTATGCCGTTATGAACCCCTGGAACTATAATGGCATTAACGGCCTGCTGGGCAGCTTTTGGGTACCCAAACGCTGGTGCCGTTCATCATCTCCACAGCGGCCATGTGCGCGGGGCTCATCCTCTGCTTCTATGTGGCGTTCCACAAGGACAATAAGGATAAATAACCTGAAGCCATAATAAAATCATAAAGCAGCAGCCCGCACGATGATTTTGTGCGCACATCGGTACGGGGGCTGCTGTCTATTATAAAACGGATGTTAAGGCAATACCGCATAATTCTAAGTGCCGATACGGCGAGCGAGGTGCGGCAGATGCTAAGCCAAAAGCGCAGATAATACTGGATGTCTTATCGAGCATTTTGGCAACGCAGATGCCGTGCCGTAGCTGCCGGAGCGGTGCTTAAGCCGCAAGGCGGGAATTGTGCGGTGTTGCCTTAAGAAAATGGCTTGTTACAGGTTGGTGTAGCCCATCAGGCTCTTATCCACCTCGGCGGCGGCATCGCGGCCTTCGCGCAGGGCCCAAACAACAAGGCTCTGGCCGCGGCGCATATCGCCGCAGGTAAATACATGGGGCACGTTGGTGGCGTACTTAGTATCGGCAACGGTGCCGCGCTTGGTCAGGTCAACGCCAAACGCTTCGGCCACATAGGGCTGGCAGCCGGTAAAACCGGCGGCAATCAGCACCAGGTCGCACTCGATGGCAAATTCTTCGCCGGTGGGCACCATGGCGCGGCGGCCGGTGGCTTCATCCACCACTTTGCTTTCCAGCTTGGCAATCAGCGCACCGCAAACCTGACCGGCTTCGTCCTTATAGAACTCTTTGACCGTGGTCTGGTAAATGCGCGGGTCGCTGCCAAACACGGCAATGGCTTCCTGCTGGCCGTAATCGGTTTTCAGCACCTTGGGCCATTCGGGCCAGGCGTTGGCGGCGGTGCGTTCTGTGGGCGGGCAGGGCATCATTTCCAGCTGGGTCACGCTTGCGCAGCCCTGGCGGATGGCAGTGCCGACACAGTCGTTGCCGGTATCGCCGCCGCCGATGACCAACACCTTTTTGTCCTTGGCACTCACGGCCTTGCCATCGGAAAAGCCGGAATCCAGCAGGCTGCGGGTCACGCTGGTCAGGTAATCCACGGCAAAGTAGATCCCCTGTGCATCGCGCCCCGGGGCGTTGATGTCACGCGCCTGCTTGGCACCGCAGGCCAGCACAACGGCATCGTGTGCATCCAGCACATCCTGGGCAGGGGTGCTGCCGCCAACATCGGCGCAGGTTACAAAGTCAATGCCCTCGGCCTTCATAATGTTCACGCGGCGGTCAATGACCTGCTTTTCCAGCTTCATGTTGGGGATGCCGTACATCAGCAGGCCGCCCACGCGGTCCTCACGCTCGTACACGGTCACTTTGTGGCCGCGCTTGTTCAGGTAATCGGCAACTGCAAGGCCGGCAGGGCCGGCACCTACCACGGCAACGGTTTTGCCGGTGCGGGTCGGGGGCGGGCAGGCGGTCAGCAGGCCGGATTCATAGCCATATTCTACAATGGCGTGCTCGTTCTCCTTCACGGTAACAGGGCTGCCGGTGGTGTAGCCGCAGGTGCAGGCAGCTTCGCACAGAGCAGGGCATACCCGGCTGGTAAACTCCGGGAAGCGGTTGGTGGCGCGCAGGCGATGTACAGCCAGATCCCACTTGCCCTGGTAGACCAGGTCGTTCCATTCGGGGATCAGGTTGTTCAGCGGGCAGCCGCTTGCCATGCCGCCAATCATCATGCCAGCCTGGCAGAACGGTACGCCGCAATCCATGCAGCGGGCACCCTGCGCCTGCTGTTCATCCTGCGGCAGCGGGATGTGAAATTCGTTAAAGTTCTGAATGCGTTCTTCGGGCGGCAGCTCCGTGCTGGTCTGCCGGGCAATTTCCATAAATCCTGTCGGTTTTCCCATCGTTTGCGCCTCCCTTATTTGTTAGCAGCGTTCTTCATTGCATAGAACGCTTCGATCTGTGCCTGCTCGCTGTCCTCGCCTTTTTCTTCCATCTGGGCAATCAGGCGCAGCATCTTGTCATAGTCATGGGGCAGGACCTTTTTGAACTTGGGCAGATACTCGCCAAAGTTATCCAGGATTTCCTTGCCGCGGGGGGAGCCGGTGGCTTCCACATGTTCACGGATCAAATCCTTCAGCAGCGAAACATCATACTTGTGTTCCACCGGCTCCAGGCTGACCATATCCTTGTTGACGCGGGTGTAGAAATCCCAGTCCTCATCCAGCACATAGGCGATGCCGCCGCTCATGCCGGCTGCAAAGTTTTTGCCGGTCTTGCCCAGCACCACCACGGTGCCGCCGGTCATATATTCGCAGCCGTGGTCGCCGACGCCTTCCACAACAGCGGTAGCACCGGAGTTGCGCACGCAGAAACGCTCGCCAGCCACACCGTTGATGAACGCTTTACCAGCGGTTGCACCGTACAGGGCAACGTTGCCAATGACAATGTTCTCGCTGCGGTCATAGGTGACATCCTTGGGCGGGTAAACGATCAGCTTGCCGCCGGAAAGGCCCTTGCCCATATAGTCGTTGGAATCGCCAACCAGTTCCAAGGTCAGGCCAGCGGGGATAAAGGCACCAAAGCTCTGGCCGCCGTACCCGTTGCAGATCACATGGAAGGTATCTTCCGGCAGGGTGTTGCCAAACTTGCGGGTGATCTCGCTGCCAAAAATCGTGCCGAACGCACGGTCGGTGTTGCCAACTTCCAGTTCAACGGTCATCGGCTTGGGCTCTGCCATGTCAAAGCTCTTCTTGAACTTCTTCATCAGCACGCGCATATCCGGCGTTTTTTCCAGGCCGAAGTTGTAAACATCCTTGGCGTTGAAGTGTACGCTGCTGTTTTCCACCAGCGGGTTTTTCAACAGGGCAGTCAGGTCCATCTCGCTTGCGCGGGAACCAGCCGGGGCATCCTTGACTTTCAGCAGGTCGGTGCGGCCAACCAGTTCATCCACGGTATGCACGCCCAGGCGGGCCATGTATTCGCGCAGATCCTCGGCCATAAAGCGCATAAAGTTGATGATGTATTCCGGCTTGCCCTTAAAGCGCTTGCGCAGCTCGGGGTTCTGGGTGCAGATGCCCATGGGGCAGGTATCCAGGTTGCACACGCGCATCATCACGCAGCCCATGGCAACCAGCGGGCCGGTGCCAAAGCCGAACTCTTCAGCGCCCAGCATGGCGGCAATGGCCACATCGCGGCCGCTCATCAGCTTGCTGTCGGCTTCAATGCGCACGCGGGAACGCAGGCCGTTCATGATCAGGCTCTGGTGTGCTTCGGCAAGGCCCAGCTCCCACGGCAGGCCGGCATTGTGGATGGAGTTGCGCGGTGCAGCGCCGGTACCGCCGTCAAAACCGGAAATCAAAATCACTTCGGCACCGGCCTTGGCAACGCCGGCGGCAATGGTGCCGACACCGGCTTCGCTGACCAGCTTGACGTTGATGGCAGCCTTGCGGTTGGAGCATTTCAGGTCATAGATCAGCTGGGCCAGGTCCTCAATGGAGTAGATATCATGGTGCGGCGGGGGAGAGATCAGGCCCACGCCGGTGGTGGAGTGGCGGGTCTTGGCAACCCAGGGGTAAACCTTGCCGCCGGGCAGCTGGCCGCCCTCGCCGGGCTTTGCGCCCTGTGCCATCTTGATCTGAATCTCACTGGCGGAAACCAGATACTTGCTGGTCACGCCAAAACGGGCGGATGCTACCTGTTTGATGGCGCTGTTGCGCTCGGTGCCAAAACGGTCTTCGGCTTCGCCGCCTTCGCCGGTGTTGCTCTTGCCGCCGATGCGGTTCATGGCAACGGCCATGCACTCGTGGGCTTCCTCAGAAAGGGCACCATAGCTCATGGCAGCGGTCTTGAAGCGGTGTACGATGGAATCCACGCTTTCCACTTCGTCCAGCGTGATACCGGCGTCAGGATAATTGAAGTCCAGCAGGCTGCGCAGGTGCATGGCATCGCCGCCCGCGGCGTCACGGCATCGGTATAAGCCTTGAACTTGTTGTAATCGCCGGTCCAGCAGGCCTGCTGCAGCAGGTGGATGGTCAGCGGGTTGTACAGATGATCTTCGGCCAGCTTGCCGCTGCGGAGCTTGTGCTCGCCCAGGCTGGTCAGCTCCATGCTGATATCCAGGCCCAGAGGGTCGAATGCCTGCTTGTGGCGGGCTTCCAGGTCGTTCTGGATGTCGCGGATGGTAATGCCGCCCACACGGCTGACGGTGTTGGTAAAGTACTTATCCACTACCTCGTTGCTCAGACCCAGCGCTTCAAAAATCTGGCTGCCCTGGTAGGACTGGATGGTGGAAATGCCCATCTTGGAGGCAATCTTGACGATGCCGGCCAGAACGGCTTTATTGTAGTCGTTCACGGCGGCATAGTAATCTTTGTCCAGCAGACCCTCATTGATCAACTCGCCGATGGTTTCCTGTGCCAGATAGGGGTTGATGGCGCAGGCACCGTAGCCCAGCAGGGTGGCAAAATCATGAACCTTGCGGGGCTCACCGCTTTCCAGGATCAGAGCCATGGCGGTGCGCTTGCGGGTACGAACCAGATACTTGGAAACTGCGCCCACAGCCAGAAGGCTGGGGATGGCGACATGGTACTCATCAATTTCGCGGTCAGACAAAATCAGGATGTTGGCACCATCGCGGTAGGCGCGGTCCACATCAACGAACAGGCGGTCAATGGCCTTTTCCAGGTCGGTGTTCTTATAGTAGCAGATGGAGATGGTTTCCACCTTAAAGCCGGGAACCTTCATGGCCTTGATCTTCATCAGGTCGGTTTCGGTCAAAATGGGGTTGGTGATTTTCAGCACCTTGCAGTTCTCGGCGTCCTCTTCCAACAGGTTGCCCTGTGCGCCAACGTATACGGTGGTGGAGGTCACGATCTTCTCGCGCAGGGCGTCGATGGGCGGGTTGGTGACCTGGGCAAACATCTGCTTGAAATACTCAAACAGCGGGGGATGGGTGTGGCTCAAAACGGCCAGCGGGGTATCGCTGCCCATGGCACCGGCGGGCTCTGCGCCGTTCTTTGCCATCGGCAGGATCATGGTGGAAACATCCTCGTACTGGTAGCCGAATGCTTTCTGCAGCCGCACCAGCTCGTCATGCTCGTGGCTGGGTACGCGCTCGTTGGGGATCTTCAGCTCGGCCAGGCTGACCAGGTTGCGGTCCAGCCATTCGCCGTAAGGCTCGCGGCTGGCGTAATCGGCTTTCAGGCTTTCGTCGTCCACCAGCTCACCCCTGGCGGTATCCACCAACAGCATTTTGCCGGGGCGCAGGCGGTCCTTGCGCACGATTTCTTCGGCGGGAATATCCAGCACGCCGACCTCACTGGAAAGGATCAGGCGGCCGTCTTTGGTGATATAGTAGCGGCTGGGGCGCAGACCGTTGCGATCCAGCACAGCGCCCATCACATCGCCGTCACTGAACAGGATGGAAGCGGGGCCGTCCCACGGTTCCAGCATGGTGGCGTAATACTGATAGAACGCACGCTTTTTGGGGTCCATACTATGGTTGTTTTCCCACGGTTCGGGGATAGTGACCATAACAGCCAGCGGCAGCTCCATGCCGTTCATAACCATAAACTCCAGCGTGTTATCCAGCATGGCGGAGTCGGAACCACCCTGGTTCACAATGGGCAGAACCTTGGTCATATCCTCTTTCAGGTAGTTGGAACCAATGGTTTCCTCGCGGGCCAGCATGGTATCCACGTTGCCGCGGATGGTGTTGATCTCGCCGTTATGCAGGATAAAGCGGTTGGGGTGGGCGCGGTTCCAGCTGGGTGCCGTGTTGGTAGAAAAACGGCTGTGCACCATGCCGATGGCAGATTCATAATCTTCGCTCTGCAAATCGGGATAGAACAGGCGCAGTTCTTTAACCAGGAACATGCCCTTGTACACAATGGTGCGGCTGGAAAGACTGCACACATAAGTATCCTGGCTGGACTGTTCAAACACGCGGCGGGCAACATAAAGCTTGCGGTCAAAGTCAATGCCGGGCTTTACGCGGGCCGGGCGTTCCACAAATGCCTGCCAGATGCTGGGCATGCAGGAACGTGCCTTGTGGCCCAAAATTTCCGGGCAGGTGGGCACTTCGCGCCAGCCAAGGAAGTTGAGCCCCTCTTTTTTGCAGATGATCTCAAACAGCTTTTTGTCCTGGTTGCGGTTCAACTCTTCCTGTGGGAAAAAGAACATGCCAATGCCGTAGTCACGCTCGTTGCCCAGCGTAATGCCGGCTTCTTCGGCAGCTTTTTTGAAGAACTTGTGGCCGATCTGCAGCAGGATACCGACACCATCACCGGTTTTGCCTTCAGCATCCTTACCGGCACGGTGTTCCAGGTGCTCCACGATCTGCAAAGCATCGTCGATCGTTTTGTGGGTTTTGCGGCCCTTGATATCCACAACTGCACCAATGCCGCAGTTGTCATGTTCAAACCGCGGATCATACAGCCCGGCGGGGGCCTTGCGCTCTGTAAAGTTTTCCATCCGTTTTTTGCTCCTTCCCGTAATTTCCTGCGGGGCCGGGCGGGAACGCACATTTCCCACCCTGGCATAGATACGAAAAAAGACGTTCCCCAACGGGTACACTAACCCGTTTGTGGGAACGTCTTTGTTCTTATATGTACTATACCACACCAGTAGGGGAATGGCAATCATCAAACAAAAGATTTTTATGAAATTAACGCAAAAACCTTATTTGCTTTGCTTTGCAATGGCTAAACTTAACAAAATTAAGCTGCGGCAATAACTGCCGGGCAAAACGGTGTGTTATTTGCCGTTTGCAGCCTGCTGCTCTTTCAAAACGGTCAGGATCTCGGTCAGCAGCTCCTCCTGCGTCGGGGCCTTAGGGGCTTCCGGCTCGGCGGGCTTTTCTTCTTCATGCTTGCCCAGGTCCATGAGCTTGTTCATGGCTTTCAGCATACAGAACAGAACGAATGCCAGAATGATAAAGTTAATGACGGCAGAGATGAATGCACCGATGCCCAGGTTGATGTCAAACGGCAGGTGCAGCACAACATCACTGAAATCTGTCTGGAACAAAATGCCAATGATGGGGTTGATGATGTTGTCTGTCAAAGAAGTGACCAGCGTGGAGAATGCGCCGCCGATGAGAACACCGATGGCCATGTCCATCATGTTGCCTTTCAGGGCAAAAGCTTTGAACTCTTCCAGGAACTTTTTCATAATGTGTTTCCTCCTGTATGGATAAATTTTTCAGGGCCATGCCCCACACAGGCTGCAAACGGGGCATGGAGCCCGGATTCCAAAATAAAAAAGTTACTTCAACAGCTTGGCTACAGCGTCTGCTGCGCCGTCCAGATAATCCCCGGCAAAGGTTTCAATCATGCCGCGTCCGCCTCTTTGGCAAATTCGGGGTTCAGCGGCATTTTGGCCAGCACGGGCAGGTGGTACTTCTTGCCGGTCTCGTCCACATGGCTGTCGCCAAACACGTTGATATGCTTGCCGCAGTCCGGGCAGAGCACATAGCTCATGTTTTCCACAATGCCAAGGATGGGAACCTTCATCATTTCGGCCATCTGCACAGCCTTGCCAACGATCATGCCGACCAGCTCCTGCGGACTGGATACAATAATGATGCCGTCTACCGGCAGGGTCTGGAACACGGTCAGCGGCACATCGCCGGTTCCCGGAGGCATATCGACAAACAAAAAGTCAACGTCGTCCCAGATCACTTCCTGCCAGAACTGCTTGACCGCACCGGCAATCACGGGGCCGCGCCACACAACGGGGGCTTCCTCATCTTCCAGCAGCAGGTTGATGGACATGATCTTGATGCCGGTGTGGCTTTCCACCGGGTTGATGCCGTCCTCGGTGCCCATGGCCGGGCCATGAACGCCGAACAATTTGGGGATGGAAGGGCCGGTAATGTCAGCATCCAGCACGCCGACCTTGTAGCCTTTGCGGCGCATGGAACAGCCATCATGGCGCTGGTCATGCTTTTGCCAACGCCGCCCTTGCCGGAAACAACGCCGATCACTTTTTTGATGTGGCTTTTTGCGTGCGGCGGTTCATGCTGCGGCGCACGGCTGGAACAGTCAGCGTGGCAGTTGCTGCAATCGTGGGTACATGCTTCACTCATGTGGGTATAGCTCCTTTTATCTGTGCCGGGCGGGGCGCTGCAATTGCCCCGTTTCGGCACCGTTCTCCGTTTTGCGGCATGGGCCGCACTTTATTAGTGTACCGCGTCAGAGCACAAAATGCAAGTACTATCAAAACGAATAGCACGCCAAACCAGCAAAAAATGTCCGAATTGTATGGGTGATACTTCTTCATAGAACCCTGCCATAAACCGCAGCAATGCAGAATATACTGGCTTTATACGGGCAAAGGGGGCGGCAAAAACGGCACTGCGGGGGAAAACCTATCTGAAAAATGCAGCACTGCTGACAGTGGCGGGCTTTGCGCTGCGGGCGCTGGGCATGGTGTTCCGGGTGTTTGTGGCTGCGCGCCTGGGGCCGGAGGGTATGGGCCTGTACCAGCTGATCTTATCCGTCTATATGGTGTTTGTTTCGCTGGCTTCAGCGGGCATCAATGTGGCGTCCACACGGCTGGGTGCGCAGTGCCTGACCCGTGGGCGCGGCATGGCCCCGACGCTGCGCAGCCTTGCGGCAACAGCGGCCGTATTGGGCACCGCCGCCATGCTGGCGCAGCTGGCGCTGGCGGACCCTTTGGCCCGCTTTGCCCTGCATGATTCCCGCGCGGAGCTGGGGCTGTGTACGCTGGCCCCCAGCCTGCCGTTTATTGCGGCGGCCGGGGCGCTGCGGGGGTGCTTTTTGGCGCGGCGAAGGGTGGAACCGAATATCATTGCCCAACTGGTGGAGCAGACCGTGCGGATGGCCGTGGCCGCATTGGCGCTGGTAAAGCTGGCCCACTGGGGCGCGGCTTACGCTTGCTGTGCGGTGCTCATCGGCAATACTGTCAGCGAGGCGGTCTCCTGCGGCATTATGGCGCTGTTTGCCCGGCAGGAACCGAGCTTCCGCCCATGCGCCGATGACCCGCCCCGCGGCTATACCAGCCGGGAGCTGTGGGAAATTGTGCTGCCCGTGACCGGCAGCCGGTTGGTGGCCAGCGTTTTGCAGGCAGGGGAAAGCGTGCTGATCCCCGCCTGTCTTGCCGCTTACCTTGGCACCCGCGCCGAAGCCGTGGCGCAGTATGGTTCCTTAAAAGGCATGGCACTGCCGCTTATCTTTTTCCGTTCTCGGTGCTGGCGGCACTTTCCGGCCTGCTGATGCCGGAGATCACCCGTGCCCACACCGCCCGGAATACCGCTGCCCTGCGCCGCCTTGTGCGGCTTGCCATGGGGTTGACGGGTGGGTTCTCGCTGTTGGTGGGGGCCGCGCTGGTGCTGTTTGGCAAGGATGCCGCCATTTTGCTCTATCACGATGCCCAGGCGGGCCGCTATGTGCAGGTACTGGGCTTTGTGGCGCCCTTTATGTACCTGGAAAGCATGGTGGATGCGATCTTAAAAGGCATGGGGGAGCAGCTGGCGACCTTCCGCTATTCGGTGCTGGATTCCATTTTGCGCATTGCAGGCATTTTGTGGTTGATGCCGCAATACGGTATGCCGGGCTTTCTGGCGGTCATGACAGCCTCTAACCTGCTGACCTGCGGGCTGAATACGGAGAGAATGGTAAGGCAATTAAGGAGGGAGGAAGTCGGAACTGAGAGGGAAATTAGGAATTAGAAATGAGAAATTAGAAATTTGGTCGGAGAGGAGACGGGAAAAAATAAATAATAATAATGAATAATGGTGGCGGATCGCGGTGTGCCGCTCAGAAAATATTGGGTTTGTTATGTGTTGGAAACAGCCGGCAGATAATAGAACGCTCAAAACCGTTCCCTATAAAATCACAAAAATCACCCCGCCGCGGGAAACTTCTGCCCCAACGGCGGGGGTGGCTCTGCATTATATATTTTATATCGGATAGCGCCCGCTTTTCCATCACAGCGTCTGCCCGCTGACCAGCCCGTTCCACAGGCGGTAATAAATGCCTTTCTTTGCCAGCAATTCCTCGTGGCGGCCCTCTTCCTCAATGCCGGATTTGCCCAGCACCAGAATGCGGTCAGCGTTTTTGATGGTGGTCAGGCGGTGGGCAATCGTCAGCGTGGTGCGGCCCTTGGCCAGCTTATCCAGGCTTTGCCCAACCAGAATCTCACTCTCGTTGTCCAGCGCGCTTGTGGCTTCGTCCAGCAGCAGGATGGGCGGGTTCTTCAAAAATACCCGCGCAATGCTGATGCGCTGTTTCTGCCCGCCGGAAAGCTTGACCCCGCGCTCGCCTACATAGGTATCATACCCGTCTTTCAGCTCCCGCACAAAGCCATCAGCACCGGCCAGCCTGGCGGCGGCAATGATCTCCTCCCGCGTGCACCCGGCTTGCCGTAAGCGATGTTTTCGGCCACCGTGCCGCTGAACAGGTAAACATCCTGCTGCACCACGCCAACGGCATTGCGCAGGCTGCTCAGGGTAACATGGCGGATGTCCTGCCCGTCAATCAAAATCTCGCCGCCGGTCACATCATAAAAGCGAGGGATCAGGTTGCACAGGGTGGTTTTGCCGCCGCCGGAAGGCCCAACCAGCGCCAGATTCTCGCCGGGGCGGATGTTCAGGTTTACATGACGCAGCACCTTGTTGTGGTCGTCCGGGTATTCAAAGCTCACATCGCGGAACTCAATGCCGCCTTTTTCCACCTGCAGCGGTTTGGCGTCGGGGGCGTCAGTGATCTCAACGGGGGTATCGATAATGTCAAAAAAGCGCTCAATGCCGGTCACGCCGCGCTGGAACTGCTCGGCAAACTCCACAATGCGGCGGATGGTGGCAATCAGAGTGGAAACATACAGCACATAGGCAACCAAATCGCCAGCGCTGATGGTGCCATATACCAGCGAAAGGCCGCCTGCCACAATGACCACCAGATACATCAACCCGTCAAACAGCCGGGTGGAGGTGTTGAACGCGGCCATGGCATGGTAGGTTTTCTTCTTGATGGTCTGGAACGCGGTGTTGCCCTGCTCGAACTTTTTTGTTCTCTTCCTCTTCCGCGGCAAACGCCTTCACAACCCGCTGGCCCAGCAGGCTGTCCTCAATCGAAGCGTTCAGCTCGCCGATCTGGAACCGCTGGCGGCGGAACGCGGCGCGAAGCTTCAGGTTCAGCTTGATGGATACAACCGCCATCAAGGGCACGCAGGCAAACACCACCAAAGTCAGCGGTATGCTGGCCCCGCACAGGATGATGAACGAAGCCGCAATTTTGATGCCCGCAATAAAAAATTCTTCCGGGCAGTGGTGGGCGAATTCGGTCACATCAAACAGGTCGTTGGTAATGCGGCCCATGATCTGCCCAACTTTGGTATTGGAATAATAGGTGTGGCTCAACCGCTGCAGGTGGGCAAAGGCATCCCGCCGCATATCGGTCTCAATGTAAACGCCCATGATGTGGCCGGTGCCGGACATAAAATACTGTGCGGCACCATCAATCAGCCGCAAAATGAGATACAGCAGGGCGAGCTTTAACACTGCATCAACCGTCAGCACAGTGCCGGGATCGGTGGCGGCGTTGGTTAGGTAGCTCATAATTTTAGGCAGCACGATGTCACACAAAGTGGTCAGTGCGGCACAGAACAAATCAAAAATCAAAATGCGTTTGTATCGCATCAGGTAAGGGGCAAACCGGCGGATCAGCGCCGGGGTGCCAATGTGCTGCTGGCTGGGGTCATTCATAAGATTAAGTTCCTCTTCTTTTCAAAAATCAAAAATAAATGCAATCAAAAAATCAGGGTTATTCCTGCGGAACCTCGGTGGGGGCTTCGCTGGCAGGCTCGGTTTCCTGCGGCGGCTCCGGGTCAGGGGCCGGTTCCGCGGTAATTACCGGCTCCGGTGCACCCGTCGGTTCGGGCTCCGGCGTAATGACAGGTTCCTGCGTAGGCTCCGGGGTAGTTATCGGCTCTGGTGTGACAACAGGTTCCGGCGTCTGGGTAACTGCCGGTGTCGGTGAAGGGGGTGACGTGGGCGAAGCTGTCGGCGTTGCGGTGGGCAGCGGTTCAATGGGCGCTGTTTTGATGTAGCCGCAGCGCTGGCAGGTGTAGGTCATCACCCCGGCCACACCGGGTTGGGGCTGCAAGGTGATAACGCCCTTGTCATAGTCGTGCCCCAGGGCGGGCAGTTCTTTTTCTTTTACCTTGCCGCAGATGGTGCACTTGACTTTGACGGTGCCGTATTCCAAACAGGTGGGCTCAATGCGGGTATCCTTTACTTCCACAAATTCATGTTCGTGTTCGTCCGGCTCAAAGTGTGCTGTCACAATCACGCCGTTGGCGTCCGCATTGCTGGGCACGGTAAAGCTCAGGGAAGGACTGCTGGAGGCCGCCCCCAGCGATGCCGTCCACCCGGCAAACTTCCAGCCTGCATCGGGTACGGCTTTCACGGCGGAGCAGGTGCCGCCCTTTTTCACTTTCTGGCTGGTGGAACCGCTGATGCTGCCGCCGGATGTGGCCACAAATTCCACCGGCACTTTAGCGCCGCGCACGGCGATCGGATCCGAGGAGATTAACCCCAGCGGTACGCCGTCCGGCTCCGGGATGGCGGCTGTGCTTTCGGGGCGGCGGTCCTGCGTGACGTAAGCGTGGGTGCGCACATAAGTAAAATAGGCTGTGACAGCCTCTTTGGAAAGATGCACCCCGTCCGAAAGGGTATAGTCCTTTTTAGCCCAGCCGGTGGCGTCATCCCGCAGTACTTCGGCGGTGTTCAAAAATTTGTAGCCGTCCTCCTCGCACATCGTCACAAGGGCGGCGTTGTACGCATCTACCTGGGTCATGGTCAGGTTGGTGTTGTCCCGCTGCTGGTCCAGCGGGGGAATGGCGCTGACGATAATATCCGCATAGGGCCACGCTTTGGTGATGGCGGCCAGCCCCTCCCGGTACTGTGCGATGAACTTGGTGGCATCCGTGGAGCTGCCACCAAGGTTGTTGGAGCCGAAACCAATGATAATGCGTTTGGGCTGCAACTTGGCAACGGCATCCGGAATGGTGTACAGGGTGCTGTCCCCCTTGAACTTTTCGCATTTCAGGGTGGTGATGGAACCGGCCCCCATGCTGACCACGCCAATGTTGTTTTTCAGCGTGGAAAACGCCGTTCCGGTGTCATCGGCGTACATGGTGTAGCGCACGGTGTTGGAATCCCCAATGAACAGGGTGTCGTCCACATAACTGCGCCCGGCATCAGCTGTCTGCGGCAGAATAGTGGGCACGGTGGTATCTGTTGGGGCGAGGGTGGCGGTGGCCTGAACAACGGCGGCAGTTGGGGCAACCGTGGCGGATGCTTCCGGCGTGGCGATATGATCGGGCAGAACATCCTGCGGCTTGCTGCAGGCACACAGCGCAGCACACAGCGCCGCCGCAGCCAAAATTTTACCCCAATTCGGACATTTCATGCGCTCATCTCCTTTTTAAGGCAATACCGCATAATTCTAAGTGCCGATACGGCGAGCGAGGTGCGGCAGATGCTAAGCCAAAAGCGCAGATAATACTGGATGTCTTATCGACATTTTGGCAACGCAGATGCCGTGCCGCAGCCGCCGGAGCGGTGCTTAAGCCGTCAGGCGGGAATTGTGCGGTGTTGCCTTAATATTCTTCTATGATACACCGAACCAAGCACCACTGTAAAGCGCTGAGTTGTAAAAAATGCGGCTAAAAAATGTGGCTATAGCATTGGCGACATACAATAATTGGTTGTTATATAAGAAAAAAGGTTGTAAAGAGTAAGGGGATATGATATAATATTGTAAAATGATGATGAAAAGAGAGGAACCCTTTATGGCCTCCAATCCCGAATTTGTTCAGTATATTGCGGACCAGCTTGCCCCGGCCGGCAGGTGACCTACCACAAAAATGTTTGGCGATTATGGCGTGTATCTGGACGGCAAAAATGTTTGCCTGGTGTGCGATGACCAGCTGTTCATCAAAATTACCAAAGAGGGGGCAGCCCTTGCTCCGCAGCTGCCCAAAGCCCCGCCGTATGATGGTGCAAAAGATTATTTTCTGTACGAGGATGTGGATGACCGGGAACACATGATTGCATTTGTGCAGGCTACCTGCCGCGAACTGCCCATGCCAAAGCCCAAAAAGAAGAAGGGAGCGACCTGACCGATGCCGTTTGACTATAAAAAGGAGTATAAGGAATTTTATCTCCCGCCCCAAAAGCCGCAGCTGCTGGAAGTGCCGCCCATGAACTATGTGGCGGTGCGCGGCCATGGTGACCCCAATGCGCAGGATGGAGAATATCAGGCGGCCATTGGTATGCTGTATGCGGTTGCCTTTACCATAAAAATGAGCTACAAAGGTACCCATCAGATCCCCGGCTATTTTGAATATGTGGTGCCGCCGCTGGAGGGCCTTTGGTGGCAGGAGGGGCAAAGCCGGGTCGATTACGCCCATAAGGAAACATTCTCTTGGATCGCCATGATTCGCCTGCCGGAGTTTGTAACCAAACAGGAGTTCGATTGGGCCGTGGCCGAAGCTGCCGTCAAGAAAAAGCTGGATCTCAGCAAAGTGGAGTACTTTACTTATGATGAGGGCCTGTGCGTGCAGTGCATGCACCTTGGCAACTATGATACCGAGCCCGCAACGCTCAACGCAATGGAGCAGTTTGCGGCGGAGCGGCACTATAAAATTGACTGCACCTCCGTTCGCCTGCACCACGAAATTTACCTCAGCGATCCCCGCCGCACTGCCCCGGAAAAATGCAAGACCGTTATCCGGGAACCAGTCTGCAAGGTGGAGTAAAGATCACCGGAAAGAGAACAAAATCAAAATAAAGACTGCCGTACCACCTGATCAATACAGGGGGAGGGCGGTCTTTTGCAGTTACCGCGAAAAAACCGTCACTCCGGCTTGTTTGATTCTTGCGAAAGTCCTTTGCTTTCGGTCAAAAAAAGAAGGGACTAAGCCAGAATGCCTTGGTTTTCAAGGGCAATACCGCATAATTCTAAGTGCCGATACGGCGAGCGAGGTGCGGCAGATGCCAAGCCAAAAGCGCAGATAATACTGGATGCTGCAAAGGTGAGCGCCGCCAGTGGCGGAAACAGCGAACCG
>ENA-OQAJ01000179-OQAJ01000179.1-human-gut-metagenome-genome-assembly--contig:-NODE-179-length-19893-cov-2.573459_pt1 | contig 19893 bp, 23 predicted proteins | sample MGYA00242736_ERZ504529 | MGnify/ENA primary metagenome ERZ504529 (study PRJEB26092, sample SAMD00036275) | human gut metagenome | host: Homo sapiens | study: EMG produced TPA metagenomics assembly of...
CCAGAGGGAAGCCCTATCAGCTTTTTTACATGAGCCGTCAGATGATCCACAGACTTTCGGAACTGACCAGAGATATTGAGGAGCCGGTTCTTTTGAAAGATGTGAGAAAATCCAGGTTTTCCCAGGCCCCGGCTCTTCATTTCCTGGAAAAAAATATCTTCCGTTACCGGAAAAACGTATATAAAAAGAAGCAGGATGAGATCTGTATGTTTTCCGCAACGAGTCCTCTGAAAGAGATGGAAGAAACTGCCCGGCGGATTGCCAGACTTGTCCGTGAAAAAGACTGCCGCTACGGTGAGATCGCGGTGATCACCGGTAACCTGGAGGAGTACGGAAATCTTGCGAAGCAGGTGTTTACAGCAGCCGGGATCCCGTATTTCATTGATGAGAAACATACGGTTCTGATGAATCCTTTTGTGGAATATTTCCGGGCAGCTCTTGAGATGGCAGTACAGGATTTTTCCTATGAAAGTGTATTTCGTTATCTCCGATGTGGAATGTCCTGTGTGACCAGGGAAGAAGCAGATCTTCTGGAGAATTATGTGCTGGCACTTGGAATCCGGGGATTTAAGAATGGGATGAAGTATGGGTGCGCATCTATCGGGGGATGCCTCCGGAAAATATTCAGAGGCTTAATGAGATCCGGGAGCGGTTTGCGGATGAGACCAGGGAGCTGGCGTTAAGTTTTAAAGGCGGGAAGAAGACGGTACGGGAATACTGTACCATTCTCTATGAGTTTGCCCTGAAGAGCCAGGTGCAGCAGAAACTGAAACATCAGGAACTGAAATTTAAGGAACAGGGCGACAAGGCCATGGAGAAGGAGTATGCTCAGATATACGGGATCGTTATGGAACTTCTGGACAACATGGTGGAGATCCTGGGTGAGGAGACAGTGAGCCGCCAGGATTTCCGGCAGCTTCTGGAGACCGGTCTTAACCAGGCCAAGGTGGCGTTGATCCCGCCAAGCATGGATCAGGTACTTGTGGGAGATATGGAGAGAACCAGGCTAAAAGATATCCGGGCGCTGTTTTTTTGTTGGAGTCAATGAGGGAAATATCCCCAAGAATACTTCCGGTGGGGGGGATTTTAACAGAGCTTGACAGGGAGTTTTTTTCAGGATCAGGGGATACAGCTGGCACCTGGTCCGAAAGAACTGATGAATACGCAGAGATTTTATCTCTATCTGAACATGACCAAGCCAAGAGAACTGCTCTGTCTTTCTTTCTGTCAGTCAGACAGTCAGGGAAAAGCTTTAAGCCCGGCCTTTCTTATTAATAATATCCGGGAAATGTTTCCGGAAATGGAAATCCGGCAGTGTGGAGAAGTGCAGGACTCCATGGAGCTTCTGGAACTTCCGGGAATCAGTCTGGATTATCTGCTGAAAGGTCTTGCGGGAGAAGAGTATCGGGATGATGCAGTGTTCCAGGAATTGTACAGCTGGTACCTTCAGAGTCCGGAATATAGGACACTTGTGAAACGGCTGACAGAAGTATCTTTTTCGGAACGTCCATCGGATATGATCGGAAAAACTGTGGCAGGGATTCTTTACGGGGAAGTTTCTCCATACAGTGCTACCCGGCTGGAGCGGTTTGCGGCCTGTGCATTTGCACATTTTCTGCAGTATGGCCTGAAAGTGACAGAACGGGCGGAATATGAATTCCGTGCTATGGATATGGGAAATGTGATGCACATGGCACTGGAAAAATTTGCGGCGGAAGTCCGAAAAGAGGGACTGGACTGGGCGGATCTTACAGAGGAAGAGAGAAACCGTATCATAGATGACTGTCTGGATCAGGTTTCCGCAGATTACGGAAATACAGTTCTCAAAAGCAGTGCAAGGAATGAATATATGATCGAGCGTACCAGACGGATCTTAAGGCGTACGGTGTGGGCACTGCAGGAACAGCTGAAACATGGAGAATTCCGGCCGGAAGGCTTTGAGGTGAAGTTTGAGGGTGGCCGGATCGACCGTGTGGATATTATGGAGGAGCCGGAGAAGAACCGGGTCTATGTAAAGGTCATTGATTATAAGACAGGAAATACTCCTTTGATATGCTTGCACTGTATCATGGACTGCAGCTTCAGCTGATGATCTATCTGGATGGTGCGCTGAAGGTGGAACAGAGAAAATATCCGGAACGGGAGATCGTTCCTGCAGGAATTTTTTTATTATAATGTGAAAGATCCCATGATCCAGGAGAAGATCCATGCGGATGTAGAGCGGGTTCAGGAACAGGTGATGAAAAAACTGAAAATGAACGGTCTGGTCCAGGCGGATGATGATGTAAGCATAAAGATTGATGAAACCCTTGCATCCATACCGGTGTCCAGAAATAAGGACGGAAGTTTCAGCAGGCGGTCTTCGGTGGCATCCAGGCAGCAGTTTAATGCACTGGGGGAATATGTGCGCCGTAAGATCTGCGACATCCGGGAGTCTATTCTGGACGGAAACGCGGCAGTGGCGCCTTATGAGCTTGGAAAAAAGAACGCCTGTACCTATTGTCCGTATATTACAGTGTGCGGATTTGACAGAAAGATACCGGGATATGAGTTTCACAGATTACCATCGTTCTCAGAAAGTGACCTGTGGAAAAAATCATGAAGGAGGACGAATAAATGGCTGTGAAATGGACGGAAGAACAGGAAAAAGTCATCACGCTCCGGGACAGGAATATTCTGGTCAGTGCGGCAGCCGGTTCCGGTAAAACCGCAGTACTGGTACAGAGGATCTTAAGTAAGATCATGGATTCTGTGAAACCGGTGGATATTGACCGCCTTCTGATCATGACATTTACAAGGGCGGCAGCCGGAGAGATGAGAGAACGTATTGAACGTGCCCTGGATCAGGCACTGGCCGAAGATCCGGATAATGAGCATCTACAGAGACAGATGACACTGATCCATACTGCACAGATCACGACCATTGACGGATTCTGCTCCTATGTGATCCGGAATTATTTTCATCTGATCGGACTGGACCCGGGTTACAGGACAGCAGATGAAGGAGAACTGAAGCTTTTGCAGGAAGACGTGCTCAAGGAGCTTTTTGAAGATTATTATGCAGAGGGCGATGAGGATTTTACCACTTTTGTGGAATGCTATGCGGCAGGGAAATCCGATGAAAGCCTGAAAGAGCATGTTCTGGATCTGTATGATGCGTCCATGAGTAATCCCTGGCCCGAAGAGTGGCTGGATGGCTGTGTGGAGAATTATTGCCTGGACCCGGAAAAAGGAATTGTGGAAACAAAGTGGTACCAGTCTCTGTGGGAAATTGTGGACAGTGCGCTGAAGGAAGCAGAAGAACTGAACCGGAGTGCCATGGAGATCTGTGGAGAAAGTGAGGGACCGGAACTGTATCTGGATGCCCTGCAGAAAGATCTTGTGCTGATCCGGCAGTTACAGGAACTGTCCGATAAACAGGACTATGATCAGATGGTACAGACTCTGCAGAATCTTTCATTTGCAAGGCTTTCCACAAAAAAGATGGAAGGGGTATCCAGTCAGCTCAAAAGTCTGGTAAAAGATATCCGGGAAGATGCAAAGGATATCCTGAAAGATCTGGGAAGCCGGTATTTTCAGTGCAGTCTTGAGGAGCTGACGGAGCTTACACTGGCATCTGCAGGACCATTAAAGATGCTGGTAAAACTCACCAAAGATTTTGCACAGCGTTTCAGTGACAAGAAGAGGGAAAAAAATGTCCTGGATTTCTCAGACATGGAACATTTTTGCCCTGGAGATCCTTCTGAAAAAAGAAGGAGATATCTGTACGCCAAGCCAGGCAGCAAGGGAACTTTCCGAGAAATACGATGAGGTTCTTCTGGATGAATATCAGGACAGCAACCTGGTTCAGGAAATCCTGATGCAGAATGTTTCCGGCTGGGTGAATGACCGTAAAAATATCTTTATGGTAGGAGATGTGAAGCAAAGTATTTACCGGTTCCGACTGGCTCGTCCGGAGCTGTTTATGGAGAAGTACAAAAGCTATTCTCTGACAGACAGCCTGGAGCAGAGGATCGATCTTCACAAAAATTTCCGAAGCAGACAGGAAGTTCTGGAAAGTGTCAACTTTATTTTCCGACAGATCATGGGAGCGGATCTGGGTGGAATTGATTATGATGAGGCGGCTGCTCTGTATCCGGGATCCTCTTTTCCGGAGGGACAGGATGCGGAATTTGTAAAAACTGAGGTTCTTCTTGTGGAAAAAGACGGGGAGATCCTAGAGGATTCCGATGTGGACGCACCGGAAAATGAAAGGGAGCTGGAGGCTCTGGCCATTGCAGGAAAAATCCGTTCCATGGTGGGACATGACCTTGTGCTTGACAAGGAAACCGGGGAGTACCGTCCTGTACGGTATGGAGATATTGTGATCCTGCTCCGCTCTGCCACCGGATGGGCAGAGACTTTTGGGGAAGTGCTGGCTGCAAGAGGGATTCCGTCCTATACGGCGTCCCGAACCGGATATTTTTCCACAACAGAGGTTGTTACACTTCTGAATTATCTCCGGGTGCTGGATAATCCTCTTCAGGATATTCCTCTGACCGGTGTGCTTCGTTCTCCCATTGTGGGATGCACCACAGAGGAGCTGGCAGAGCTTCGGATCGCATATCCGGAGGGAATGATCTGTGAATGTGTGCGGGCATTTGTGGAGGATTATCGGGAACACCGGATTTTTGAGGAGAAGAAAAAAACTCTGGGAGAGAAACTGTCCCGTTTTGGGACACAATGAACGGACTCCGGGATATGGCTGCATATACGCCGGTCCACCAGCTGATCCTGGAAGTGTTGGAACGTACCGGATATGGAAACCATGCAAAGGCTATGCCAGATGGCGCACAGAGAAGTGCAAACCTGAACATGCTGGTGGAAAAAGCCATGGAATACGAGAAGACAAGTTATCGTGGTCTGTTTAATTTTGTACGGTATATCCAGAAACTGCAGCAGTATCAGGTGGATTACGGAGAGGTGAATCTTTCCGGAGCAGGAGAAAGTGCTGTGCAGATCATGACCATTCATAAGAGCAAGGGTCTGGAGTTTCCTGTCGTGTTTGCGGCAGGAATGGGGAAACGGTTTAATTTCCGGGATATGAATGCAAGTATCCTGATCCATCCGGATCTTGGCATCGGTGCGGACGCCATACTGCCGGAAAAGAGGATCATCGCATCATCCCTGTGCAAACAGATCATCCGCCGGGAACTTCTTAAAGAAAGTCTGGGGGAGGAACTCCGTGTGCTGTATGTAGCACTTACCAGAGCAAAAGAAAAACTGATTCTCTGTGGAACAGTGGGAGATCTGGAACAAAAATTGACATCACTGTCCGTATTAAGGGACAGTAAAGAAGAGCTGCTTTCTCTGGGACTGCGTATGCGTGGAAAAACTTACTGGGATTATGTACTTCCATCTCTTGCAAGGCACAGGTGTATGTCGTCACTTTTCCATGAATATGGAATATTTATGAACCGGATGAATCCACTGTATGGGGATCCTTCGGAATTTGTGGTGACGAAGATCACAGCACAGGATCTTACAGAAAATGAGATTGTGGAACAGGCAGAGCGGGAAATGAAGAAAGAAACTCTGGAAAACTGGAATCCGGGCAGAGTTTTTGACAGTGAGATCCGGGAAGAGATCGAGAGACGGTTTTCTTTCATATATCCATATCAATATCTGGAAGATCTTCCTGTGAAAGTCAGTGTATCAGAACTGAAAAAGAGAAGTTACCACAGTGAACAGGATCTTGAAGAGACGGTGGATTATGAGACGGAAGAAGAAATTCAGCCGATAGTTCCTCGGTTTATCGAGGAGAAAAAAGAGGAAGGTTATACAGGAGCACTTCGCGGAACGGCTTATCATCGGGTGATGGAGTGCCTGGATTACGGACATGCCGGAAGCCAGGAGGAAATCCGCAGTCAGCTGAGAGAATGGGTTGATAATAAGAAGATGGAAAGAAAAGAGGCTGAGTCTGTCCGGGTAAGAGACATCTGGAACTTTGTGGAATCATCTCTCGGCCAGAGGATGAAAGCGGCTTCAGAGAAGAAGCTGCTGTTTAGGGAGCAGCCGTTTGTGATCGCAAGAAAAGCTTCGGAGCTGGAACCGGAGTGGCAGTGCGAGGAAGATGTTCTGGTGCAGGGAATCATTGACGGATATTTTATTGAGGACGAAGAGATCGTTCTGGTGGACTATAAAACGGACTTTGTGAGACGTGGAGAAGAACAGAAACTGATCGATCGTTATCGTGTTCAGCTGGAAGATTATGCCCAGGCGCTGGAGCGGATGACAGGCCGGAAAGTGAAGGAACGGTATATTTATTCGTTTACGCTGGGAAAAGAAATTCTGTTGTAAGAAATATTGTTGTGAAAAATAAAAGTCAGAGACCGAATACTTACTTTGCAGAAAGGTTCGGTCTCTGACTGGCAAATGTGATATTATATTGATGTGGGGAAATATCCTGCAGCGGAGCGCTTATACTCTCCAGCCTGCAGGATATTTGTTTTTCAGGATTCCGTTTACAAGTTTTCCGAAGCCAAGAGGATAACCGTCCACGCAGAGAAGATGCCAGCCTTTTTGTGAGCGGCCTCTTCCGGCTCGATCATAAGAGTTTCGCCTTTCAGATAACGGGTAAGCCGCTCATCAGAAACCGGCAGAGAGATAACGGCTTCCACATCTCCTTTATGAAGAGCCAGCGCCAGTGGCTGAGACGGTTCAAATCGGTTTTTCTTCAGATCACCCAGATAGAGACCGTTTCGAAGGAGGAGATCCCACGGAGATCCAGCGGGAAAGGCAGCTGATAGTACACTTTATCTTTGCGGACTTCCACACGGTTCCAGTCAAATTCCTGGCCGCCAATGGTTTTCAGGCCGATCTCCGAGAAAAATTCCTCCAGCCATTTCCGAGTGTTTTTGTCCGGCCCTTTTGCGGAGAAACGGAAAACAGGTGGAAGAGAATCGCCTTTTTTGTGGAACAGGGCGAGAAAATGACCTTCGCCATCCATTTTGTGTGGAAAGATTCGAACGCATTTTTGAAGTTCTTCCGGATCAAATATATTTAAGCTTAATGTGATTTCGGAATCGGAATCATCGGCTATACCGGCATATTCCGGGCGGCCCTGAGAGAATCCTTCGTATCCCTGCATTTCCATAAGTTCCATATCCGGACGCTCACGGAGAAGATAAGCCACAACCTCTTCATCTTCGCAGGGGGAGAAGGTGCAGGTGGAGTAAAGCATCATTCCGCCTGGACGGAGCATATCGGCTGCTTTTAAGATCAGGTCTTTCTGGATATCGGAAAGTTCCGCGGATTTTTCCGGTGTCCAGTCACGGGCAAGTGCCTCCTCTTTTCGGAACATGCCTTCCCCGGAGCATGGGGCATCCAGAAGTATCTTGTTAAAGAAAGCCGGGAAACGCTGGGCAAGTTTGGCGGGTTTTTCGTCGGTGACGAGCATATTTTTCATGCCAAAAAGTTCCAGGTTCCGAAGAAGGGCTCTGGCCCTGGAAGTACTGATATCGTTGGCAAGAAGGAATCCGGTATCATTTAAGGCAGCTCCAAGTGCCGTTGCTTTTCCTCCGGGAGCCGCACAGAGATCCAGGACAAAGTCTCCCGGTTCGATGGCAAGTCGGGAAGCCGGTGTCATGGCACTTGGCTCCTGAAGATAATAAAGTCCTGCCTGGTAGTAAGGACATCGGGCGGGGCGGCTTTCCTCATCATAGAAGTATCCGGTGCTGATCCACGGGATCGGCCGGATTGGGAAAGGGGAAAGTTCCTGAAAGTCCTGGCAGGAGAGCTTTGCGGTGTTTACACGGAGACCGTAGGTGCGGGGATTTTTCGTAGCTTTCAAGGAAAGCGTCATAATCATCTCCAAGCATTTCTTTCATACGCTCCAGAAAAGGAAGCGGTAATGTCTGTATTTTATCTGAATCTGTCATAATTTCCTCCATAATATCAATCTCAAACTGCTGAAAATATTATAAAGGATGAAAGGATTTTTCTAAATACTATTGACAAAACTATATTATACGATATATAGTATTATTCACAGAACAATATTACATGAATTATCATGTGAATGCAGAAAGCAGTCGCATTCCATGAGCATGTAGTCAGGCGGATTGCGAATGTCCGCCTGACATATTATAGAGAGGTGAGCAGATGGTATTTAATACAGGAGCAGCCTCCTGGATGCGATCGTCCTGGCTGTTATTTCCAGGGAGAAGGACGGTACCTACGGGTATAAGATCACCCAGGATGTGCGAAGTGTTCTGGAAGTTTCAGAATCCACGCTGTATCCGGTTCTTCGGAGGCTTCAGAAGGATGAATGCCTGGAAGCCTACAATATGGAATATGCAGGCAGAAACCGGAAATATTACAAGCTGACAGATAAGGGCGCAGCGCAGCTGAATCTTTACAGAAGTGAATGGGAGATCTATTCATCCAAGATTACCAGGATGTTTGAGGAGGGAGTATAATTATGAACAGAAAGCAGTTTATGGAACAGCTTGAACGGCTGCTTTCCGATATTTCAGAGGCGGAGAGACAGGAGGCACTGGAATATTATGAAGGATATTTTGATGATGCAGGTCCGGAGAATGAAGGAGAAGTGATCCGGGAACTGGGAAATCCGGGGAAGGTTGCCGCGATCATCAAGGCAGATCTTCAGGAGAACAGTGAAGATTACGGGGAATACACAGAGAACGGATATCAGGACACCCGTGTGAAAGAGAACGGGGAGATGCCAGATCAGTACACAGAAATAACAGTACGCGGAGATGGACAGGAAGAAGAGCCTCATGATACAGGAAGTGCCGAAAACCGCAGGAAAAGTCGGGCCCAGCGTGGCTATCATGCAGAGAAGAAGCAGAATAAGGCAGGGATCATCCTTGCGCTGATCGTTCTTGTTTTTGCGGCTCCACTGATTAAAGGACTGTTTGGCGGAGCACTGGGAATTCTGGTGACACTGGCGTTACTGCCCTTCCTGCTGACATTTTTTTGCGGGAGCGGGATCGATCATTCTTGTAATCGGTGCAGTTGCGTGTATTGCTGTTGGAATTGCCATGGTGGTATCTCTTCCGTCGGCCGGGGATCCTGACTATCGGTATCGGATTTCTGATGATGGCACTTGGACTTTTGTTACTGGCACTGACGGTGTGGTTCACAGGTAAGATACTGCCGGCGATCCTGCGGAAATTTACAGGATTCTGCAGTAATCTCCTGAATGGAAGAAAGGCGGAAAAAGTATGAACGTTTTCTGAAGGTAATCCTGATCCTTGCGGCAGTATTCGGTGCGGCGGGTTTGGGACTTACTGCAGGCGGAGCTGCCATGGGAGCGACTATGGGAGATATAGGTGCTCTGGATAACGGAATCACCCAGATACTTCATATCCTGGATCATAAAGACGGCTGGGATGAAGAGAATTCCGAAGCAGCTATGGATGGGCAGGATGAGGATCTTGTGGCAGATGCAGAGAAGGCAGTAAATGAAAAAGGTGTTCTGACAGACAATGCAGACGGTTCCGCATATACGAAGTATATGAAGCTTCTGCTGTTTCAGACCTTTCCTGTGATCTGAGATACGAAGAACTGGTCCTGAAGACCTGGAATGAGGCTAAAGTCCAGGTGAAAGTTACAGGGAAGAATCACAATCGTGTTAAGATCAGCAATGACAACGGCAGTCTGACAATCGCCAGCAGCCAGAAGGTAAGAAACCGTTCCGTAGAAATTTTTTGCCCGGAAAACTTAAGCCTTCAGAAGATAAAACTTCAGATGGGAGCCGGAACCATCGAACTGGATGGCGATTTTAAAGCGGATCAGATGGAAGTGAATGTGGGGGCAGGAACCCTTGAGAATTCCGGCAGTCTGGATGTAAAAGAGGCAAATTTTACAGTTGGCGTGGGAACTGCTGACATCAGTGAAATTCAGACAGAGAAATTAAATGGCAGCTGTGGCATGGGAAATATGGATCTTACACTTGCAGGAAAAGCAGAGGATTATAATTATGAGCTGAAATGTGGCCTTGGAAATCTGGAGGTGGATGATTCTCAGGAAACATCCATCACTTCCGGAAATAAACAGATCACAAATGAAGGTGCCACGAAAAATATAAAACTGGATTGTGGAATGGGAAAACGTTCAGGTGGAATTTGAAGAAGATTAAAGGAGGAAGCATTATGAGCAACAAAAAACTTTACAAATCATCAGTAAACCGTATGTTGTGTGGTGTCTGCGGCGGGATCGCAGAGTATTTTGATATTGACCCGACTCTTGTACGGCTGGTATGGGTGATCATCACGCTGATGGGCGGAGCCGGAATCCTGGCGTATATCATTGCGGCCATCATTATCCCGGATTAAAAATGACAACATCCGTAAAGAACGGACATATTTTTCAGAATGCATAATTTCTCCGGAAAAACGTCCATACTCCATAAAAAAGATGAGGAGTGTGGAAGATGAACAGGGAGAAAGAAGTAAAGGCATACCTGGAGGGGAAACTTTCCCAGGCAGAAAAACTGAAATACGAGATTGCCGATGAGATGGGAGTCCTGGATAAAGTGATCAAAGACGGGTGGAAAAGCCTCTCTGCAAAAGAAACCGGACGGATCGGCGGTCTTATGACAAAAAAGAAGAAACATAAAAAGTAAAATGCAGCCTGAAGGAACGGGGTGAAATGCCGCCGGAAAAATCCTTCAGGCTGTATTGAATTATAAAGAAAAATTTTTCTGAAAAAAAGAATTTTTTTTGACGGTTCAGGGTGGACTGACCAGTGGAAAAGAGCTATACTGTTGGAATAAAAGAGGAGGAATGAACATGGGTGAAAAAATCAATAACGTTCTGAAGGGTGAGATCATCTCTTCAGTATTTTACATACTGTTGGGACTTTGCCTGATCCTGATCCCCACACAGACGGTGGATGTGATCTGTAAAGTGGTATTCGGACTGATCCTCATCGGAGTTGGCATTTATCACATTTATATTTACATACGTGGAAAAGCAACCGCTACGATCATGGATCTTTTAAGCGGTGTGGTTGTTTTCGTGCTGGGCGTGTTCCTTTTTATGACACCTTCCATCGTGATCAAACTGCTTCCATGGATGCTCAGCGCATTTGTACTGGTTGACAGTCTGTGGAAATTTAAAGGTGCTTTTCTTCTGAAAAAAGGCGGACACGGTGCATGGAGCGTGCTTCTGATCGGCAGTCTTGTTTTTATTGCACTTGGAATTGTGATGCTGTTTGGAAGATTTCCGAAGATCATGACTCTGCTGATCTTTTCCGGCTGGGTGCTGGTGTGTGACGGAGCTGCGGATATCGTATTCTTTATTATCATGAAGCTGGGACTTCGAAAGATCGCCAAAAAGGCAGAGGCAGAGAAGGAAGAGGCTGGTGCGGACAGTTCAGAGGCTGTAGATGATAAGGTAGATATGGATACACAGAGTGATACAAAGACGCAGGATGGAAATGATCCGCAGAGCGGAAATGCGCCGAAATATTCAGCAAATACTGCGACAGAGAATATGGCTATCGAAATGGCAACAACGGAACCGGAGAAAAAATCCAGACGTGGGATCTTACGAAAAAAAGAGAAAGTTCAGGAGAGGACCGGTAATTCGATAACAGAACAGAATGAGCAGGAAAATGCATTGAAAGACAGTTCGGCTTCAGATTTTAGTTCTGAAAATGCAACAGAGAGCACAGGGAACCAACGCAGGATACAGAAGGTTCTACAAACAGAAAAGTGACAGAGGAAGTCACGGAACCAGCAGAAAAACCAAAACAGGAGAATTCCCGCTGGGAAAAAGAACCGGAGAATGTGGAGATGAAACTCTGGGATGTGGGTAAAGACCAGGTGGAAACCGGCAGTCTGAAAGATCTTCTGGACGGTTCGGATGAAGATCTGGAAGAGTGGAAAGACTGACCATTCTCTTGCATCATCTGCCATTCCGTGGTAAGATGTGCACATGAAAAATACAGATAAAAATATTAAGATACTGATGATGGATTTTTCCGGAATATATGAGGACCAGCAGTTCTGGAGGGGAAAAGAAGTATCCCGGGTGGAGGCCAGGGACATTCCCGGAACCAACTGCTACTGTGATGAGGATGCGATGAATGCCATACGCAGCCGTATTGCACCTTATTCTTCCGGAGAGATCCATTTTATTGATTCCGGAAACTATCACTATATGACAAGGATCTGGCTGGAAAAAATATCGGAGCCATTTGAGCTTCTGGTGTTTGATAACCATACAGATATGCAGCCGCCTGCTTTTGGCGGCCTGCTTTCCTGCGGAGGATGGATCTATGATTCCATTATGGAGCTGCCACTGCTTAAAAAGGTGATCCTGATCGGCCCGGATGAGGAGGCTTTTTCCAGAGTGGAACCGGAGTTTAAGGAAAAGGTGGAGTTTTTGAGCAGGGAGAGGCTTCTGGAAATGGAAGAAACGGAAGTGTCTGCATTTGTAAAGAATCAGGTGGGAGAATATCCATTGTATATTTCCATAGACAAAGATGTTCTCTGTGGGGCGGACGCAGATACAAACTGGAGTCAGGGCGATATGCGGTTAAGTACCATGCTGGAATGTCTGGGTGCTGTCAAAGAGAAATGTGCAGAGAGAATTTCGAGGATCCTGGGTGTGGATATCTGCGGGGAATGTGATGTGACAGAACCTGGAAACAGTGCTTTGAATGACATGGCCAATGCTGCGCTTCTGGAATTTTTTTTACATCTACAGATGTGGGTGAGGATATTGAGGAAAACAAAAACGGGACAACAGGAGGAAACGGATGAAAAATGAACTTCTTACCATCGGACCATTTACGATATATGGTTATGGCCTGATGATCGCCATTGGAATTGTGGCAGGTTGTCTGACAGCAGAATACAGAGCCAGAAAACAGGGACTTGACAGCGAACAGATCTTTCCCATGATTCTGTGGTGTCTGGTCGGTGGATTTCTCTGTGCAAAGCTTCTTTTCTGGATCACAGAGTGGAAATCAATTGCTCAGGATCCGGGATTTATGATGGAAACCTTAAGTTCCGGTTTTGTGGTGTTCGGCGGAATTATCGGCGGGATACTGACAGGATTTTTGTACTGCAGGATCAAAGGTCTTATATTTTTTAAATATGCGGATGTGATCCTGCCGTCCGTGGCATTGGCCCAGGGATTTGGCCGGATCGGATGTTTTCTGGCAGGGTGCTGTTATGGAAAAGAGACGGAGAGTTTTTTTTCTGTGATATTTCAGAATTCGGAATATGCGCCCAATCACGTGGCGCTGATCCCGACGCAGCTGTATTCCAGCGGCCTGGATTTCCTGCATTTTCTTCTGCTGTTGCTGATTGCGCGGAACAAAAAGCAGATGGCCAGGTGACTGCCTGCTATCTGATCTTTTACAGCGTCGGACTGTTTTGGTGATCGAGTTTTTCCGGGGAGGATATTATCCGGGGAAGTGTGGGGATTTTGTCAACTTCCCAGTTTATCAGTATTTTTACCGGGGATTGGCGGGGATTGTGCTGCTGGTACTGGTGGCGAAAAAAAGGAGTCCGCAAGAGTAAATTTAACCGAATCAGGAAATTTTCCTGCGGGTTGCGAAAAGCGATATGCAATGGTGTAGTGATATGGCAGTTATATGTATCAGGAGAATGTGTCGGGCAGTAGTGGCATAAAGACGGGCCCGCTCTGCATAAATCTATGAAAAAAGGCGAAAGCAGGCCTGCCATGCTCAGAAAAGAAGATTTTGAACCAAATATGGAAACAGAGGATAAGATCCCCGGAGCGCAGCCGGAAAACCCGGCACAGAGTCAGCGCTTCGGGGATTTTATCGTGAAATATATGCAGAATGTCCAGGATACCATGGAACTTTTTCCGGGGACATCTTTTCAGGCGATCAATGAGATTTTCGGGGTTCTCTATGTTCCTCTGGAAAATATGGGAGAACTTGAAGTTACAGGGACATCTTATAATTCTATCCCGAAATGTTATACCTATATGGATATGGAAGCAACAGGGCATCTGGGATCACCCGGCTGCATGATCATCCGTATCTCAAAACTTCGGGGAAAAGGGACGGCGGTGGCAGTAATCGATTCGGGAATTGATTATCAGAATGCAGTGTTTCGAAATGCAGGCGGTTCCAGGATCGCTTATTTATGGGATCAGTCGCTGGAAGATGAGGAGGGGATGGGCAAAGACAAAGAGCAAAATGAGTCTGGACGGGAGTTGGAATCTGAAAATGGAGATGTAGGTAATCTGTTGGAAAATGGGGCTGATATGGCAGATACAGAAGTTCCATATGGCAAGTTATTCCGTAAAAAAGATATCGATCTGGCACTGGCTTCCGAGGATCCGTTTTCTATTGTGCCATCCAGGGACACTAATGGCCATGGAACGGCACTTTCCGGTATTGCGGCAGGAAATATGGTACCTGGAGAAAATTTCACCGGAGCGGCACCGGAAGCGACATTGATCATCATCAAGGTAAAACCGGCAAAACAATATCTCCGGAATTTTTATCTCTATCCTCCGGATGCAGAAGTTTTTCAGGAAAATGATGTGATGATGGCCATTGCTTATGCGATTTCCTGGGCAAAAAAAACTGGAGATGCCACTTTCTATCTGCCTGGGGATCGGAAGCAGCCAGGGCGCTCATCTGGGGACCAATGCATTAAGCCAGTATGTGGATTATGTGGCGAATTTTCCCAGGTATCTGTGTCAGCAGCTGCCGGAAACGAAGGAAATACAAGAAACCACAGTACGGGAATTTTTTCTCAGGGAAGGGAGCAGATCGTGACAGAACTCCGTGTAGCGGAAAGAGAGCAGGGGTTTACCATGGAATTCTGGGGAGAGCCGCCGGAGATCTACGGGCTTTCCATCCAGTCACCTACTGGGGAGATACTGGAAGTCAGCAGTTCTATTGGTTCAAGAACTCAGGAACTGTCCTTTGTTTTTGTAGAAACGAAGGTGTATGTGAATTATATCCTGATCGAGCGCCAGACCGGATATTCGCTGGTATATATCCGATTTTTTCATCCCGCCTCCGGAATCTGGAAGATTTTTACCCGGGGAAAGAACAGACAGAACGTACAGTTCCATATGTGGCTTCCGGTAGAAGGATTGATATCCCAGGATACTTATTTTCTGGAACCATCGCCCTATACAACCGTGACAGCTCCGGGGGACGCCAGAAACAGCATCACGACAACCGCCTACCAGCACCGTGACGGAAGTATCTACATTGCCGCAGGCAGAGGCTATACGCCAGATGGAATGATAACCCCACATCTGGCAGCCCCTGGAGTCAATGTAAAAGTGCCCCTGGTACGAGGCGGCTTTGGAACCCGCTCCGGAACCAGCATTTCCGCCGCACAGACCGCCGGCATCGCGGCACTCTGTTTGAATGGGCCATCATACGGGATAACCAGCCGTTTTTTACAGGAAGCGGCGTGAAATATTATCTGCAGAGAGGCGCAAGAAGAGAAGAAAATATGCAGTACCCGAACCCGGAGGTGGGGTATGGGAAGGTGAATCTGTATCATACAGTTTGAGCTGCTGACGTGAAAAATTGTAATTCTGCTTTGTGGTATAAAAGTATCCCAATATGTTGGAAATCTGTGATATACTACAATCAATTGAACGCAAAGCGCAATGTGAATATTCAGTTTACATGTGATTAAGAGAAACAATTCAAATTGGTCAGACATTGTCTGAATGATTCAAAAAGGAAAAGAAAGAATACATCTATGAAAACAAAAAGCATACTGATCAAAGACACAACGAAAGAGGACAGGATCCGCATTGTCCAGGAGGGGCTGAACCAGTGCGGGGGTGCCTGTGATTTCTGTAATGGATGTGATAATCTGGGCGGAGGATCTGTGGATGCTTTTTATGAGCCTTATATTAACGGTGAAAAGGAACTGCGTGAGCTCAATGAGGAATACAGAAGCAACACAGGGCTTGTAAAGTAGGTGAGGATATGAGACCACCGGAAATCGGGAATTCTACAGAAGAGGAACGAAGACAATACATTAAGAATACTTTCCGATGCATCGCAGATTGTGACATGTGTGGATTATGTACCGTATTCCACGGAAAAAGATCCGGAAGTTGCCTATGTAGATTACATCAGCGGCAAAAGGGATTATCTGGATGTATCGAAAGATTACAGATGAGTTGGGAAATGGAGATTTATGGCAAAAGGATATATTTATATCATGACAAACCCGGCCTTAAAAGATATGGTCAAGATCGGATATGCAACGGATGTGGAAAGCAGGCGTAAACAGCTGAGTACGACAGCTCTTCCATACGAATATGAGATATATGCAACATATGAAACTTCCGGAAAACTGGAAGATAAAAAACTTCATAAGATGATCGATAATTTGAATCCGGATCTGAGAATATCAAAGAATCGGGAATTTTTTATTCTTTCCCCGGAAGATGCATATGAGCTGCTGGAGTCCATAGCCACAATAAGCGGAACAAAAGATAAACTAAAAAAAGTAAAAACAGTACCGGCTAAAAAACAGAAGACCAAGAGACCACCTGTTAATTTTTTTAAGTGCAACATTCCAGTTGGAGCGGAACTGGTGTTTTCTGATGATCCATCGGTTGTGGCTGTTGTGGTTGATGAGCGTAAAGTGCAGTATAAGGATGAAATTACATCATTATCAGCAATTTCAGACAGGATAAAGGGATATTCTACATCCGGCCCGTCTTTATTTACATACAAAGGAAAAACAATTTCCCAGATCGCAGAAGAAACTCAGTGGAAAGATGCGTAGATCTTACATTTGGAAAAGTAATAAAAAGATACGAAAGTACTAATTTTGGAAAAAATATTCATATAGATAAATCACTCTGCATCGTGTACTATAAACATAGAGAAAAAACTATATCATGACACAACAGGGAGGAATTTTACTTATGGATCTTTCAACTTTGGTTAAAATGTCAAATACTTACGGAAGCAATCCGGCTTATGTTCTGGCAGGAGGCGGCAATACTTCTGTGAAAGACGATACAACACTGTATGTAAAGGGTTCCGGCACACAGCTTGCCACCATTAAGGCAGAGGAATTTGTCAAAATGGACCGGGCGCGTCTGAATAAGATCATGAAAACGGAATATCCGGCAGATGACGTGAAACGTGAGTCTGCATATCTTGCGGATGTAATGGCAGCAGTAACCGACGAGGATAAGACCAAGCGCCCCAGCGTGGAAGCGCTTCTCCACAATTTATTCGCCTATACATATGTGCTGCATGTTCATCCTACACTTATCAATGGACTGACCTGCGGAAAAGGCGCAAAAGCTCTCAGCGAACAGCTTCTTGGAAAAGATGTGCTCTGGATCGATATCTGCAAACCGGGATACACACTTGCACGTATCTGTTTTGAGAAGATGAATGCCTATAAAGAAGAAACCGGAAAAGACGTTCAGGTCCTTCTTCTTCAGAATCACGGAATTTTTTGTTGCGGCAGATACCGTAGAAGAAATCGGTGTTTTATTTGATAGTGTTATTGAAAAGCTGGAAAAACAGGTAAAAAGAACTGCGGATGTAAGCAATGCAGTTACACCGGAAAAAGAGCAGGCAGCAGAGAAACTTTCCAGGCTGCTTGGTCATAGGGTGGAAGTTGTACCGGCTGCGGAGGCTGATAATTTTGTAAAGGATAAAACTGCTGCAGCACCGCTTCTGAAACCGTTCACTCCGGATCACATCGTATATTGCGGACCATATCCGTTATTTGTGGAAAATATCGATGAGGCGAAAAGTGCGCTGGATGCATTTATGGCAGAAAATGATAAAGAACCGAGACTGATCCTGGTACAGGGCGTTGGTGCATTTATCATGGAAGATGACAAAGGAAAGGCTGCAAAAGCACAGTTACTGGTAAAAGATGCGATCAAGCTTGCAGTATATGCGGAAAGCTTTGGCGGTCCGCTGCAGATGACGGATGAGATCACATATTTCATCACACACTGGGAAGCAGAAGCGTACCGCAGTAAGAAATAAAAAGAAAATATAGAGAAATTAAGAAAATATAGAGAAATTAAGAAAATGCATCGGGAACTATTGAAAAATTCCCGGTGCATTTTTGGGATAAATACCTGATAAAAAATTATTCAGGGCAGAGTTACGTTACAAATGTGGGTGTACTTATCCATTTTACTGCAAATCTTATTTCCGATATACGAACGCCGGCAGTCCATCCTCACCAACCGGAACATCTACAGTTCCCTGGATCAGCGGGCGGGCGTAGCGGATAAAGTCTTCAGTGACATCGGAGCCGTCTTTGGTGATCCATTCCACAGGGACGGTCTTTTCTTCGTTGCAGATAAGGTTGACGTCTTCCAAAGTGCATTTCATGGAGTACGGGGAATCACTCTGACGTTTAAAAGCGATCATCTTTCCGGTTTCACCGTTCAGGGCAGCCTGTACACCAAATTCACCGGCAAGGATACCTTCCTGCTGGTCTGTCTCGGAGAGCATGGATGCGGAGCAGCGCTGGCTTACGTTGAGTTCTACAGAGCGGGCTTTGACACCGAGGCGGCTGCGGACAAGATTCTCAAGGTATTTACCACAGCCAGCAAGCATTTTGTGGCCGAAAGCGTCGGTACCGGCAGCACTGTCGTATTCGCAGATGAAAGTGCCGTCTTTGTCATGGATTCCCTCGGATACACAGACGACAACGTTGCAGTTTTTCTCAAAGGCAGCATTAACTTTCCGGAGAAATTCTTCTACATCGAAATCCGTTTCCGGAAGATAAATGAGAAGTGGGTTGTCTCCGGTGTATTTCCGGGCAAGGGCAGCTGCTCCGGTGAGCCAGCCTGCGTGACGTCCCATGATCTCGATGATGGTGACGGATTTTTTCTCATAAACACAGGCGTCCAGGGTGATCTCACGGACAGTGGAAGCCACGTAACGGGCAGCACTTCCGAATCCTGGAGTATGGTCTGTGTTTACAAGATCGTTATCAATGGTCTTCGCTCGCCGAGGATACGGATATCACTGTCGATCTTTTCGGCATAGCGGGAAAGCTTGCTGACGGTATCCATGGAATCATTTCCTCCGATATAAAAGAACCAGCCGATGTTCATCTCCTCGAATTTCCGGAACAGCTTCGGATAAACCGGATCTTCCAGAGATTCCGGAAGTTTGTAACGGCAGGAGCCAAGATAGGCGCCAGGTGTCCAGGTAAGAGCGCGAAGCTGTTCGCCCGGAAGTGCTTCCTGAAAATCAAGGACTGTTCCGTTTAAAAATCCCTCAATACCGTTGACCATGCCATAAAACGTGGTCGATCTCTTCTGTATGTTTAAGTGCTTCAGATACCACACCGTAAAGACTGCTGTTGATCGCTGCGGTCGGTCCGCCGGACTGTCCTGCGATAAGGTTCTTTTTTGACATTTTGATACCTCCTGGGTGTTGTTTTTTTATATTGTAACAGAAATAGAAAAAGATAACATCTAAAAAATCCACCTTTTTTATAAAAAATTTACTCTATACACACAAATATTTCATAGTAAAATAGTAGTATAGATAGAGAAAAGAGGTGAAATACAGATGACAGTAAGAAAAGTACAGTTTGAAACTATGGATGATGTGAATCGTTTTCTGAATGTAACAGAGCATTTTCCATTTGCAGTGGATCTGAAGAGAGGTCACAGGACTGTCAATGGAAAATCTATTCTCGGAGTTGCATCCATCGGCTTGGCAGAGAAATGGATTTTTGTGCATATGTGCCGGAGATTGCGCCGGAGATTATGTCCAGTCTTGATTTTTGCATGAGGTAGGTTTGAAGAGGGGAAAAATGAATAATGGTTGATCAATGGTGAACGAGGGTATCGTAAAGTCGCAGAGGCGATGGTCGGTATCCTCGTTTATTTATTTTTAACCGAATCAGGGAAG
>ENA-OQAJ01000180-OQAJ01000180.1-human-gut-metagenome-genome-assembly--contig:-NODE-180-length-19847-cov-3.889757_pt1 | contig 19847 bp, 23 predicted proteins | sample MGYA00242736_ERZ504529 | MGnify/ENA primary metagenome ERZ504529 (study PRJEB26092, sample SAMD00036275) | human gut metagenome | host: Homo sapiens | study: EMG produced TPA metagenomics assembly of...
TTCCTTCTTGTTGTGTGCCGTAAAAAAAGGCTTATAAACTCAGATGGGGCATGAAAGCTCAAAAAAAGTCGGCAGAAAGAAAAGGTCATCCCGGAAAGGGGTTTAAAAAAGGTCTTTAAATTCTAGCTGAAGCATAAAATAGAAGTTTAACCCTTAAAAATGTGACATATGATTACAGTGACGGAACAACTAAAGAATGTGTTTGAAGCCAACCCTTTGTACTCAAAAGAGGGGCAGGGGCTTAATGCGGAAGTCATCGCAAGGTTTTTCCTTCCTTTTTCTTCGGTGGTATGGTTGGTAACGGAAGCCGAACAGCAGGAAGACGGTGACTGGCTTTTTTTCGGTTATTGCCATATTCAAGAATGGGAATGGGGTTATGTGCTTCTTTCTCAAATTCAAGAGGTGAATGTTCGTGGGTTGACCGTGCAGCTGGATAAAGGACTGAAAACCGGTATAACGGTAAAAGCTTGCCTGAATTGATTAGAGAATAAACGGAGAGGGAACAACCCCTTTCCGCTTTCCAACCGGAATATTGAACTTAAAAACGGAAGTTATGGTTTACGAGACGAATTGCACGGAAATAACACAGGACAAATGGCGTGAGCTGATGAAGTACGGTAGAAAATGCTCCTATCGGCTGCTTACGGCGAGAATCAAGCGGGAATTGCCGGAATTATACCATGCGCTGGCTCTCCAGTTCTATAATCCTTATGCGGAACAGTGCAGGCAGACACCCACACATTATATATTGGTTCATTCGGCCATTGAATATTTTATCAGAAAACAATAAAGGACAAATGGTTATGAAACAAAAAGATTGATAAAAGAAAAACGACTGGCTTATGCGGTGGCATTTTACTTTACGGATGTTTCCGTAAAGTTCATGATGGGGAATGCGATGTATGAGTATGTACATACCGTTTATGACAGGCGGTATGATAACGGTGGCTTTAATACGCTTGCCGTAGTCTATAATTACAAGAGGATGAAGTACGAGGTATTGGTCGTATCGGACGAGAAGGTAGGTGATAAGGAGATTCATATATTATAAGTTTCACAAACAGGGCTTTTGCCATATAAAAACGGCTTTTGAGATGAAAAAGTTATCGGCTTATACGGTTGCATCCAACTGCACCGACTTGACGGATATACGTGACGGCATCGCTGAAATACATGAAGCGATGAAGACTTGCGTTGAATCCGGGAAACATATCCCTTCATTCTATGTTTCCCGGTTGGCCAAACTGGAAACTAAAAAGAAGAAACTGGAGAAACGGACGCAGGTACACATGACCGTCACCATCCGTTTCTTTATAGATGATGATACCCTTACAATGGCAGTCAGGCATTGCCTTTTCTTCAAGCTGGAACCGACTCGGCAGAATGTGATGAAAGCCATCCGTGATGCGGTTCTTAATAACGGACGTTCCATTCTTGACTTTCCGGAAGCATGGGGAGAAGATCTTATGGATGTGTCTTTCTTTGATGTGGAGAATGCCATGAAGAAGCTGCGTTCCTCATTCGGCCTATAAACTTCATTGCATATTTTTCCGAAAGTAAAGTAACCGTTGGATTTTTTGGCCAGCGGTTTCTTTTTTCAAAAAAAGAACCAAAAAAAAACTTTGAATACAATCTTTTTTCATTCTTCTAACTTATGTATTCGGAAAAAAAATTCCATGGCATTCAGAAAAGGGATGATAGCGGTTTGGGGATTATAGGGTAGATTTGTGGGGTAAGCTTACAGAGACAGTTTTTTATAGGCAGGTTCCGAAAAGCCTTTGAGAGAGTAGGAGAACATGAGTTATAATATATGGCTATAAGTATAAATGATAGACAATTGATTACACAATTTATTACTAATACTCAGAATTTGAATGTTAATTTACCTACAAATGGTGGAGGGTGTGCTAATTTAGTTAGAGGAATTATAGAACAGGCAACAGGAAAAAGAATTTCAGTTAATCCTTTTGGAGCTTCTTTAGAAAGTATGATACAAAAAATAAATACCTATCATGATTTAGCTAAATGTAATAATGGAGATATATTATATTTTGTGCATCTTCCTAATGCTGCTGTAAATTTACATCAAACTATTCATTATGCAATTTTTTGTAATGTTAATAATGCTGGTGTACAGAAAAAATGTTATTGGGATAAATGGATTAGCAGATCTTTCTTTTTCTCCCACAGCTTATCATGGTGTTGTAGCATCTGTAATATCTCCGGGTAATTTTAATGGAGTAGGGCAGGTGATATATGATACTGTAGCATTCCCTAATATTCTTGGTGAATTGTATGTTATTGATTATGAATTGATATAGGAATAAGTTTCTTCGTTATTTTATGGCGTACAGTAGTATAGAAATAGAAAAAAACTGAAAATTGAATAGTAAATTTGTTTGCTCCATGTTACGTTTATTACCGCTTGTAATCGGGCTTTGCGCAGACTTTATGTCCTGAAGGCTTTTTAGTACCCCTTCCATTTGGAAGATTTTGACAGCAGCGATGAAGGTGGTGGAGGATATATCCGGCTGGAGGCTTTTCAGTGTGTTCTCCGATGGCTGATATCCTCTCATCTTCAGTTCCAGAATGGTATTGAAGTCATCATTTCGCATAGCCTTCATGAAAGCCTCCTCTTGTTCGTTGGCAATGTCCGGATTTGGATCGTATGCAGTTGCTTGCCGAACAAGAACAGACTTTTTATTAATGTAATAGTGTCGCTATTCGTCTGTTTTTATCTTCTAGCTAAAGGCAGTAACAACCGTTCCACAAGTTCTTTCTTGTTCTCAACGGGCATCTTGTTTCTGCCTTTGGCAATGACTTCAGCAGCCAAATCGCTTTTACGCCCGGCAATGTATTTCTGTCGCTTTCCGTTTATGAAGGCCTCGATACGGAAATCATGCCGGGTGTTTTCGATGATGTTGATTTCTGATACCAAAAAGCCATCCTCTGTCTCGTAGGGTTCGACAATGGTGGGCAGGTAGTGTTTCATGGTTTTCCCTATGATCGGAGATACCAAACCGGAAAGATGCTCTTCGATGCGGTCTTTCCAATAGTCATCGATTTGATGATTGGTGGCATAATCGTAAAAATGGCTGATGGCAAGGCTGACTTCTTCGATTATCCTTTTCGCATTCTTTATTCCGTTCTGTTTGGCAAATTGCATCAGGTCATCTTCCGTGATGTCGTTATCTTTTCCTGCAATGCTCATGGAGTGTGCGTTTTCGTATGCCGCACCGTCCAAATTGGTGGTGAATGTCATGTCGTAGGTGGGGTGATGTGCCATGTGCCGTTTCTTTCCATCAGGAAAGAGAAATTCTTGATGTGGTCATCCACATTGCCGCCCATGATATTGAATACCGTCCTACGGTAGAGTTCGGACTGTTCGCTTGCCGGGATGTTCAGTTTTCGGCAGACTTCAAACAAATCCTCATAGCTCGTTGCATCCGGATTCATGGCAGCAAGTGTCTGTGTATGTATCTTCTCTCCGTTTATCCTATCGTAACGCTCCGTCAGGAAGTGATGTTTTCCCTCAATTTGAATGAGTCGGGAAGGCATCATCGTAATCCCGGCTTCCTTTGCCATCTCATAATATACCATTTCCATTTGCGTGAACGGAAAATCGTCCCCTTCTGCAAACTTCAATATGTAGTAGGTATAGCCCTCCGGTAAAGGGACTTGGCCGGAACGTATATCATGTGTCGTTTCATTGATGGCGATGATGGCTTTCGGGTGCTGCCCTCCGGCTGATGTACCTATCTCATAGATACTTTGCAGTTGCAGTGCTTCGTCATCTTGCACGGATATTTCCTCCCGTTCCTCAAAGATACGGCGTGCCAGTTGGTATAAACTCTCTATCTGGAGAGTGGAAGAGGATTCCAATCCAGGAGTGGCCGGGATGAACTCAAAGGCTCCCATTCCCCGTTTCCCGATGAAAGACAGTTTATCTACCGGTGTGAGTTTGCGCTTGGGGATATGGTTTTGTGCCGCCCATTGGTCGAAGACCATGTTACCCCACCGATCAGGCAATGAATCTGCCAAAAACGGTGGGAGACCTTGATAAGTCTTTTCTTTGTTTCCGAGTATGGGCATACCCTTTGCCGCCGGTCCTTTGACAGAAGCGGTCAGTGGGGCGATTTCCACTCCTTTCTTGATGAAATCCGGATGATAGTTGAAGACGGCTCTTTTGTTTCTTTCGTCCCAATAGAGCTTTCCGACTTCTTCTCCCCATAACATAACACTCACAACATTATTTTCCATGTCTTATCCTTTTCGGCTTTTTATTCATTATTCGTTCCATTGTATAGGCTGAAACAGGTATTTCCGGCATCAGATCATCCATCTGTTCCAGACAGTCCACTACTCGTAACAGGGCAAGAAAGTTGCCCATATTGATGTTATAGGCCTTCCCGTTCTCAAACTGGCGTAAGGTGATAAGGCTGACACCGGCTTTCTCGGCAGCCTCTTTTTGGGTGAGCCTATAGGTTAGCCTGTATTCCTTAAATCGTCTGCCCAGTTCCACTATGATTTCCGGATTGGCCATGGCTTGGGTGATGTGATTCGTTGTCATTTTACAAAGGTAAATATATTAATTGTTAAATCAAAATATGATATATAACAATTAATATATTTACTGTTATATTGAATTGTGCGCGATGTAGTTTGTGTGCTAATCCCCCAATTCCATGCTACGTTTATTGCCGCCTGTAATCGGGCTTTGCGCGGGTTTATGTCCTGAAGGCTTTTTAGCATCCCTTCCATTTGGAAGATTTTGGCGGCAGCGATGAAGGTGGTGGCGGATACATCCGGCTGGAGGCTTTTCAGTGTGTTCTCCGATGGCTGATATCCTCTCATCTTCAGTTTCAGAATGGTATTGAAGTCATCATTTCGCATAGCCTTCATGAAAGCCTGCTCTTGTTCGTTGGCAATGTCCGGCATATGGATCGTATGCAGTTGCTTGCCGAACAAGAGCAGGTTTTCTCCGATAAAATCGGCGTGTTCCGGCTTGACCCCGCAATCCTTGGCAGTCTCATGCCAATGCGATACGGTTTCCTGTATCTCTTCGATAATCTGTTTGTGTTTCCGGATACCCATGTTCTCACCTACCTTTTGCAGATCTTCCATCGTGAAATTGTCTTGTTTGCCGTTGAGTGACAGCTGGTGGCGGTTCGTCCATTTGCCGCCCGGTGTGTATGAGTAGCAGAGGTCGTATGCTGGGGCCAGTTTCCACTTCCCTTGTCTATCCATCAGGAAAGATAAGTTCTTGCTATGGTCGTCATGGTTCCGGCTCATGACGTTGAACACCATTCTTCGGTATAGTTCCTCCTGCTCTGGATAAGGGAGGTTCATCTGCCGCATGATACGGAATATCTCTTCGTATGAATGGCGTTGGTCACGGTCATAGTGGGCAAGCCCGGCCAATGTCTGTACATGGATCTTCTCTCCGTCTTCCATACGGTCAAAACGTCGTGTCATAAAGTGATATGACTCTTTTTCCTGAAGTAACCGGCATTCCATCATATCGATACCGCAGGCTTTTGCCATCCGGTGATAGGCATATTCGATATTTCCTATTCCTTGTGGATTGTCCGTTATCTGCGTGTGTTCGCTGTATTTGCCGCCATCAAATTTCAACAGCCAATACCCGAATCCTTCAGGAGCTTTTACCTGTCCGGAGCGTACCTCTCCGGTAATATCGTTGTAGGCGATGATGGCCTTGGGCTTGGCACCTCCGGCAGATGTTCCCACTTTCAGTATATCCAGAATGTTTCTTCCTTCCTGGCGCAGTTGGACCTGAAAAGCCATTCTGTCCGTGAATACGGATTTGGCAAGCTCAGTCAGTTCCTCGATATGGAGCACTGATGATTCGTTCATGCCGTTGATTGGCGAGGACGGCTCAAACTCCAGTGCGCCCATGCCACGTTTGCCTACATAGCAAAGCCTGTCTAAAGGGGTAATCTCTTCTCCGGACAATCCCTTGCTGGCAAACCATTCATTGATGATCTGGTTTCCGAAAGTGTCCGGCAGTGAATCGGCAAACAGGCCGGGCAACCCCTTGAAACAGTCGGTACGGTTTTCAAGGAACCGGTAGGGGGTGTTCCTGTACTGGCTGATGGGCATGATGATGGGAGAAATGTCAAGACCGGAGCGGATGAACTTCCGTTCATAGTCGAACAAGGCGGCATTGCTTTCCTTTTCCCAATAGAGAGAGCCTACGCTTTCTCCCCATAGCTTTACATCTACTATCAAATCATTCATGGTTATCTTGTTTTAAATGGCGTACACGGTAGCGTTTCTTTCCTTGCAGTTTTTTGAGCTCTATCGGGCTGACCCGGATTTCCGGTACCAGTTGCTCCAGGTTCTCCAGCAGGCCGAGCGAGCGGAGTACGCTGATGAACAACAGCAGCGATACCGATTTGCCCTTCTCGATGTTCGCAACGGTCAAGGGGCTTACACCGGAAGCCGTTGCCAGTTCTTCCTGCGTGATATGCTGCCTGATACGTGTCTCTTTGATGCGCTGGCCGATTCTCATCAGCACAGCTGGATTGCTCATTTCATTCCACATGGTTGTTCCTTTTTTGCAAATATACAAATAATCCATGTAAATATATAGATTAACTTGAATATATGATGTTAATCTATATGAATACAATGATTATAGTTGCTTTATCGGCTGTTTTTTTCTTTGAACTAGGATGAAAACTGACTAAAATCACAATGTGTTGTGAATATGAAAGAGCTAGGAAAGATGATTAAAGAGTGCAGGAAGAGTTTGAAGGTCAATCAGCTGGAACTTCTCCGAACTGGCGGGCGTGGGCATCAATACGCTGGTGGCCATCGAGCGTGGAGAAGGCAATCCTAAATTGGCTACTGCTTTCCATTGGAGTTGATTAAAGTGCGGAAAAATGTATAAGATTGCTTCTATTATCTGTTTATTTTAGTATATTTGTGCTTTAAATAAGTGCGGATAAATGTATTATACGCTGTTTTTACATGTATAAAAATGCTGTTTGTAGATGAAAAGATTTGTTTTGCAACAACTTATAGAATGGAAAAACCGTGAGGATAGAAAACCTCTGATTTTAAATGGTGCCCGACAAGTTGGGAAAACATGGCTGCTCCATGAGTTTGCCAAACTTGAATACAAAAAAGAGGCTTATGTGGTATGCCGTAAGAATAACCTTGCACGCCAGCTTTTTTTCTCAGGATTTCAATGTTGACAGAAATTTTAGGGGGGCTGCGTGCGATGACTTCCGTTGACATTACTCCGGGTGATACGCTTATTATCCTTGATGAGATACAAGATATCCCGGAAGCACTGGAATCTTTGAAGTATTTTAAAGAGGAGGTTCCGGAGTATCATATAGCTGTGGCAGGTTCACTTTTGGGGATATCCCTTCATCAGGATGTGTCTTATCCCGTAGGGAAGGTAAATGTCATCAATATATTTCCTATGAACTTTGAAGAGTTTCTTGTCGCCAAGGGAGAAGAAGAAGCTTGTAAATTGCTTATGAGTGGGGATTTTGAAACGATAAGCCTCCTGCATGACAAATATACGGATCTCCTTCGGCAATATTATTATGTAGGTGGTATGCCGGAAGTTGTACTCAAATATGTAGAAACGGATTCCTTGCTGGAAGTCAGAAGAATACAGTCGGAGATTTTGCAAGGCTATGATCTTGACTTCTCAAAACATGCGCCCAAAGAACAGGTTCCGCGTGTCCGAATGGTATGGAACAGCATTCCTTCCCAATTATTTAAAGAAAACAAGAAATTCATTTACGGAGCTTTGCGAAAAGGTGCCAGAGCCAATGATTTTGAGATGGCCATTCAATGGCTTGTAAATGCCGGGTTGTTGTATAAAGTGCCTCGATGTACCAAACCGGAGCTTCCGCTTGATATTTATGAAGACCTGTCGGCTTTCAAACTCTATATGGTTGATTTGGGGCTTATGGGTGCTATGGTCAAGACAGATCCGGCCCAAGTCTTGATTAAAAAACGACATATTTAAGGAATACAAGGGAGGAATGACTGAACAGTATGTATTGCAGCAGATGAAAAGTAAGGGCGTGTCACCGATTTATTACCATAACACAGACAATTCGCGTCTTGAGTTGGATTTTGTTATTCAACGTAATGCCCAAATGGTGCCGATAGAAGTGAAGGCCGAAGGGAATGTCCGGGCCAATTCGTTGACAGCATTACTGGGAAAAAGACCGGAATTGCATGCGGAGAGATTTTCTATGTTGCCTTATAAAGTACAGGGTAATCTTACAAATTTTCCGCTATATGCAATATAGGTGTATCCTTTTCCCATGCCGGTCATACCGTTAGAACTGATTGATAAGTATGATGCGTATGTTGGCCGGTATGTCTATCTTTGTGGCAATGAAAACAGAGAGAGGATTGATTTACGCCTTGTTTTCCGGGACGGAAAGGAGATTGGCACGGATGATCTGAATCTGTATTATAATTGATGTGACGGCTTGGATGTCCCCCGGATTGAATGTTCGGGGGATTCTTTTTCTTTTGGGCGTTCCTGTGGGACGGTCAGGCTTTCCGTTGCAAGTCCTCGCCTAAAGGCTGTGGGCTTTACTCTGCAATCCCTAACGCATGGCTGAAAAGTCCTCTTGCCGGTGTTCTTCTTCATACAGCCTCATGCGTTCTTGTAATGCTTCTTTTAAATTGTCGCTTTTTTTCAGTCCGAGTTTGGCACGTATGTTCGCTCGTTGGCTGGTTATGTTTCCGCTACTCCGATGTAATAATTCGCATATTTGGCTGACGGTCTTGTCTTGCAGTATTAAACGGCAGATGTTTAATTCGGACGGGGATAAATTGGGATATATTCTCCTGATTGTATCAAGTTTACTTTTTTCCTTTTTCTGGTATGCGGCAAGGGCTGTAAAAAGATTTTCTTTGGATTGTTCCCCTATTATGCTTAACAGGGAGCTTGTCTTTTCTTCCGGGTTATTCTCGCTTAACAACTCGGCGAACGCGAATAGTTCTTCCTTTTTCATTTGGAGACGTTTCAAAAGCATTTCCTCTTCCTCTTTTAGCAAGTTGCTACTTTTTAGCAAGCTGCTGATATTACTGTGTAAGGATCTTCCTAATAAGGGGATCATGGTGTATATGATGATGATCAAAGGCAGATAACTGTATAGGAACGGTTCGTCGGTGATAAGTGTGCAGATTGTATAGGAAGCTATGGTAAGGGAGGACAATAGGATGGAGATATTACTCATATAGGCACAGATGGAAAGCATGGTAAATAAGAGAGAGATACTAATGTTACTCATTATCAATGCTCTTTGATAACTATATTCATATCCGCTACATATTGAGCAATAAATTATTTCGATAAAAATCTCGATATGTATGGCTATCAGTATAATGGAAAAGGTCGTGGTCAGATTTACTCTCTTTTTAAAATAAGCGAGAGTGCACATAATGATAAACAGGAATAATACGCTGTTAATATAATAAAACTGTTCATTGGGAAATGGAACTGAATATATGTATATGGGTGCGCATAAGGCCAGCATGAGCAGGGATAGATGAAAGACACGTTTTTGTTGATACGTTATTATCATTTCTCTTTCTTTTTTGTCGTAAGTTTGAGTTTTTATTGAACTTAGAAAAGTAGCGGCTTTTGTGCTGATTTTCATGTGTTTTATTGTTTTAAGTGTTATTAAGTATAATGTTTCCTGCAAAAATAACTGTTTTTTGTATGTTTAAGTACTTTTCTTTTATGATGTTAAGTGTTTTTAATTGTTGTGTAAGCGTGATTGGCTGCTGTGGTAAGTGTTGTAGCTGTTGTGTGGTTGTCTTTTTTAAGTATTTATAAGTTTAAAAATACTTGTTTTTTGCTTTGGAGGTTGGTTTATAAGTGCATATCTTTAGCGGTTGAAATTCAGGGGGTGTAAAAGCCTGGGTTTGGATTGTCATATTAACAAATGATTAAATGAAGAAAGATGTTTTTTTTATATTAAATGTGTATTGTTCGTGCTCGTGTTGAGTATAAGCGGAGAAATATCCGCTCAGGAGAAGCGTGATTCGGTAAGGATCTATTTTCATCAAGGAAAGGTAAATATAGATACATGTTTACTTGACAATGGGAACGAGATGGAGCGGTTTGCTAAAATCTGTTCCGCATTGAACGACTCCGTCCGTCTTATCAGGAAAATTCAAATAATAGGAGGAGCTTCCCCGGAAGGAGGGGGGCTGTTGAATGGAAGGCTGTCTGAAAAACGAGCAGAGGTTTTGTGGCGGTATATATCACCTTATATAAAGATTCCGGTATTGGAGAAGGATTTTCATTTTTCGGGAAGTGACTGGAACGGACTTATAACGATGGTGAGAGCGGATGTGAATGTTCCGGAGAGGGAGGATGTCCTTCGTTTGTTGGAGAAGATCGTACGTTTGGAAAACCAGGACAGCCCTTATTGGGGGGGAGAACTGAAAAGACTGAAAGGGGGGAGGCCATACTCATATTTGTATAAATTCCATTTTCCGAAACTTCGTTCGTCGATGGTGAAAATATGCTATGATAGTGATCCGATAAATCCCGTCAGAGATACGGTATATATACATACACGTGATACGTTGTGCATCCGTGATACCGTTACCGTCATAGCTCCGGTAAAGAAACGGCCGTTTTGCATGGCGGTGAAAACAAACTTGCTTTATGACGCTGTTTTGATACCTGACATCGGGGTTGAGTTCTGTTTGGGGAAGAACTGGTCTGTGGCCGGGAATTGGATGTATGCCTGGTGGAAAAGTGATCGGAAGCATAATTATTGGCGTATCTATGGGGGAGATGTGGAGTTGCGCCGCTGGTTCGGTCGGAGAGCGGTGGAAAAACCGTTTTCCGGGCATCATGTCGGATTGTACGGGCAGATCGTCACCTATGATTTCGAATTGGGTGGGAAAGGTTACTTGGGGGATAAATGGAGTTACGGGGGAGGCGTGGCTTACGGCTACTCGTTACCTGTGGGACATCGGTTCAATGTGGATTTCACGTTGGGAATCGGCTACCTTGGAGGATCGTACAAGGAGTACATCCCTTTGGACGGTCACTATGTATGGCAGACCACTAAAAAAACGCCGCTGGTTCGGCCCGACCAAGGCGGGTATCTCTTTGGTGTGGTTGATCGGCCGTGGCAACTACAACGAGAAGAAAGGAGGCAGGCAGTGATACGGATACGCTTTTGTCTGGTGTTCATATTTTTATGGATAGGACTGACGGCTTGTGAGCATAAGGATTTATGTTACGATCATCCGCACTTTGCCACGGTGCGGGTAATATTCGACTGGACCAAGATTTCCAATCATGACAAGCCTGAAGGCATGAGGGTCGTATTTTATCCGACCGATGATGAAAGCAACACGTGGATATTTGATTTCCCCGGAGGAGAGGGGGGGGAAGTGGAGCTCCCCGAGAATGATTACCGGGTAATTTGCTTCAACTACGATACCGACGGGATGGTTTGGAAAGGAAACGGCAGTTACACGCTTTTTACTGCCGATACGCGTGATGTTCGGTCACCGGATAACCGGACAATGGCTGTCACCCCACCCTGGCTGTGTGGCGACCATATAGACGGAGTTATCCTCAAGGACATTCCGGGAGGAAGCGCGGAGATAGTACGGCTAACTCCCGTAAACATGGTATGTCACTACACGTATGAGGTGAACGGTCTTCGGGGACTGGATAGGGTGGCGGATTTGCGGGCCGCTCTTTCCGGCATGTCCGGCTCGCTTAACATGTCCGGCGACAGTTTGCCCGCCGGTCTTTCGGAGAGCCTGCTCTTTGATGGAATGGTTTCACGGAATCAGATTATAGGCGGATTCTATACGTTTGGACATTCCGCACTTGAAGGAGAGCCCAATGTTTTCCGGCTGTATCTCAAGAACCGTTCCGGCAGCATGTCTGTATTGGAACAGGACGTGAGCGACCAAGTGCATGATGTCCCGGTAGCGGGGCATGTCGGTGATGTGCATCTGGTGTTGAATTTTGATTATGAGGTACCATCCGAGCCGGGAAGTGGCGGTCCGGGATTTGATGTGGACGTTGATGATTGGGATGATGTGAATGTGGATATAGTGTTGTAATCGAGTTTTATTAATTATATTTATTAACAATTTTATTCATTTTATGAAAAAAAGTACAGTAATGCTTGGGGCAATCTTTGGAACATTGTTGATGGGTTGCTCAGACGAGGAGATTGCGAATGTGGAAACCTCCTCACGGAATGCGATTGGTTTTAACGTGTTAAGTAATGCGGCGGAAACGAGGGCTACCCCTACTACCCCCGACAACTTGAAGAACACCGATTTCGACGTGTTCGCTTTTACGGGGGATGGTACTGCCTTCATGGGAAAGGTAGACACGGAATTTGGACATGACGGAGTGAAGATCGTGTACAAAAATGGTAAGTGGGATTATGACAATGCGAGCGACCTTCGTTATTGGCCTACCGAGGCTTTGGACTTTTACGCGTTCAATCCCGGAACGGTTAGTGAAGACATGATGGTGTTTTATAGTTGGGAAGCCACCAAGGATGTCCAAAAGATAAGTTATACCTGCATGGATGAGTATGGAGCCGGTACTCATGCAAACTACGACGTGATGTATGCCATGGCCAAAGGCCAGACAAAAGACATGAACAACGGAATAGTGAAATTTAATTTCAAACATATTCTGTCACAGGTCGTATTCAAAGCAAAGACCCAATACGATAACATGCAGGTGGACATCGACGTGATCAAGATTCATAATTTCAAATTTGCCGGCGCCTTCACATTGCCTGCGGCAGCCGATGGAACGGGAAGTTGGAGTTCGTCTGATTTAGCATTTCCACACGCATTTACCGTAGTGAAAAACGCAAACATCACGGTCAATAGCAATACCGAAGCTACCGATATTACCACAAATTCTCCTATGCTGAATATACCACAGGAGCTGACTGCTTGGACTGTTTCCGGAGCCAGCAAAACCAAGAAGGGTGCCGACGATGCGAAGCAATGTTATCTGGAGATCGCCTGCAAAATCCGGCAGTCCGGAGCTTATCTGTTGGGTTCAGCAAGCGAATACAAAACAATTTATGTTCCGTTCGGAGATACATGGGAACAGGGCAAGCGTCATATCTACACGTTGATTTTCGGTGGTGGTTATGATGATCAGGGAGAGGCTGTGTTGAATCCGATCCAGTTTGATGCAGAGACAACAGGCTGGGTTGATGCAGATAAAGACGTAAACGTCCAACCTTAATCCAAACGTTTTATTAATATCGTACCCGTTGCAGGTTAAACATACGCAAGATTAACCCTGCCAACGGGTTTTTTATAGGGAATCGCATTTTCAATATACTTTTTGATGTGTAGGGGTGCTTTTTGCGTACCTTTTTCCTGGAGAATTTCTTTTGTGGAGTGTTTGCCCTGTATATTCCCGATACGCTGTTATAGCAGGGAACTGTTTTTATCCAAGTAGTCAGATATAGCCTCTTGCAATACCGATTTTAGCGAATCGCCTTTGCGGATCGCGATCAGCTTTAAGTTCTGGTGATAGGTTTCGTCCATGACAAAATTACAATGCACGGTTTTCGCTTTCTTCGGCTTTTGAGCCTCTTTTTGCCCGGCCGTGGATTGGATCAGGCTGTCTAATCCCCCGGTCAGCCCGGCCGACATACTGTTTTTTAAATCGTTCTTCTTTGCCATATGGTTACTTTATTTCTGTTAGCAGTTCGTTACATACCTTTTCGTAGTCCTCTGCCCCGGCAGATTTGGGGGCATAGTGAAAAATATCCTGCCCTTGTGTCGGGGCTTCGGCCAGCGCAATGGAGTTGCGTATATGGGTGCTGAACACTTTGCCCTGGAATGTTTCCTGTACCAGTTCCGAAACGCTCTTGTTCAGGTTCTTTCTTCCGTCGTACTGGGTTATCAGAACCCCGGCTATCGAAAGATCCGAGTTCAAACGTTGCTGCACCTTGTGGACGACCTGCATAAGTTTGGCCATTCCACGCATTGCCAGGAATTGAGCCTGAACCGGGATAATCAGCCGATCCGAGGCCGTCAGTGCGTTAAGCGTGAGCAGCGACAGCGAGGGGGGACAGTCGATCAGGATATAATCGAATTTCTCCTTTTGGCCCTTGATAAGGTGGGCTAAGATAAGTTCCCGCCCGGCCTCGTTGATTAACTCCGTTTCAACGGCCGAGAGATCCAGGCAGGAGGGAACGACGCTAAGACCGTCCTTATGCTCGTAGATCGGCAGGTCGTATTCGCCTTTCATCGCGCCGTAGATCGTTTGGGGAGCTCCGCGGAGAAGCGCACGCCGATTCTTCTCGTGTGCTCGCTGCGGAAAAAGCAATCTATTTCCATCCGCATCCCGACCGGGATGTCGCGAAGGTCCATCGTATGCAAACGGCGATGATCGAGCCGGCGACACGTCCGGATAACATCGTTTATCTGGATCAGCAGACATACGACCGCTACGACTATCAGGGTGCATCCGCTGCAAACGACCGACAAATCTGGAACGAGCACCTGCTACATCTGGGGTTATAACGGTTTATACATTGTGGCACGCATTGAGAACGCGACGTTCGCACAGATTGCCCCGCTGTTGCCGCCGACGATTGAGCAGCAGCCGCTGGCGACGAATCTGGACGCCCTGAGCGGAAATGTCGAGGCATCGTTACGGGCGTTGCCCGACGTGCATGTCACGACCTACGCCTACGAACCGTTGGTAGGCATCACTCGTATTACGGATCCTTCGGGAAGGGACACCAGCTACGAATACGAACGCTGACGGCAGACTTATCCGCATCCGCGACGCGCGGGAAAGCCGAACGAACGAATATCTGTATCACATCGTGAACCGTTAAAATCCGTTAACTATGAAAAAGTTCTATATTCTTTTCGTTCTTCTTCTTACCGGTATATGGACTTCGGCTGCACAACCTTTCTGGCATCCCGATCTGGGGTATGTAAATGCTGGCAGCATTCCGCTGAGCGCCGACGCTCAGACCTATTCGTTCGAGACCTACGGAGGTTTGGACGCCGGATACGATCTGGAGGGTATGGCCAACGACTTGAACCGACAGCTCCTTACCGCCGGATTCTCGTGGGTGCGTGTCACCTCCGTAGAATCCTATGCCGACGAACAGTTTACCGTCACGCTTCGTCTCGATGAATATACGGGCGTCGGTTCCCGAGCCGTCTACTTCGGCACGAACGATCGGATGCTCGAAATCCGACAGCGAGGAACGGACGATACGCCCGATCCGGAGATCCCTGCCGACCGAACGATTCTCATCGCCCCGGGCTGTCCATGCGACTTGACGATCGACGACACGAATGTCGGCGAAATCTACACGATCTATAATTACGATGCCGATGTCCCGCAAGCGGTGGCGTCGATTACGGGGACGGGCGGACGCTGCGTCTTCGAAAACCTCTATCTCACTCCTGGCCGATATAGCGTCAACGATCTCGAATCCTTCGATGTGAAATACCTCCTGATGTTCCAGGCCATGTACGAAGAGCTGTCGGATACCGCCGTGACGATTTCTGCCGACGGAGGTATTGCAAAGGTTTATTTTCCTATGCACACGGAAAAGAAGAGGCGATCATCGAGTCGTTTGAAGATATGGAGCGAGTATGTCCGGATGGCTGCGAGGCCTATAACAGCGGCGATTCCCGTTCGTGGAATTCCCATATGCGGCTCGGATTCGGCTATGATGAAGCGGAACAACGGATGTATTATGCGATTTCCTGCCCGCCGAACCTGAGCGGCGGAGAGATCGTCAACAACTCTTATTTGCAGGATGCCTACGGCCGATGCCTCGTCATCACACAGCCTGCCGGCGGTTCGCTGCGTCAATGCGACGTCGACTTCATCGCCGACGAGGCTTCCCAACGTCTGCGGACAGTCGTGCATCAGACGCAACCCTATGTGCGTTACGAGTTATCCCGTGATCGGGCGACAGTGGCAACAGGCCTGGGAAACGACGCTGACTGCGAGTTGTCCTGCGACATCGCTTCGGGGCTCTACGTCCTCTCGGCATCCTATGCCGGACAAACGCTGCCGTTGGATTCTGTCCGAATTGTCGGTAATCGAATCATCGAGACGACGAACTCCGAAAACTGGATTCTCCGATGTCGGCTCAACGATACCGGTCCGATGATCGATCTGACCTACTACGACGGACTGGGTTATGCCGAGCAGGAGATCGCCATCGACGCCTCGATAACGGCGTTTCGGATCTGGTCCGCCCGATCGCCTACGACGAATGGCACCGCGAGGCATGCAAGTACCTTCCGTTTGTTTTCGGAAACAATCGCGGACGATATGTCGATAAGGCCGTCAGCGCACAGAATGCGTTCTATTCGATGCGATACGGTCATCAGGGAAGCAATGTCTATCCCTACATTTGCGACGAGTACGAATCCTCACCCCTGAATCGGATATTGCGGTCCTACAAACCGGGAGCGGAATATCGTGCCGGCGAACATGCGCTTCACAACGACTATTCCGGTAATGACGCCCTGAGCGTACTGCGTCTCGATGTCCGATCCCGCCACACAGGCACTATGCATCAATGGATACTACGGAGCGAATGAACTATCCGTTGTGAAAACTACGGATGAGGACGGGGCCGTATCGGTCGTCTATACCGACAAGGAGCAGCGCACGGTTTGCGAAGAACGACGACTCAGAGACGACGACGGCACGGTCGATCCGGTGTTCACGCATTATGTTTATGACGATTGCGGACGCTTGGCATGGGTCGTGACGCCCGAAGGTGCCGCACAACTTATACAGGGGCGTCAATACTCCGTCAATGACGACTTTGCGAAGAGCTATTGTTATCGTTACGAATACGATGCCCGCAGTCGTGTCGTAGGCAAACGATCCCCCGGACGCGAAGAGGAGCATTTGGTTTACGACTCCGCCGATCGGATTGCGATGCAGCAGGACGGCAATCTGCGCGTACGCAAACGATGGCTGAGGTTTACTTACGACGCTCGGCCGTGTCCTTGAACAGTCTTTGGTCGAAGACTCCGAAGTTCAGGGTGCGGCACGGCGCGATACGTTGCAGGCAGCATTCGACACGGGTTCGGCACCCGATCTCTATACGATGGCAGACGCAACACTCATTTACAGGCATATGTATGACGAATATCCCGCAGACTTGCGAAAAGAGCTGGACTTCGCAAATCTGCCGGCATTGACGGAGGCCGAAGACGAACGTACCGTCGGCTTGCCGGTCTATGAAAAGTTGGCTGTACTGAACGAGAACGGCGTGGACGGCTATCGGGAACGGGTTTTCTATTACGATTCGAAAGGGCGTGCAATTCAGCGCGTCGAATGCGACGAAGACGGCGACAATCTGTTGCGCATATCCAATAAGTACGATTTCGCAGGCAACATCGTCGCCCAGCGCGAGAGTTATACTTATGGAGGTAAAACGGACGATCTCGACCGCACATTCTCATATGATACGCGCGACCGTCTCGTGAAGGAGACTGCACGGCTCAACAACGGCGAGCAGGCCGTGGTGAACCACACCTACGACGATTTGGGGCAGCTTACGGGCAAAACCTACGGTACAGGCGTGTACGCCATCCACGAGACGATGGACTACAACATTCAGGGTTGGCTTACAGAGAAGTCGAGCGAACTCTTCGAGATGAATTTACGGTACTTCGATCCTCGTCGCGATTGGGTCGCCGCATCCTATACGGGGAACATCACCGAATGGAAATGGCAGCACAAGCAGGTCGATGGTGCGACCCTGTGCGATGACTACACCTACGCTTACACCTACGATGATCTGGGACGGCTGCAAAGCGCCGATCTCTACTCCCGCGACGACGATACGTTGGACGGAGCCGTATCGGGGTTCTCCGAACGGATGTCTTATGACAAAAACAGTAATATTCTTACGCTGAACAGACAAGGTTCTCCGGACGAAAAACGTGCAGTCCTACGGATTCGAATATATTGGCAATCAACGCACAAAAGAGCGGAATAGCAATAGTTCCTATGGTTACGACGCCAATGGCAATATGACCGAAGAGCCCTGACAGGTTTTGGAATGTCGTATAATATTCTTAACTTACCGGAGTATATACAGGATAACTGGGGCTCGGGTGAGATTTCGCACCGCTATTCGTATTTGGCCGACGGCACGAAGACGAGTGTCGGCGATTACGAAAACTCCGGTTATCAGTATGCGGGTTCTTTGGTATATTCGATGGACTACGGAACAGTAAATTCATTCGAGAGCGCGTCGTTCGGCGGCGGACGGATCGTAGGAACGAATGACGGAACAAGTTCGGAGGTGCACTATTTCCTGACGGATCATCTGGGCAGTACACGTGTCGTGGCGAAGGTGACGCCGACAGGCCGCGAAGATCTCGACCGCAAGGACTACTATCCCTTCGGCAAGGAGTGGGCGCAGCCCGACATGCGACATCGGATAATCGCTACACCTTCTCCGGTAAGGAAAAACAACATCTGCGATTCCAAGAGATCGATTATGCCGATTTCGGTGCACGGTTCTACGATTCCGAAGGGGTAATGTTCTTGCAGCAGGATCCGATGTCCGAGAAATACTATCCGATTGGCCAATACAATTATTGCTTGGGTAATCCAATTCGCTTGATCGATCCCAACGGGATGGAGACAACCGACGCTCTCGAAGAATGGATCGAAGAGTTGGAAAAGGAAATAGACGACATGAGACGGAGAAACAATGCGGAAATTGCAAGGTATGAAGCCGGACGGACAGCCAAAAACAGTAAAAGAACAGACCGTAAAATTAAAAAAAGCAGAAGCAAGAAATGCGAGATTAGATCAGGTAACGAAAGAAATTGCGGCTTTACGTGATTCAGACCAGCTATATGGGATTACCATATCAAACGGCAACGATGGGAATGGAGCTTTTGTGTATAACGAGGAAGCCGGAACAATGGACGTGTTGATCCCTGCTGATAGCCCCTTGGGATTGTTTGTTCACGAATTGAAACATGCATATCAATTTGAGAAAGGAGAATTAGGCGCCAACCCACTTGGAAGGGATCGAATTTTTATATGATCTTACGGATGAAGAAACAGCTTATGAACGAGGCGAGATGTTTGGACATTATGTATCGGATTGGAAAGGTAGAGACTCCTATAAAGGCCTACCCAGTCAAAGTATAACGGTCTATTCGGCAAACGGTTTCACTCCATTTTCCAACGAATATACATATCAATCCGCTGCGGATAAACACTATATAGCATTTAGAATTAATAACAAAACCTATTTACCTAAAAAGAAAATGATGAAAAGGATTTTTGGATTGTTGGTGATTGGCTGTGTGCTATATGCCTGTTCTCCGATATTAAAATACGGGAAATATAGTTATAAATGTAGAGGTCTTAGAGGCCCTTATGAATGTTCTTACATTACTATTAATCCGGACTCAACATACCGGTCTTATTCGAAGTTTGATGCAGGTGCAATTGATTGGACAGGTAAATGGTCTCGAATAGGGAATACATTATATGCAGAAGAAACTAAAGATAGTATGATGCGGGCTATAGATAGTGTAATATTGGGATTTATACGACCACCTCAAAGGGATACTCTTATAATTAAGAAGAATAGATTAATAACAGAAACACAAAAGATTAAATGGAAAAAAGGAAATAAATGGGAAACCGGAAGATTTATATTTAAAAATTCGAAACCAGATTTAAATACAAGTTCGTTCCAGCAGAAAATTGACGTAAGACGCAGAGCCGTGAATATATTCACGGCTCTGCGTCTTTATTATGATGTAGAAAATTCACATAATAG
>ENA-OQAJ01000181-OQAJ01000181.1-human-gut-metagenome-genome-assembly--contig:-NODE-181-length-19721-cov-2.539298_pt1 | contig 19721 bp, 31 predicted proteins | sample MGYA00242736_ERZ504529 | MGnify/ENA primary metagenome ERZ504529 (study PRJEB26092, sample SAMD00036275) | human gut metagenome | host: Homo sapiens | study: EMG produced TPA metagenomics assembly of...
AGTGATTTTTTCCTTTTTATGGGTAAAGCATATGATTATGGTGCAGAGTCTCAGCACGGAGTACCGTATTCAACTGGCTATGTTGTAGATGGAAAATATAATTCTATACATAGTGGAGTATTAGGAGGAAATCAAAAAGAGAGAATGATTTCAGCAGAGGAGCTACTATTTTTTTATGGCCTTGGAGGAGTATGTGGTGTTATTTTTGCTGGAAACATTTTTAGGACGCAGAAAAAGATTAAGAGACTGTGAACAATAAAAATGATATAGACGATTGATGCTAAAAATCAGTTATTGTATTGATGGATATTTATGGAGAAAGGTGAAGAAAGAAAATGCACAAGAAAAAAAATATTGTTTTTATAATAATAACTTTAATTTGCTCTGCATTTATGATAACGGGATGCTCAAATAATAGAAATGTGAAGAATGGAGAAAGAGAGGAAGAGACAGCAACAGAGAGCAGTTCGAGTGAGAATACTGTAACTAATACAGAAAATAATACAGAAAACGTAGCGGAGACATCTTTTAATGTCAGGATAAATTACAGATTTAATGAAGGTGTGGAATGGATACAGGGAGATGCAGGATGACTTGGGTTCGGGTTATGCATGTATTGACAAGGAAGGTAATGCTCTCTTTTTTGTGAATGAATCTGAGATATCAAATATTTCACCTTTTTCAAATGGATATTCTTTTATAGAAACAGAAAATGCTGTTTATCAGATTGATTTTAAATGGAAACATAATAAATAAATATGATATATCTGATAATATTAAAGCGAAAGCATATGATGGAGGACAAATTTGGATAGAAGAATATAATTCGAATTTTGACAGTGCAGGATATGTATATAAATTATATGATGAAAGTGGAAATGAAATTACAGAATTTTCCATAGAAGGTACAGACCCTGTTAACGAAATTACATATTGCGGAAAAGGTGTATGGAGTTATGGAAATCTGAACAATGATGGAAACTGGGTTCGAATGTATTATTGTACACAGGGCAACAAATGGGTAGAGAAAACTACTTCATCGGATGATAATGTTTACTTTTATGAAGATACAGCGGTTTTGGGATTTGATTATGAAGATCCGAATGTTACAGGTTATAGATCGAAGATGATTTTAATGGATATAATGGGAAATTTGAATGAAATAGCTATAACCGGAGATTTAGGATGGAACTGGGGAAGTGATAATTATATAAATGAGGGATATTGTATATTGGAGGACTATGGAGATCACTTGGTTTCTTATAATGTTTCGTCAGGTGAATTTAAAGTAATGGATAATGAATATGCTGAAAAAATCAGAATGGCTGCTTTACCGGACAATTTGGTATTTGAAGATGGCTGCGTTGCACTTCCTTTAAGAGGAAATGATGAAAAAGATTATGTAGCGCTTTTTGACACATCGTGGAATATTATAGGAGAACCAATTCAAGGTACCAGATATGATTTTTCGGAAGGAAAATTAATAGTTGAACAGAATATCTCATCAGAAAATCAGGAAGGAACACATCTGGAAGCTATAGTTTATAATACCAGGGAAGAAAAGATATTCAGCGCATTTGAAAAAGGTTATGCAACTATTACTTTTTATAAAGATGGAGTTGCTTATATTTTGGATGAAACTGCCGGGGCATTGATGAGAACTGCGGCAGGCAGACTTCAAACAGCGAGAGAGTTTTCTGATATCCCGCTGGATCGTAGTTGGAAATGTGTTAATGAAAATGGTGACTATCTTTTTGATACAATTAACATGGGGGAATATAAAAACAATTGAATTAATCTAAACATTACGGGTCAGTTATATTTTTTTCTAATCAAAACACAAAAAGTAAAACCCGGACTGGTTCCTCTCATCTGGTAATCTATAGTCACTTCAAAAAATACCAACAGGTGGGAGGAAAAAATATGAAGAAAACACAGATTTTTGCAGGGATTTTATGTTTGGGTATTACAGCGACACTGATGACAGGATGTGGAAAAAGCGGGACTGTTGTTTCAGATAAGGAAGATGACTGCATAGTTGTTGAACTTCCGGATGATTACGGAGTCAGAGATATTTTTAACATCGTGTCCAGCACGGAGATTTCTGTGAGCGCGATCAGTGATCCGACGGTGGCACAGTTTTATATGATCGGAAAACTGGAAGATGGAGGCAGTGTAGTATGGAGGTCCAAGGAAGAACAGACTTTTGTGTATACGGAAAAAGAAGTGAAAGGTGTGGAAGTCAGTCATTATGGCAATGAGCTGAGAGATAAAACCCCGATATCTCTTGAGGAATTTGATGAGATATGTGAGAGTAAAGAAGGATGAAGAATCAAAAAAGTAAAACCCGACTTTGACTATCCATCTGCTAATCTACAGACATATCAAAAAACACTAACGTGATTAGGAAAGGGAGGAAACACAAATGTTTATTATAGTGGATTTGGGAGCACTTATAATATTTCTGGCAATATTGGGAATTGGATTGGGGTATACGATCATCAGTAATATAGGTCCTATATTATTTATGATTACGTCCATAATCGCATTTTTGGGTGGAGGTTACATATTTTTTACCGGATTTACGAAGAAAACAATATCACACAAAATAGCAACCTGTGTAAATGGTTTAATGATCATGACCATTTTTATCTATGTATTATTTATGATTGATTCTGCAGCCTGGGGAGATAATCTCTCAAAAGGAAGTTATATAGTAATAGAACATTTTTGACTTTCTGATGAAAAATATATTTTTTACATCATTAATTGTTGGTCTTGTTTTGATTGAGGTTGCGTTAATACCTGGACAGATAAAAGTACTAGCAGATATTACAAGCAAAAAGGGAGAAGCAATTTTGAATATCATTTCAATTTTTCTTGTAATTGCAATCTATGTTGCTACGTTTCAGATTACCGTAAAAGACAATTTTAATAACAATATAGGAGCTTTTGCGGAGTTAAATAATCCAAAATACGAAGTAATGCAGAATGTTGATATAAGAAATTATGATCTTCTCTTTGCAAAAACAGGAAGTTTTAAAGCCGGCACAAAATTATATAGTCATGGTAGCAGCATGGAGTACAAAGATACTGAATATGTAGAAGTTACAGATGGAAACAATTGGGTTATGTACGGGCCGAGGCTTTGAAAACGTTATATTAAAAAAAGTAAAACCGGTTCATTTCTCTCAGCGGGTAATCTGTAGTTACTTCAGAAAAATACTAAAAGGTGGGAGAAAAAAAGAGGACGATGCAGATATCATCGTCCTCTGTCTGTATCTATCGCATAAACATCCTCACCATCTTCTCATAAACCTTCCGATACTTCTGATACCGCATAGGAAGATCGATCCAGGTTTTCTTATCCACGATGCTCTTATAGTGCGAAAATGTCCGGAAGCCGTCGATGCCGTGGTAGGAGCCCATGCCGCTTTCACCGAAGCCGCCGAATCCCATATTGCTGGTTGCCAGATGGATGAGGACATCGTTGATACAGCCGCCGCCGAAACCGCAGCGGGAAGTTACTTCCCGGGAGGCTTTTTTCGTCGCTGGTGAAGAGGTAGAGGGCCAGTGGATGAGCCATAGAGTTGATCTTTGCTACCGCGCTTCCCAGAGATTCGTAGGTGAGGACCGGAAGTACCGGTCCGAAGATCTCCTGCTGCATGACCGGATCGTCGAAAGTTACGTTATCAAGGATCGTTGGTTCGATCTGAAGTGTTTCACGGCTGGAACCGCCACCGCAGACGGTTTTGGCAGGATCGATCAGGCCGTTGATACGGTCGAAATGTTTTTCGTTGATGATCTTCCCGTAATCCCGGTTTTCAGAGGTTCTTTGCCGTACTGGCGGCTGATCTGGCGGCGAAGTTCTGCAACCAGTGCGTCTTTGATCTCCGGGTCGCAGTAAATATAGTCCGGAGCCACGCAGGTCTGGCCGCAGTTTAAAAATTTGCCGAATACGATACGTTTGGCTGCAAGGCGGAGATTAGCAGTTTTATCCACGATGCAGGGACTTTTTCCTCCAAGTTCCAGTGTGACCGGGGTGAGATATTCGGAGGCTTTTTTCATGACTTCTTTTCCTACAGCCTGGCTTCCGGTGAAAAAGATGTAGTCAAAGTGCAGGCTGAGAAGGTGGGTATTTTCCGCGCGCCGCCTGTAACAACGGATACATATCTGGGATCAAAACACTCATGGATCAGAAGGCGGATCACTTCGCTGGTTGCCGGAGAGTAGGCGCTTGGTTTCAGGATGGCGGTGTTTCCGGCTGCAATGGCATCGACCAGCGGTTCAATGGTGAGAAGGAACGGATAGTTCCATGGACTCATAATGAGAACGACGCCATAGGGAGATGGTTTGCGGAAACTGCGGGAGTGGAACTGTGCCAGCGGAGTTGGTACGGTTTCTTCTTTTGCGTAAGAGCGGATATTTTTCAACATATGTGTGATCTCGGAGAGCACCAGTCCGGTTTCACACATATAGCTCTCGAAATTGCTTTTTCCCAGGTCTTTTCGGAGAGCAGCATGGATCTGTGCTTCGTGTTTTCGGATGGAGGCACGGAGGCGTTTCAGGGCGCTGATACGGAAATCGAGATTTAAAGTTGCGCCGGAGTAGAAATACTGGCGCTGTTTTTCCAGAAGCTGGGTGATCTGTTCTTTTTCCATGGAATTTATGGTCCTTTCTGAAAAATCCTGCTTTGCCAAATATCAGAAGTTGTCTGAAAAGGATATATCTCGGAATATAAAATAAGGCATAAGCAGTGGTAGTGTTGTGAATGATATAGACGACGGATGGCGGATGAAAATACTCAGCAGCTGCCAGCCGGCGGCATCAGTCTGTAATACAGGGTTTCCAGTTCGCTGGCATCCATCAGCACAGGAACCGGATACAGAGGATTGGCTTCTTTGTCGGCATAATGGGCAAGTTCAGGGATGTCGGTTTCCTGGATTTCCGGAATATAGTCTCCGATGCCAAAAACGCTTTTTCATATCTTTGACGGCATCAATGAACATACGGGAGGCAGTTTTATCGTCTTCATTTTTGTCACAGAGACCGGCAGCTACGGCCAGATTGCGGAGTTTATGGGTAATGCTGTCCCCATAAGTTTCCAGCACCATAGGCAGGATCACGGCATTGGCAAGTCCGTGAGGCACGTTATATTTTCCGCCGAGGGAATGGGCAACTGCGTGAACGTATCCGACATAGGATTTGGTGAAAGCACAGCCTGCAAAATAGGAAGCGCGGAGCATGTTCCGTCTTGCTTCAATATTCTGCCCGTCTGTGTAGGCGGTATCCAGATTTTCAAAGATCAGCCGGACTGCATCCAGAGCGTTTTTACGGGTGCCGGGGGTGGTAGAGTTTCCGATATAAGCTTCTACCGCATGAGTGAGAGCGTCCATTCCGGTAGTGGCGGTGATAAACGGCGGAAGGCTTAAGGTAACCTTCGGGTCAAGAACTGCGTACCGTGGGATCAGCGGAAAATCGTTGATGGCGTATTTATGGCGGGTCTTTGCATCGGTGATCACGGCTGCAAGTGTGGTCTCACTTCCGGTTCCTGCAGTTGTGGGGATGGCGATGAGAAGAGGAAGCTTTTTGTGGACCTTCAGGATTCCCTTCATCTGTGCCAGAGACTGGTGCGGTTTGGCAATGCGGGCTGCGGTAGCTTTTGCACAGTCCATGCTGGAACCGCCGCCAAAGCCGATGATCGCCTGGCAGTCGTTGTCCAGATACATATGAAGAGCCTCGTCCACATTGACGGTCGTGGGATTTGCTACGGTTTTGTCATAGATCTGGTAGGAAATGCAGTTTCGTTTCAGAGTCTGCTCCAGGCGTTCTGTAAGGCCAAGGCTTCGGATACCTGTGTCTGTGATGATCAGTACGTTGTTATAACCTCTTTTTTCCAGAACTTCCGGGATACCTCTGACGCTTCCGATGATCTTCGGATTGCGGTAAGGAAGTACGGGAAGTGCAAATTTAAAGATGTTCTGGAAAATACGGCAGTAAGCTTTTTTTAATGGATTCATGGCAGTTTTCATTCCTTTTAAAATCAAATTGTTTTATTCTAAACATTATATATAGCAGTTGGGATGGGAAAAGTCAAGATTCCGGTTTGTGGAAGTGGATTTTTGGCAGTCATAAAAAATAAAACAGGAAAATATAATATTGTCATGGCTGAAAATATCCGTTAGACTAAAAGCAGCCAAACAGAATTTAACCAAATAGCGAAGCGGATTGCGAATATCCGCTTGACTCACGGAGGAAATCATGCCAGGAACAGACATATCCGAAAAAAATCCGCTTCACGTATCCGAAGTGGATGATAATTTAAAAGAATTAAGTCCTCACGGTTCCTTTGAGCTGCCGGTGGAAACGTACACGGGAAACTGTGAGATCTTTCATGCACTGTATGATCACTGGCACAGTGAAATGGAGATCATGTATATTGAGAAAGGCAGCGGTTTTGCCAGACTGAACCGGGAGAGTATCCGACTGAAAAAAGGGGATATTCTGATCGTAAACTGCGGGGTTCTTCACAGTATGCGGACAGATTTAAACAATCCTCTCTATTATTAAAAGTTGTTGGTGTTTGGGACTTGGATTTCTGGCCGGGCAGCCGGGAGATATCTGCCAGGAATGTGTGGTATCCCCTCTGATGGAAAACAGGGCAGAATTCTGCCATCATATAGAAGAAGGAGATTCCGGGTATGAGAAGCTTAAGGAAATTTTTTGGAGATCCATACCTGTCATACAGAGAAGAAACCATATTTTTATGTGAAGCTGAAAATGCTGTTCTTTGATTTCTTTTATGAAATGCTGACCAGGCATTATATTATTCCGGTAAGTACAGAGCAGAATAAAAGCCTTGCGGCAGTGAAGGAAGTTCTGGATCATATCAGCCTTCACTATCAGGAAAATCTTACAGTTTCGGAACTTTCCGGGCTTTCCAATTACAGTGAATATTATTTTATGAAGCTTTTTCGCCAGTATACGGGAAAAACTCTGGTGGAGTACATCAATGATTTCCGTATGGAGAAGGCAAAATATCTTCTGACCCATTCGGACGCACCGGTGACAGAGATTGCCATGAACGTGGGATTCAACAGTACAAGCTATTTTATCAAGAAATTCCAGCAGGCAAATGAGATTTCCCCACATAAGTACAGAAAGAGCATGGGACAGTCAGTCTGACAAATATCTTGCATATCATGACAGGATTGTTATATTTTTGCATCTTGATGCGTGATATCCTAATACCATCAAAAACAAAGCAAACAACCTTGTAAAAACACATTTCATCCCATAAAGATCCATGAAAGGAGATCAAAAATGGAAACGTTAAGCAAAGTATTCGAAGACAAATATAACAAAAATGTCAAAGACTGTACAAACGAGGAAATCTATCACGGACTTCTCTCCTGGACAAAGGAGCAGCTGAAAGGCCGCGGATATCAGGAAGGAAAAAAGAAGATTTATTATATTTCTGCAGAGTTCCTTATCGGAAAACTTCTCTCCAACAACCTGATCAATCTCAGTGTTTATGACGAAGTCGCAAGATATCTCAAAGAGAACGGCAAAGAACTTTCCATGATCGAGGAGATCGAGCCGGAGCCATCTCTTGGAAACGGCGGTCTTGGACGTCTGGCAGCCTGCTTCCTGGATTCCATCGCAACTCTGGGACTTCCGGGAGAAGGAATCGGACTTAATTATCACCTTGGACTTTTCAAACAGGAGTTCAAAGATCATCTTCAGTTTGAGACACCGAACCCGTGGATCGAGCCGGAGAGCTGGCTGACAGACGCAGGCGTTTCCTATTACGTACCGTTTAAAGGCTTTATGCTAAAATCCACACTGTATGATATTGATGTGGCAGGATATGAGAATAAGGCTATCAAGCTTCGTCTCTTTGATATTGATATTGCAGATGAGAGCATTGTAGGAGAGGGAATCTCTTTTGACAAAAAAGATCTTCTTCACAACCTGACTCTGTTCCTGTATCCGGATGACAGCGATGACGCCGGAAGAAAGCTTCGTATTTACCAGCAGTACTTCATGGTAAGCAATGCGGCACAGCTGATCCTGGATGAGGCGACTGCCAAAGGCTCCAACCTTCATGACCTTGCAGATTACGCAGTGATTCAGATCAACGATACACATCCGAGTATGGTAATTCCGGAGCTGATTCGCCTTCTCACAGAGCGTGGAATTGAGTTTGAGGAGGCCTGCGAGATCGTATCTCATGTATGCGCTTACACCAACCATACCATCCTTGCAGAGGCACTTGAGAAATGGCCGGTTTCCTATCTTGAGGAAGTAGTTCCGCACCTGATGCCGATCATCCGCAAACTGGATGAGCGTATCAAGGCAAAATACCCGCAGGAAAATCTTGCCATCATTGACAAGAATGACCTGGTCCACATGGCACATATGGACATCCATTACGGATTTTCCATCAATGGTGTTGCATCCCTTCATACAGACATCCTGAAGGAGACAGAGCTTCATCAGTTCTATGAGATTTATCCGGAGAAATTTAATAATAAGACAAATGGAATCACCTTCCGCAGATGGCTCCTTCACTGTAACCATCCGCTGACCGAGTACATCACATCCATGATCGGCGACGGCTTCCGCAAAGATTCCTTTGAGCTTGATAAAATGCTTGAATTTAAGGGAAATCAGGACGTTCTTGCAAATATCCTGAAGATCAAACAGGACGCAAAGAAGAGATGTGCAGAATTTATCAAGGCCAATACAGGCGAGGAGATCAACACACACAGTGTTTATGATATCCAGATCAACGTCTCCATGAGTACAAAACGTCAGCAGCTGAATGCACTTTATATCATCGACCGCTACCTGAAGATCAAAGCCGGCGAGAAGCCGCAGCGTCCGGTAACCTTTATCTTCGGTGCAAAAGCAGCTCCTGCATACATCATTGCAAAGGACATTATCCACCTGATCCTCTGCTTACAGGAACTTATCAACAATGATCCGGAAGTTTCTCCATACATGAAGGTTGTTATGGTGGAAAACTACAACGTAAGTGCAGCAGAGAAGCTGATCCCGGCCTGCGATATCTCCGAGCAGATTTCTCTTGCATCCAAAGAGGCCAGCGGAACCGGAAACATGAAGTTTATGCTCAACGGTGCGGTAACACTGGGAACCATGGATGGTGCAAACGTGGAGATCAGCCAGCTGGTAGGCAGGGAGAATATCTATATCTTCGGTGAGTCCAGTGAGCAGGTCATCAAGCACTATGAGAAAGCGGATTACTGTGCAAAAGATTTCTATGACAAAGATGAGCGCATCCGCCGTGCAGTAGATTTTATCGTAGGAAACGAGCTTCTTTCTATTGGAAGTGAGGAGCATTTAAGAAGACTGCATCATGAGATCGTAAGCAAGGACTGGTTCATGACACTTCTTGATTTCGAGGATTATGCGAAAGTAAAAGACCAGGCACTGTCCGATTATGAGGACAGAACCGCATGGGCAGAGAAGATGCTTGTGAACATCGGAAAAGCAGGATACTTCTCTTCAGACAGAACTATTGAAGAGTACAACAGAGATATCTGGCATCTGACAGCTGAGAAATAAAACAGTCTCAGCCAGATTGCTTCGGCGCGTATATAAAATAGAAAAATAGAAAATAAAAACACCGGCATTCATCGGAAATATGTACTGGGTCTGAGATGTCAGAGATGATCTGGCAACCCGGACAGGACATGTTACAGATGAATGACCGGTGTTTTTTATGAAATCAGATAAGTGGATGATTCAGGCTTTTCCATGCTTAAACGCCATCATCATTTCCTTGGTAAGGCTGATATTGTCACCCTCATCCGGAATATCTTCCCGGTTGAACCAGGAGGCCATGGAAAGTTCGCTGTGGTCTACAGTCAGAGTATCATCGCCGTCCAGGTCGCAGTAGAAGCCGAACAGAAGGGTTCCGGAGAAGGACCATGGCTGGCTCTTGTAGTAGCGGAGATTTTTGACCTTTACGCCGATCTCTTCCATAACTTCACGGTGAACGGTCTCCTCGATGGTCTCACCAATCTCCGCAAAGCCTGCGATCATGGCGTAGCGGGTGTGGTTTCGGCCTTCATATTTGGAGAGTATCAGCTTGTCGCCGTTGGTAACTCCTACGATCACAGCCGGAGAAAGTACCGGATATTCTCCGTTTCCGCAGGCAGGGCAGATCATCTTGCGCTCCGCCTTGTCATGTACCATGGGTTTACCGCAGCAGCCGCAGAACCGGCGCTTGCTGTACCACTGGAAAAGCTGGTATCCGGTAATTCCCGCGAAGGCCAGATACTGTGGTTCAGCTGTGCGGAGTACGCGTGTGATCTCAAACTGATATCCGGGAAGAAGACTGGTATCCAGATCCGGGATCAGGTAAAAATGTTCTTCGTCAACAGAGAAGAGATAGATATAATTCTCATAAAGATGATCAATTTTTTCCTTCCAGTTCTCCAAAACTTGGAAGAGTCATGGTCTCGCCGTCTTTTTCATAAGGATCTTGCCTTCTTCGTAGGCGAGGATGTGGCTTGTTTTATCCGGGGCCACAGGCTTGTATTCATTGTGATAGGTATGCGGTGCGATATCCTGGATCATGATCGATAATTCCTTTCCGAATTCATTGTCTGGCAGTGTTCACGGATGATGCTGCCATGAAAAATAAAACATGCTTCCTACAGTATAAGCTTACATCACAAAAAAAGGCAACGTCCTTTTCTTTAAGGATTTTCGTAATATCAATAGAGAGAATGTAATGTCTGTCTGGAATGGCAGATATTATGGAAAAAATGTATCCGGGCTGGCAAAATCACATAAATCAGTTGCCTGGGGTTCAGGGGAAGTGTAAGATAGAGATATTACATTGTGCAGAATAAGCGAAGAGGCGGACGGACTTTATACCGGGTGTACCGCGGATATATTTCTGCACAGAAGGAGAATATTATGCTAACAACAGAAAAGCCGGGCCTGACCCGGGATGCCATTAAATATCTGGCGATTTTTACCATGCTTCTGAACCATATCGCAACGTGCTTCTGCCGGAAAATACGATCCTGTGGGAAGTTCTGGTGGATATCGGGTATTTTACAGCCATTACCATGTGCTATTTTCTGGTGGAGGGATTTTATTATACCCATTCCCGGAGAAAATATGGCGAAAGACTTCTGATCTTTGCCGGAATCTCTCAGGTTCCTTATACGATGGCCTCGGATATTCCCAATTGAACATGATCTTTACATTATTTATCTGCTTCATGATCCTGGTGATCCAGGAAAAAATGATGGCAAGTCCGTGGAGGATTCCTCTGCTGATCCTGCTTCTTTTGCTGTCCGTTTTTTCGGACTGGGCGATCCTGGCACCGGTTTTTACCATCTGGTTTTATGCAGGATGGGGGAACCGGAAGAGAATGATAACCGCTTATGGAGTCGGTGCTGTACTTTTTGTGCTGTTTAATTATGGTCCTATGCGGAAAAAATGGCAGCCGGACCGGCAATGGTACATGCGTTACTGTCTGCAGCAGGAATTGTGGCGTCGGGAATCATCATCCTGAACTTCTACAATGGAAAAAAATCTGAAAAAGCACCGAAAGTTTTTCGAAAATGGTTTTTCTTATAATTTTTTTATTTCCGGCACATTTCTTCTGATCCTGAGCATAGTACGGATTATAGTACAGTAATATACATAAGAGAACAGGTAACGAATATCTGCCTCACTTATGCATAACCGGATAGATTGCCGAAAATAAAAACTCATATCCGTATAAAACATAGTAATTCTGTAAGAAAACAGAAAAATAGAGAAAAAACTCTTGAAAACCGAAAAATTATCTGCTATGCTAACTGACATGACAAAGGCGTCTGGAAATTAAGTTTCCAGGCGCTTTTTGCGTTGCAGAAATAATGTGAGGGAATCGAGGAGGAAATGGATGATGAATGCAGGAGATACTGGCTTTATGCTGATCTGTACAGCCTTTGTGTTCTTTATGACACCTGGGCTTGCGTTTTTTTTTCTACGGAGGACTGGTCCGCAGAAAAAAAATGTGGTAAATACCATGATGGCCTGTGGGGCGATCATGGGGCTGTCCGTTGTTATGTGGACATTGTTTGGATATTCGCTGGCATTTGGCGGAAACCATGGAGGGATTATCGGAGACCTGAGATGGTTTGCGCTGAATGGTGTTGGCTGGGAGCCGGGACCTTATGCAGATACGATCCCGCATCTGGTATTTGTAGCGTTCCAGATGATGTTTGCCATGATCACACCGGCACTGATCACTGGCGCTGTGGTTGGAAGAATGCGTTTTAAGGCGCTGTTTTTCTTTGTGGCGATCTGGTCTTTGATCGTGTATTATCCGATGGCACATATGGTCTGGGGAGACGGCGGATTTCTGGCAGCCATTGGCTCTGTGGATTTTGCAGGTGGAAATGTGGTACACATCAGTTCCGGTGTCAGTGCACTGGTTCTTGCCATTTATCTGGGGCAGAGACGTGGCTATGCAAAGGCAACCTATCGTACACATAACATTCCCTTTGTATTTCTTGGGTCGGCCATGCTGTGGTTTGGATGGTTTGGTTTTAATGCGGGAAGTGCACTGAAAGCAGACGGTCTTGCAGCGCATGCTTTTATGACCAGCAGTATTTCTTCTGCCTGTGCACTTCTGACATGGATGCTGATCGAGGTGATCCGTGAGGGAAAACCCACACTGGTTGGTGTCTCCACAGGTCTTGTAATTGGTCTGGTAGCGATCACACCGGGGGCTGGTTTTGTACCGGTGTGGGCATCCTTTATCATTGGAATCCTGGTAAGTCCGATCTGTTACTTTACCGTAATTCTGCTGAAGCAGAAACTGAAAATTGACGATGCGCTGGATGCTTTTGGCTGCCATGGTATCGGTGGTATCTGGGGAGGAATCGCCACGGGACTTTTTGGAAAATCTTCTATTAATTCCGTTGCAAAATGGGATGGCCTGGTGTTTGGGGACTACCGGCTGTTTCTGGCACAGGTATTAAGTATTGTGATCACCATTGCGGTTGCCATTGTGGGAACGCTGATCTGTATCGGAATCGTGCGGATCTTTACACCGCTTCGTGTAGATCCGAAGGAAGAACTGGTTGGTCTGGATGCATCCCAGCATGGAGAAAATGCATATCCGTCATTCAATGGATTTGACTGATCATGACAGAAAGATTTTCTATAGCAATGATCGTGTGAAAATGGAGGAAATCGTATGCTTATAAAAATAGAAGCAATTGTAAGAGAAGAAAAAATGGAAGATGTCAAAGCTGCGTTAAATGAGATCCAGGTAAACGGTTTTACAGTAACCCAGATCATGGGCTGCGGAACACAGCGTGGTTACACAGAGTATGTCCGGGGGTCCAAGATTGATGTATTTTTGAAACCGAAGATTAAATTTGAAATTGTAGTATCATCGGAAGACTGGGAGATCAAAGTTATCGATGCCGTACAGAAAGCAGCCTTTACCGGCGATCCCGGAGATGGCAAGATATTCAGCTATGAGATCCGTAATGCTGTCCGTATCCGTACCGGCGAGACCGGATACGATGCGCTGCAGTCGGAATTTCTGTAAATTGTTTTAGTCAAGCGGATATTCGCGATCCACTTCACTATTTGCCTGATTCGGTTAAAATAAAATCATGTATGAAAAAATCCTTCGGGAAGTCACGGGTATATCAGCAGATAGGATCCTGAGACTTTTCGGAGGATTTTTTACCACAGATTTAACAATAGCCTTACGCTGATTTGATGAAAAATATCATGTGTTCGGTATAATATATAAGATGTACACGAAAAACTGAAAATAAACAGATAAGGCAAAAATGACAAAAAAGAAATCAAAGAAAAAAAATAAAGTAAAAAAACAGAAAATCCATGAAAGAAAGGATTCACACAGGCCAAAAGAGGAACAGGAGAAGGAAAAATCCCCAAAAAGTATGATCCGGCTCAGAAAACCGGGGCAGGACAGAGTTTCGGATCCCGTGGAACCGGAAATTCAGAGACTGGCAGCAGAAAAAACAGCAGCCATTGCAAGCTACATCAAAGATCCGGACTACCGTCTCCGCTGCAAGGCAGCCATTGATATCCTTATGGCAAAACTGAAGATGATCAATGCAGAACTTTCCGGGCAGAAAAAACGTACGGTGATCAGTCAGGTCACCAGCCGGATCAAAAGTGCGGAGAGTATTTATGCAAAACTTCTGAAAAAAGGACTGGAACCGGATTTGAGACTGCCAGGAAAAATCTGAAAGATCTCATCGGCATCCGCGTGGTCTGTCCTTTTGAGGATGAACTTTACCAGGTGGCAGAATTCTTGGAAATGCAGAAAGATATCGAAATCATCCGGATCAAGGACTATATCAGAAATCCCAAGAAAAACGGCTACAAAAGCCTACATCTCATCGTAAAAGTTCCAATCTATTCTGCGGAAGGCGAGCAGAAAGAACTGGTGGAAATACAGCTTCGGACCATTGCAATGGATTACTGGTCTGTGTTAGAATATGAATTGTATTATAAAAAAAGAGACAATGCGGAAATTGAAGCAGAATTAAAAAAATATGCAGAAGAAATTGCAAATCTGGATTACAGAATGCTGAAATTGCGAAATAAGATCGAGAAGATCGGATACAAAGAAATGAATTAAGCAGCGGATCCAGACTGCGAATATCCGCATCAGACAGGGAGGAATTTATGGAAACATTAAGATCCAAAAAGGATTTATCTGTGATATGGATGGCGTGATCTACCACGGAAACAAGCTCCTCGACGGAGTAAAGGAATTCGTGGAATGGCTTCAGAGAGAAGACAAGAGTTTTCTGTTTCTTACCAATGCAAGCAGCCGTTCCCCAAGAGAACTTCGCGAGAAGCTTCTCCGCATGGGACTGGACGTCGGGGGAAGAGCATTTTTATACCAGCGCTCTTGCAACTGCAAAATTCCTGCAGAGCCAGGCACCTGGGTGCAGCGCTTATGTGATCGGAGATCATGGCCTTTACAATGCATTGTATGATGCAGGAATCACTATCGATGATGTTTCCCCGGACTATGTGGTTGTAGGTGAGACTACCACATACGGATATGAACATATCTTACGTGCCATGAACCTGGTAAACAAGGGAGCCAAGCTGATCGCAACCAACACAGATATCACAGGCCCTATCGAAGGCGGGATCGCACCGGCCTGCCGTGCATTTGTAGCACCGATCGAAGCTACTACAGGCAAACAGGCATACTACGTCGGCAAACCAAACCCTCTGATGATGCGTACCGGACTTCGTATCCTGGGCGTACATTCCAATGAAGCCGTGATGATCGGTGACCGTATGGATACCGATGTGATCGCCGGTATTGAGACAGGCCTTGACACAGTTCTTGTACTTTCCGGTGTATCCACAAGAGAAACTGTAGATAAGTTCCCATACAGACCGAGACTGATCCTGAATGGAGTGGGAGATATCCCGGTGCTGGAGAAATAAAAGATATTTACACATGAAATTATAAATTAGGATTTATAAAAAAGAAAACGGAGAATTCCTGGAAAAAGAAGTTCGGGAATTCTCCGTTTTGTTGTTTGAGTCATTTCAGTCGGGCTCTGTTTATTATGGGTTATACTCTGTTGATCAGCTGCAAAGATGACACTTCTCACAGGCAGACGGTGTGGCTGCACAACCGCCGAGAGCAGTTTCACGAAGCTCTGCAGGAAGCTTTTTGCCTACGGTATACATGGCATCGATCATCTCATCCAGAGGGATGAATTGGGTGATACCGGCCAAAGACATTTCGGCTGCGATAAGGGCATTGGAAACACCGGCTGCATTACGGTTCTGGCAGGGATATTCCACCAGGCCGCCTACCGGGTCACATACAAGACCGAGCATATTCATAAGAACGGTGGAAGCCGCATAGGTACACTGCAGCGGAGTGCCGCCAAGAAGTTCCACAGCAGCAGAAGCAGCCATTGCGGAAGCGATTCCGACCTCAGCCTGACATCCGCCAACAGCACCGGCAACTGTGGCGTTTCGCATGGCAAGATAGCCGATCGCGCTGCATTAAATAGTGCCTGGCGGATTTTTTTATCGGAAAAGCCGTAGACCTCCTGAAGTGCAAGCATCATTCCGGGAACGATCCCGGCACTGCCGGCAGTAGGAGAGGCAACGATAAGTCCCATGGAAGCGTTGGTCTCAAGGGTTGCCATAGCGTAGGTGATACCCTTTCCGAGAACATTTCCGCACAGGCTTTTTCCCAGGTCATGAAATTCGCAGAGCTTTCGGGCTTCACCGCCGATCAGTCCGCCCATAGATATCACCGGATCTTTGATGGGGGAAAAAGCAGCATCCTTCATGATCTCCAGAACACGGTCCATGCGCTGGTCCACGATTTCAGCAGTGGTTTCACCGAGAAGGATCTCACGCTGGCGCATTACTTCGGAAATCGGAAGCTTTTTTTTCTGGCAGAGAGCAAGAAGTTCCTTGGCATTTTTGAAATCCATAAAACACATCCTCCTTTTCCCTACATCTGAACAACCATGACATCATGGATGTTGGTGTTCCGGTGAATGCTTTCTACGATATCTTCCGGGAGATGACCGTCGGATTCCACGATCGTATAGGCTGTGGTTCCTTTGGATTCACGGAAGAGGCGCATGAAGGCAATGTTAATGTTACGTTCACTTAAGCATCTGGTGATGTAGGCCACAACACCGGGAGTATCCTGATGGATCACGATGATGGCACTGTATTCGCCGGTGAAATCCACTTTCACGTGGTTGATCTCCACAATACGGACCTTGCCGCCGCCCAGCGATTCCCCCCGGACTGTCATTTCCTGTCCCTGGTCATTGACCATGTGGATATCGACAGTGTTGGGATGGACATCGGTTTCTGTTTCATTTGGAGTAAAGGAATAGTCGATCCCCTGTTCCCTGGCAATGTCAAAAGAATTCCGTATACGCATGTCATCTGTGGAAAAGCCCATGATCCCGCCAAGGAGGGCACGGTCTGTACCGTGTCCTTTGTATGTTCTGGCAAAGGAACCGTAAAGGGTGAACTCCACTTTTTTCAGGGCGGCATGATCATTTTCTGGGCAAGGAAAGCGATCCGCGCCGCACCTGCGGTATGAGAACTGGAAGGACCGATCATATTCGGGCCCATAACGTCAAATACACTGATAAAAGACATTTTTCTTAATTCTCCTGTGGTGTTTTTACAATAAATTTCTTATAGATCGTATCAACGATCACGCGATAGCATTGTCACCGGATACGTTGCAGGCAGTTCCGAAGGAATCCTGTGTAATGTAAAGGGCAACCATAATAGCGCAGATAGCGCCGTCCGGATCACCGGCTTCGGCTCCGAATACCATGTAAAGAAACGGAAGGGCAGTCATGATGGAACCACCTGGAGCACCAGGGGAAGCAACCATGGCAACACCGAGAGTCATGATAAATGGAACTACAGTTCCGAGGCTGATAGGCAGCTGGTTCATAAGACAGACTGCAGTAGCACAGGCTGTGATGGTGATCATGGAACCTGCCATGTGGATGTTTGCGCAGAGAGGAACTACAAAGTTGCGGATCTGCTCACATACACCGTCATTTTTTTGCACATTCCAGGTTAACCGGAATGGTAGCTGCGGAAGACTGGGTTCCAAGGGCGGTGGTATATCCCGGAATCTGATTTTTGATCAGGGTGAAAGGATTCTTCTTGCTTACGGTACCTGCGATCACGAACTGGATTGTAATACAGATCAGATGCATGATGATCACAACGAGGAATACTTTCCAGAGAATGCTTAAGATGGCAAATGTTTTTCCGGAAATAGTCATATCTGTGAAAGTTCCGCAGATGTAAAGAGGAAGCAGCGGGATGATAATGGTATGAAGAACTTTGTCAATGATCTTGGAAAAATCGCTCATTCCGTTGTACAGGCTGTTTCCCATCTCTTTTCCACGCATGGAAGAGAGGCAGAGTCCCATCACAAAGGCAAGGGCAACTGCGGAAAGGGTATCCATGACCGGACTCAGGGTAATACTGAAATACGGTGTCAGGGATGCGTCTGCGGTAGCTGCGATCTGATCCAGTGCACCTTCACTCATAAAGTGCGGGAACAGGCTGGATGATACCAGATAGGATGCGGAACCTGCGATCAGAGTGGAGCCATAAGCCAGAGCCACTGTGATCAGGAGAAGCTTCCCTGCACCCTGTGAAAGATCCGCAATACCCATGGTCACATAGGCAAGGATCATCAGCGGGATGACAAATTTCAGAAAGGTACTGAAAAATCCGGAAAGGGTTACAACAAAGCGACAAAAGCCTTCCGGAAGGAACTGGCCGAACAGGATACCTACGATGATGGCAATGATCAGCTTCGGCACAAGTCCGATCTTGATTTTTTCTTTTCCATTTGGATTCTTTCCTCCTAAGTATGAATTTATTCATTTTGCACAAAAATACGATTGACGTCCTCGTGATTGTATTGTAACATTGACATAAAAATAAGGCAAATTCACAGATTTCATCATCACGATGAAAAAAAATTTCATAGTAAAAGGGAGAAAATCATGGAAATCCGTCAGTTGGAGACGTTTGTACATGTAGCACAGCTTCAGAGCTTTTCCAGGGCAGCAGAGGTTCTGGGATACACTCAGTCAGCGATCACTGTCCAGATCCGTCTTCTGGAAAATGAGCTGGAAACAAGACTTTTTGACAGAACCGGAAAGCGTGTGGTGCTTACTCCGTCCGGAAAAGAGTTTATGGGGCATGCAAGCCGGATCTTATATGACGTAAATAAAGCAAAAAAGTCAATGAATGATGATGCGGAACTGAAAAATCCATTACATATCGGGACGATTGAATCTCTCTGCACAGCAAAGCTTCCGGCTGTTCTCAGCAAATTTCGTGAGTTTCACCCGAAAGTAAATATGCAGGTGACTATTGATACACCGGAGCAGCTGATACGGATGATGGAGCATAACGGGCTGGATCTTATTTATATACTGGATACCCCAAGGTGGGACCAGAACTGGGTGAAGGTCATGGAGAAGGCAGAGCCGGTAGTATTTGTGGCCTCTGCAGATTCGGAGTTTGCGGGAAAGACGCTGAAGATGGAGGATATTCTGGAAGAGCCTTTTTTTCTCACGGAAAAGAATGCCAATTATCGGCAGGCCCTGGAGCAGCAGCTGGCGCTTAAGAAGCAGGCCCTGTCACCGGTACTGGAGATCAGTGATACCGCTTTTATCATCCGCATGCTGGAAAAGAACCACGGACTTTCCTTTCTTCCCTATCTGGCTGTGGAGCGGGATATCCGGAAAGGAAGAATTGCCCTTTTACATGTGGAAGATGTGGAGATATCCATGTACCGGCAGATCTTTTACCATAAAAATAAGTTTAAGACGAGAGAGATGGAGGAGTTTATCCGTCTGGCGGCAGAGTGAAAGTCAGAGCTTGTAAAAACAAATAAAATGTGGCACTATAAAAGAAAAACACAGGAGAGAAAAAAATGAATCTTATTGAAGAAGCAAAAGCTCTTGGTTTTTCCGACGCAGCGGTCATAAGTACCGATCAGCTTGTATTTGTGCCGGAATACCGGGTTTTCTGCGAGGACAATCTTTGCGGGAATTATGATAAAACCCGGCATGTCCACCACAGAGCGGCACTGTAGAGGAGATGAAAGAGCATGCGCTGAAATACGAAAAACGCTG
>ENA-OQAJ01000182-OQAJ01000182.1-human-gut-metagenome-genome-assembly--contig:-NODE-182-length-19714-cov-3.946240_pt1 | contig 19714 bp, 24 predicted proteins | sample MGYA00242736_ERZ504529 | MGnify/ENA primary metagenome ERZ504529 (study PRJEB26092, sample SAMD00036275) | human gut metagenome | host: Homo sapiens | study: EMG produced TPA metagenomics assembly of...
CGATACAAAATTGACATGAAAGAGGGCACGCCGCTATGTATGTGGACTGGGAATATTACAAAATCTTTTATTATGTCGCGAAATATCAGAATTTCACCAAAGCCGCGCGGGTGCTGGGCAACAACCAGCCCAACATCACCCACTCGATGAACCGGCTGGAAAGCCAGCTGAATTGCGTACTGTTCATCCGCTCCAACCGCGGCGTTACCCTTACCCCGGAGGGTGAACTGCTTTACTCCCGCATTGCATCTGCGGCGGTGCAGATCCAGGATGCAGAAGAAGAGCTGAGCGCCAGCGCCACGCTGGAACACGGTGCGATCAGCATCAGCGCTACCGAAACTGCGCTGAACATCTACCTTGCAGAAAAGCTGCGTGCCTTCCACACGGACTCACCCCGGCATCCGCCTGCGCATCTCCAACCACTCCACGCCGCAGTTTGCAGGCCGTGAAAAACGGCGAGGTGGATTTTGCCGTCATCACCACCCCTGCCGAGGTGGAAAGTGGCCTGAAAATGGTGGAGCTGAAGCCCTTTTATGAGGTGCTTGTGGGCGGCAGGACCTTTACTGCCCTTGCCAGCCAGAACCTTTCGCTGAAGGAGCTGAACAATTATCCGCTGATCTCCCTGAGCGACGAAAGCATGACCCGCGCCTTTTACCGGCAGTTCTTTCTGGATCACGGTGCGGTGCTGAAGCCGGATACCGAGGCTGCCACCACCGACCAGATGCTGACCCTTGTCAAAAGTGAGCTGGGCATTGCGTTCCTGCCCCAGTCCATGGCACAGGATGCACTGGCCCGCGGTGAGATCGTGCAGCTGCATCTGCAGGAGATCATCCCTCAGCGCTCCATCTGCCTTGTGTACGACCATCACCGCCCGCTGAACACGGCAGCCCGCAAGTTCCAGCAGATGCTGACCAAGGCGGCCCCCAAACGCCCGGAACACAGATAACCGCCGGGCCTTTCCCTGCAAACTGATCTATACGGGACTGTTGCAAAATAGCTCTCTGAAAAAACAATGCACAAAACCCGGAACCTTTTCACAGCCAAAACGGCTTAAAAAAGGCTCCGGGTTTTGATTTTGTTGCTATTTCTTTGTGCAAGTTGCTATCGCATTTTTATTTTGCAACAGTCCCCTGTTTTATTTTTACTTTTCCTGGATCTGTTTGCCGGTGAGGTGTTCAATGGTGATCTCGTAAAGCTGCACAGCCTTGATGTCCAGCGCAATTTCCTTTTCCACCTCTTCCTTGCCGGGGTAATACTTCATGCCAAGCTCCCGCACGCGGGCCTCGGTAGCAGCGGCATCGTCGATCAGATGGCAGCGGCCAAACACCACGGTGCTCTGCACATAAGGTGCCCAGTCGCCCGGCTCAAAGTGTTCGTTGCCGTAAACGGTAAAGCATACCTTATCATTCTGTTTCAGCGCGTCCACCTTCTGGCCGGACTTTGCACCGTGGAAGTAGATTTTGTCGTGCTCCTGATCGTAGTAATAATTTACCGGGATCGCAAAGGGATAGCCGTTGTCGCCGTTCACTGCCAGCACGCCCCGCCGGGACTGCTGCAGCAGGTGCTTTGCAGCTTCTTCCGGGATGGCGCGGCTGGCTCTTCTCATGGGTCTGAACATTTTTGTTTCCTCCATGTATCGCAGGTTTGCGGTGCGCACTCATGCACCCTTGATAATGCGGATGAGGGTCTTATCCAGCTGGATGGTGCGGTTCCACGGGTTCAGGATGATGCCGCTGATCTCCGGCACGGCAAGCGCTGCATCAAACAGCTTTTCCATATCCACAAGAAAGGTGGACTGCACCGGCTCGGCCCCCTTCATTTCCTCGTCAAAGCTGGTGAATGCATACCACCAGCTTGCGCCGTCGGCCGTCCGGATGGCCCGCAGCTGCATCTGTTCACTGCCCAAATTGGGCTCCACCGCCACGACAAGCTGGCCATGCTCCTTTATGCGCCGCCGGATCACGGTAAGGGTGTGGGCCAGCTGTTCCTGTGTGGGCTCCTGCTGCAGGGCGGCTACCGCCTGCTCGATCTTTTCGTTGCCGTTCAGGCCCTTGTCTCTGGGTTGATTCATTGAGGTTGGTTCCTTTCTATTGTATTTTGGCAGAGGGAATAAGCGCAGCTCATCACAGCAGCAGATCGAACAGGCCGATCATTACCGGCATAGACACAATGGAAAGCAGAGTGGTCAGCACATACAGCGCGCTGGAATGCGCCGCATCGCGGTCATAGAGCTGAGCCATGGAGGTAACAGTAGCACAGGCAGGGGTGATGGCGGCAAGGTAGACCGTCATCAGGATGTTCTTGCCGTCGGCCACCCAGCTGGATGCATGGCAGACCCACAGCAGCACCAGAACCACCAGCGGGCATACCACCAGACGCAGCACTGTGGGCAGATAGTTGCGGCGGGTGCAGAACACCTCCCGCAGCGGCTTTTCTGCAATGGCCATACCGGCCAGCAGCATGCCCATCGGTCCCATCATGTTGCCCACTGTGCTCATGGTATTCTGCAGCGGTGCAGGCAGCACCACACGGAACCAGTACAGCAGTGCACCGGCTGCAATGGCGATCATGTTGATATTGGTGAGCACCTTTTTCCAGTCCAGCGCACTGCTGCCCTGCAAAAGGGAACTGGCGTGGGTCCACAGCAGCACCAGCTGCACAATGATGAATGCGCAGGAGTAAATGACATACGCATCGCCCATCAGAGCCTTGACCAACGGGATCACCAGTGCAGCGGCGTTGCTGTAGATCACATTCACCTGTTCCACGGCATCCAGCTTGAGCGGGCGGCTCAACAGGGCGCTGAGCACCAGCAGCACTACATGGATAGCCGCAGCAATCGCCATGGAGTACAAAAGGCCCTTGCGGATCTCCGGCGTATCGTCGATCTGGAATGCGTTGATGATCACGCAGGGCGTGACCAGATACACCATGACCACCGAGAGCACCCGGCTGTCGCTGGCCTTCAGCAGCCCTACCTTGACCACAGCATAGCCCATGATCAGAATGAGGAACAGCTGTGCGATCTGCTGCATCAATAACAGACTTATCTCCATTGTTTTTTCCTTTCCCCTTCCCTTTTTCAAAACCCAAAGGGAGAGCCGCCTTCCGCAAGGCAGCTCTCCCCTTTTTCTGATTTTATTTGCCGCTCGTCAGCCGCGCCACATGCAGCGCCAGATAGGCGGTTTCCTCGTTGGGCAAAAACACGCCGTACTTGCGCAGCACAAAGGTGCGTATTTTTTCCGCGCAGGTCACCGCTGCCGGATAATTCTGCTGCATCTGCTGGAACAAAAAAGTCGTCTTCGCTGTCCATCAGTTTGCCGGAGAAGAACCGTTCGGCAAAATACTGCAGGTGGCTCACGAACCGCGCATAGTGGATGCTCTCGGTGCTCACCGGGCAGTGCATACTGTAGGTGACAATGTTGGACAGCTCACCGATCAGCTGCGCTGCCCGCATGGCATCGTAGCCGGCCTGCGGGTCCTGCCGGGCGTTGACGATATGGAAGGCGATGTTGCCTGCCTCTTCGTCCGGCAGCTCGATGCCAAGCTTTGCCTTTACCTTCTGCAGGCCGCGCTGGCCCACCGCGTACTCCTTGGGATAAAAATGCTTGATTTCCCAGAAGATGCGGTTGGTCACCACAAGACCCTTTTGCTGGCGCTCCACTGCAAAATGCAGGTGATCGGTCAGCAGCAGATAGATGTGCGCCGAAAGCTTGACTCCCAGCGACTGCTCTGCGTCGTCCACAATGTCCTGCGTCAGTTCCAGATAGGATGCCGGAATGCTGGAAAACAGCTCCAGCATAGGCTGTGCGTCCGGGTTGGACAATGGAAGGAACACGCGGTCTGAGGGCTGCCGTTCAATGGGCTCGCCCGCCTTGCGGCCATAGCCGATGCCCTTGCCCAGCAGGATGGATTCCTCGCCGCTGTCATCCTGCACCAGCACAACGCTGCTGTTCAGCACCTTCTGAATGTGCATCGGTCCCTCCTCCTTCCGTTGAACCCTTAAGACTGCCGCTTAGTCCAGATCTTCGCCGTTGGAAGCAATGACCTTCTTGTACCAGTAGAAGCTGTCCTTACGGCTGCGGGCCAGAGTACCGTTGCCCAGATCATCCTGATCCACATAGATAAAGCCATAGCGTTTGGACATCTGGTTGGTGGATGCAGAGATCAGGTCGATGGGTGCCCATGTGGTGTAGCCCCACATCTCAACACCCTCATCGATGGCCTTGCCCATTTCGCTGATGTGCTGGCGGAAGTACTCTACACGGTAGGGGTCTGGATGGAGCCGTCGGCCTCCACCACGTCCTTGGCACCCATGCCGTTCTCCACCACCATCAGCGGCTTGCGGTAACGGTCGTACAGCTCGATCAGGCTGTAGCGCAGGCCCTTGGGGTCGATCTGCCAGCCCCAGTCGGTGGAGGGCAGATACGGGTTCTTGACACCCAGCACGGTGTTGCCGGGGGTACGCTCTGCGTTCGGGTCCACAGACTCGGTCATGGTCATATAGTAGCTGCAGGAAACAAAGTCCACACAGCCTGCCTTCAGGGTGGCGGCATCCTCGGGCAGCATTTCCACATGGATGCCCTTGCGCTCGAACATCTTGAGGATCAGGCGGGGGTACTCGCCCCAGACATGCACATCGGCATAGAACAGGTTTTCCAGATTCTTTGCCTGAGTAGCCAGTTCATCATCGGGTGCGCAGGTGCGGGCATAGGTGGTGAGCTTGGTCAGCATGCAGCCCACCTTGCTGCCGGGGATGATCTCGTGGCAGTCCTTTACTACCATAGCGCTGGCCACCAGCTGGTGGTGCAGGGCCTGATAGCAGGTCTCCAGCATCTTATCCTCGGGCACGCGGCTGGGGATGATGCCGGCGGTGGTGAACGGGTGACGGATCACGCTGTCCACCTCGTTGAAGGTGAGCCAGTACTTGACCTGATCCTTGTAGCGCTCAAAGCACGCATGGCAGAACTTTGCAAAGCAGTCGATTACGCGGCGATCCACCCAGCCATTGTACTTGGTGGCCAGTGCCAGCGGCATTTCGTAGTGGCTCAGCGTGACCAGCGGCTCGATGCCGTTCTTGTGCATCTCAGCGAACAGGTCGCTGTAGAACTGCAGGCCCTTTTCGTTCGGCTCTGCTTCCTCGCCGGTGGGGAAGATGCGGGTCCATGCAATGGAAACGCGCAGCATGGTAAAGCCCATCTCGGCAAACAGCTTCAGGTCTTCTTTGTAATGATGGTAGAAGTCGATGCCGCGGCGCTTGGGATAATAGGTATCATCCGGGTCGGCCATGGCGGCAGCAATGTGTGCGTCGTCCATGGCAACATGGGACTTGTAATCCTTCACGTCGGTGTTGGGCTTGTAGGTGGCAACATCGGCCACGCTGGGGCCTTTGCCATCCACGTTCCATGCGCCCTCTACCTGGTTCGCGGCAACAGCGCCGCCCCAGAAAAAGCCTTTGGGGAAACTCATTTATTTGCCTCCAGTTTCAGCAGTGCGGCACCGGGCACCACAGCGCCCTCGGCCACAGTCTTGATGGTGAACTCATCGGCGTTGGTCACGACGATGGGGGTAGTTACATCATAACCGTCTGCTTTGATTCCGTCAAGGTCAAACTTCATCAGCAGCTGGCCCTTCTTGACAGTCTCGCCGTCCTTGACCTGCGGGTCAAAGCCCTTGCCATCGCGCTTGACGGTGTCCATGCCGATGTGCATGAGCAGTTCAGCACCGGCATTGGTCTTCATGGAGATGGCGTGCTTGGTGCCGAACACGGACTCGATCACGCCGTCAGCGGGAGCGTACAGCTCACCCTTCTCGGGCACCACGGCAATGCCGTCGCCCAGGATCTTCTGGGAGAAAACTTCATCCTTGACCTCTTCCAGAGCAATGGCCTTGCCCTGCAGGGGGCTGCTGATGGTGGAATCCGCAGCTGCTGCGTCTGCAGCAGTCTCGGGAGCGGGTGCAGCGGTCTCATCCTCTGCGGGGGTCTCGTCCTTATACAGGAAGAAGGACAGTGCGAAGGAAACAACAACGGAGATCACCAGACCAACTGCAGCCCACAGGATGTTCTTGCCGTTATCCGGGTCAACGAACATGGCCATGCCAGCCAGACCGGGGCCCATGGCAACGAATGCCTTGACCTTCATCAGGCCAACGAACAGACCGCCGATGAAGCTGGAGGCCACAACGGACATCATGACCTTCTTGTGCTGCAGGGTAACACCGTACAGAGCAGGCTCGGTGATGCCGAACAGGCCGGAGATGCCAGCGGAAATTGCGGTAGCGCGCAGGTTCTCGTCCTTGGTCTTCAGTGCAACGCCCAGGCAGGCACCGCCCTCGGAAATGTTGTGTGCCAGAGAAGCAGGCATGTACAGCATTTCAAAGCCGGGGTCAGAAATAGAAGCAACTGCGTAGGGGACCAGAGCCTTGTGCATGCCCATGGAGATCATAAAGGGCAGCACGGCAGCCAGCAGAGCAACGGCCAGCCAGCCCAGCGTGTTGTACAGAGCCAGGATCACAGTGGTCAGCAGGGCACCGATGTTGTAGCCCAGAGGTCCGAGGACGACCAGTGCCACAGGGAAGCCGATGCCAAAGCACAGCATGGGCACAAAGAACACGCGGATGGCCTTGGGGCACCATTTGTTGGCCCACTTTTCAATAAAGGACATGAAAATGACGGTCAGGATGGCCGGGAATACCTGGCCGCCGTAAGCGATGTTCTGCAGCTTGATGCCGAGGAAGTAAGCACCACCCTCGGTAGCCAGCAGAGCGGAAACGCTGGGGTGGATCATGGCAGCAGCCAGAGCCACAGACACCAGCTTGTTGCAGTTGAACTTGGTTGCAGTGGTGAAGGCGACCATGACGGGCAGGTAGTACAGAGCTGCATCTGCCACGCCGACGAACACCTTATAGGCGATATCTCCGCTGCTCATCAGGCCCAGAGTGCTCAGCAGCACCATCAGAGCCTTCAGAACGCCTGCACCTGCAATGGCGGGGACCAGCGGCTGGAAGATGCCGACCATGTAGTCCAGAATAATGCCGCCGATCTCTTTTTTGCCCTTGGGGGCAGCGGGAGCTGCAGCCTGACCTGCGTTGAAGGTGCCCAGCTTGAGCAGCTCATCGTACACTTCGATGACATCGTTGCCGATGACCACCTGACACTGCGGGCCGCTGGAAATAACACCCATAACACCGGCAGTCTTTTTCAGGGCTGCAGCATCCGCCTTGGAGGTGTCTGCCAGAGTGAAGCGCAGGCGGGTGGAGCAGTGCTCGACCTGCACAACGTTCTTCTCGCCGCCAACCAGACGCAGCACGTCGGAGGCAGTCTGCTTGTAGTTCTTCATTTTGTTCTCCTTTATCTTGTGTGTGGTGGCATTTCCCTGCCGCCCGGCCGAAGCGGACAAAAGAAAAAAGACCCAACAGAATGACCCCGTGTACAATTTCTCCCGGAATCATAGTATCTGGCTACAATTCACCCAAAAGAAAAGGTATTCGTCATTCCATCAGATCCTGCCTGCATTACCAGTAACATGTCCAACTGGATATTGTGGTATTAGTATATCAATCATCTTTTCGTTTTTCAATATGACTTTTTCACAAAATAAATCTTAAAAAATTATGAAGTTCGCACATTCATTTGTTTTTTCACATAGCTGTCGGTGTGTGCTCGTATACTCCTTTCACCGCCTGCACTGATGCCGGCCGCACATCTTGCGCACCGCGCCGCCGCTTGTTATAATAAGTGTAACGATCTGTTTATTACTTTTTACATACAGGAGGTACAATCCATGCGCATTGCTTACGAGACGATGCTGGCCGAATTTGAGCGGGTCCTGACCAAATACGGTTTCAGCCCAAAGCGTGCCCATGAAGCGGCCGAGATCTTTGCCCAGAACAGTCTGGCTGGCGTGTTCAGCCACGGGCTGAACCGCTTTCCCCGCGTGGTGGAATACCTGCGCAAGGGCGAGATTGATCCCGCCGCTGAGGCCGAGTGCATTGCCAGCTTTGGTGCCATGGAGCGCTGGGACGGCAAGCGCGGCTTTGGCCCTCTGAACGCCAAGCACGCCATGGACCGTGCCGTAGAGCTGGCACATCAGTTCGGTATTGGCATGGTGGCGCTGGGCAACAACAACCACTGGATGCGCGGCGGCACCTACGGCTGGCAGGCCGCAGACGCGGGCTGCATCGGCATCTGCTGGTCCAACACCTGCCCCAACATGCCTGCATGGGGCGCAAAGGACAACCACATCGGCAACAACCCGCTCATTCTGGCCGTGCCGCGCTCGAACGGGGAGCACATCATGGTGGATTGTGCCCTGAGCCAGTTCAGCTACGGCAAGCTGGAAACGATGCGTCTGGCCGGCAAACAGCTGCCTGTGGTAGGCGGCTACGATGCAGACGGCAGCCTGACCACCGACCCCGCTGCCATTGAAGAGACCCGCCGCATGATCCCCATTGGCTACTGGAAGGGCAGCGGTCTTTCCATCCTGCTGGATATGATCGGTACTATCCTGACGGGCGCAAACTCGGTGGCAACGATCGGCACCTTTGGCGATGAAGTGGGCCTGACCCAGATCATGATCGCCATTGATCCGGCAAAGTTCCAGTCCGCCGACCTCACCGATGCGTCATTGATGCCATTGCCGCCGATGTGGCATCCAGTGAGTCTGCAGAGCCGGGCCGTGAGGTGCGCTGCCCCGGCATGGGCGAGCACCGCAGCCGCAAGGAGAACATGGAGCTTGGCATCCCGATAGCCGAGGAAAAGTGGGCCGAAGTTCTGGCGATGTGATGCAATGTTAAAGGGGTGTCTCTCCGGCAGACAGAGAGACACCCCTTTTCTTTTTATCTGTGGTTTTCCGCAAATATCCGGCCCAGCTGGGACAAGATATCATGCGGCAGCATTCCGTACTCGCCAAGCGCAGCAGCGGCACGGTCGGCAGCGGCACCGTGCAGATACACCGCGCAGGCCGCAGCTTCGTATGCAGGCAGGCCGCAAGCCAGCAGGGCCGCCGTCATACCGGCCAGTACATCTCCGCTGCCGCCCCGGGCAAGACCGGGGTTTCCGGTAGAGTTTGTGCACACGCGGCCATCCGGTGCAGCCACCACGGTACGGCAGCCCTTGAGTACCACCACAGCGTCCATTTCTTCTGCATACTGGCAGGCAGTATTTTCACGGTCCGCATTGATCTGCGCCACCGAAAGCCCGGTGAGCCGGGCCATCTCGCCGGGGTGCGGGGTCACGATCAGCTCTCCCGCCGGGTGTGGCAGCGTTTTGCCCTCGGCCAGCAGCTGCGCGGCGGCGTTCAGGCCGTCCGCATCCAGCACCGCGCTGCCTGCAAAGCCGGGCAGCAGCTTCTGCACCAGCGTGCGTGTTTCGGCCGCGCGGCCTGTGCTCTGGGCTGTACCGCCAAGGCCCGGGCCCAGCAGCAGCACCGTCGCCTTCTGGCGCTGGAGCTGTGGAATGCTCTCCGGTGAGATGCCGCCTTCGGCCCCCGCCACGCAGGGACACAGGCAGCATTCCGGCAGGCGGGCCACCGCAGCTGCCAATACCGGCTCCACGCTGGCCAGCATTACAATGCCCGCACCGGTGCGCAGCGCACCCTCGGCAGCCAGCAGGGCCGCACCTCGGTAATATGCGCTGCCTGCCACAGCCAATACGGTGCCAAAGCTGCCCTTGTGGCTGTCGCGCGGGCGCGGCGGGATGTTGTGCCAGACAAATTCGGATGTGATCTCGGTTGACATTTTATGCTTCCCCCTGCACCAGTTTGCGGATCTGCTTTTCCACATTCTGCACTTCCTCATGGAACATGCGGGCGGAGACACGCAGCGCGCCGTGGCCCAGAATGATGATCTGCTCCATGCCGTCGGAAGTAGCCACACGCACCCGCCGCCCCTTGCCGATCTCATGAGTAACGTGCTCGATGAACATATCGGCGGTTTCGGCTTCCTTGGTGTAGACCACATGGATGTTATGGTACTGCTCAATGCTGCCGGGGCTGCCCGGCACACGATAGGCATCGAATACAAGAATAAGATTGCACTTCTGGTAGCCCTGATAGTTGCACAGAATATCCATCAGCTTGTGGCGGGCCGCTTCCAGACTGTCCTTTGCAAGGGCGTTCAGCTCATCCCACGCAAAGATAATATTGTAGCCGTCCACCAGCAGATATTCGGGCAGAATTTCCCACTGTTGGGCATCAAAATCCGGGCGTCCCGCTTTTGCACCGGGCGGAATGCCGCCAGCGGGTCCCGTTTGATGGGGCCATAGGTGCGCTCGAAGATTTTGAGCAGCTCGGCATCCTCTTCCAGTGTTGCGCGGTAAGCCGCTGTCCGGCGCTGGGGCACGGCCTGCGTCTCCTGCTCCGGGCTTTTGCTTTTTCCCCAGCCGCTGTCCACATGCATGTGGCTGCGCACCTGATCCCAAGGCACCACAAAGCCCGTGCCATGGGCACAGAACACCGAATCTGCCGGGTTGTCAAGGTCGTGCTCCGGCTCGTAGCCCACAGCTTCAATGATCTCCACCGCATTGTGGCAAGGCCGGTAGCCGTCCAGCGTCAGGGTCAGGTGTCCCCGGCCCCGGGTATAGCCCACCACCTCCATGGGGTAGCTGCGCATGGTGGCCACCGGTGCAAAACCGGTGAGCACAGCAGCCTCTTCCCCGCTTTCTGGCGGGTCAAAGCTGCCCTCCATGCGCTGGATATCGGTCATGGCACGGCCAAGGTTCTCCACCGGCACTTCCAGCCGAAAGGCATACCATGGCTCCAGCAGCTGGCTTTTGGCCAGCATCAGACCCTGCCGCACCGCGCGATAGGTGGCCTGCCGAAAATCTCCGCCCTCCGTGTGTTTAAGATGGGCGCGGCCCGCAATGAGGGTGATCTTCACGTCCGTCAGCGGCGCACCGGTCAGCACACCAAGGTGCTGCTTTTCTTCCAGATGGGTCAGCACAAGGCGCTGCCAGTTCTTGTCCAGCACTTCTTCCCGGCAGTCGGCGGCAAACTGCATCCCGCTGCGCGGGGCAGGGGTTCCAGCTTGACATGCACCTCCGCATAATGGCGCAGCGGCTCGTAGTGGCCCACGCCCTCCATAGGCTCCGTGATGGTCTCCTTGTACAGAATGCCGCCGGGGCCGAACTCCACGTTCAGGCCAAAGCGCTCTGCCAGCAAACTGCGCAGCACTTCCAGCTGCACCTCACCCATGAGCTGCACATGGATCTCGCCCAAAGTCTCGTTCCATACCACATGGAGCTGCGGCTCCTCTTCTTCCAGCCGGTGCAGCTTGCCCAGTGCCGCGTGCACATCAGCCCCCTGCGGCAGCAGCACCTGATAGCTCAGCACCGGTTCCAGAACCGGCACATCGCTGTCGCGTTCCGCGCCAAGGCCCTCGCCCGGGCGCGCCTTAGTCAGGCCGGTGACGGCGCACACCTGCCCCGGGCCGATGGCTTCCGCCAGCGTATACTTTCGCCGGAGTACAGCCGCAGCTGGTTTGCCTTTTCCTCCCACGGCTCACCATCTGCTTCGCCGGAGAGCTGGGCCTTTACCTTCAGTTCGCCGCCAGTCACGCGCAGCCATGTCAGGCGCGTGCCCTGCTCATCCTGCGACACCTTAAACACCTTGGCACCAAAGGCATCCAGCGCGGGAGCCGGACGGGTATAGCGGTCGATGCCGTCCAGCAGAGCATCCACGCTTTCCAGTACATTGTTTTCGGTACGCCGCAGCGCCGAACCGAACCAGCACGGGAACACATGCCGGCGTGCAACGGCCGGGATGAGGTCCGCATCGGTCAACTGCCCGGCATCCAGCATCCGATCCATCAGGTTTTCGTCACACAGGGCCAGTGCTTCGTCCCGGTCGGCCTGCGGCACATCAAAGGCCACAAAGCCCTCGCCCAGACGGTGGTTCAGCTGGGCGAGCAGCTCTTCCCTGCTCTTGCCGGGCAGGTCCATCTTGTTCACGAACACAAAGGTGGGCACATGGTAGCGCCGCAGCAGCCGCCAGAGCGTCTCGGTGTGGCTCTGCACACCGTCGGTGCCGCTTACCACCAGCACAGCATAGTCCAGCACCTGCAGGGTGCGCTCTGTCTCGGTGGAAAAATCCACATGTCCGGGGGTGTCCAGCAATGTGATATCCGTATTGCCCGCCGTCAACAGGGCCTGCTTGGAAAAGATGGTGATGCCGCGCGCTTTTTCAAGCGTGTCGGTATCCAGAAAGGCATCCTTGTGATCCACGCGGCCCAGCTTGCGGATCGCGCCGGAGCGGTAGAGCATGGCTTCCGAAAGGGTGGTCTTGCCGGAGTCCACATGGGCAAGGATGCCCAGAACGATTTGTTTATGCGTTGTTTCCATCCGCTTCTCCTACAATCAAAAATTCATTTTTATTGTAGCACGGATGGGGAAAAAAGAAAAGTTTTTGATTTAGAATGGGGTCGAAGCCCAAAAACGCAATTTATCTTATCGGCTTTTCGCGTGAAAAAACAGCTCTGGAAAATCCGCAGATTTTCCAGAGCTGTAAATATAAGAATAACAATTCCGCTATTCATAGCCAAAGCGAACGCGTCGGCCATTTTAACGGTCAATTACTCCACAATGATGCTCTTGCCGGTCATTTCAGCAGGCACGGGCAGACCGATATACGGCAGCATGGTGGGAGCGATATCTGCCAGGCAGCCGCCCTCGCGCAGCTTCACATCGCCGCAGCCAACAGCCACAAAGGGCACCACGTTGGTGGTGTGTGCGGTGAAGGGGTGCCGTCCGGGTTCATCATCTTCTCGGCGTTGCGTGGTCGGCGGTGATGAAGGCGCAACCGCCGGCCTTCAGCACAGCGGACACCACCTGATCCACAGCGGTATCCACAGCCTCAACGGCCTTGACCGCAGCATCGAACACGCCGGTGTGGCCCACCATATCGCAGTTTGCGAAGTTCAGGATCACCACATCGTACTTGCCGCTCTCGATGCGCTTGACGCACTCGGCAGCAACCTCGGGGGCGCTCATCTCGGGCTTCAGGTCATAGGTGGCGACCTTCGGGCTGGGGATCACGCAGCGGTCCTCGCCCTCGTAGGGAGCCTCCACGCCGCCGTTGAAGAAGAAGGTGACATGAGCGTACTTCTCGGTCTCGGCAATGCGCAGCTGAGTCTTGCCATTCTCGGACAGGTACTGGCCCAGAAACGTTCTTCAGCTCCACAGGCGGATAGCGACCTCGCAGTTGGGGCATGGTGGCATCATATTCGGCCATGCAGACATAGTTCACCTGCTTGCGGCCGCCGCGGCGCTCAAAAGCCGGTGAAAGCATCGTCGCAGAAGATACGGGTCATCTGGCGGGCACGGTCGGGGCGGAAGTTCATGAAGATGACGGTGTCGCCATCCTGCACGCGGCCGCCCTCACAGGTGACGCAGGGCAGAACGAACTCATCGGTCTTGTCTGCTGCATAGGATGCCTCGATGGCCTCGGCAGCGTTGGCGGCATGATTGCCCTCGCCGTAGACAAAGGCAGCGTATGCCTTCTCTTCACGATCCCAGTTGTTATCGCGATCCATGGCGTAGTAACGGCCGGAGACACTGGCGATCTTGCCGATGCCCAACTCGTCCAGCTTGGCCTGCAGGTCGGCCAGGAAGCCCTTGCCAGAGTGCGGGTCGGTATCACGGCCATCGGTGATGCAGTGCAGGTAAACGTTCTTTGCACCCAGATGTTTTGCCATTTCCAACACGCCGAACCAGTGGTCTGCGTGGCTGTGCACACCGCCGGTGCCCACCAGACCCATCAGATGGATGGCCTTGCCGGCATCGATGGCAGCCTTCATGTTCTTGACCAGAACTGGGTTCTTGAGCATCTCACCGTCCTTGATGGATTGGTGATCAGGGTGAGCTGCTGGTACACGATGCGGCCAGCGCCCATGTTGGTGTGGCCAACCTCGGAGTTGCCCATCTGGCCGTCGGCAGGCCGACTGCCATGCCGGAAGCCTCGATGGTGGTCATGGGGTACTTTTCCATCAGAGCATCCAGATGGGGGGTCTTGGCGGCCACCACGGCGTTGCCGTAGGTCTCGCCCGGCACCCAGCCGAAGCCATCCATGATGCACAGAAGAACAGGTTTCTTTGCCATAAAATTGAATCTCCTTTGAATTTAACAAATCAGCGCCCGGCACAGCGCTGGAAATGCGGCGCAGCCGGGCGCTGAAACAGCTGATTTAAACCGTCGATCAGCCCTTGGTGGCTGCGTTGACGATGACTGCAAAGTCAGGAGCCTTCAGGGATGCGCCGCCGATCAGGCGCCGTCCACGTCCTTCTTGCTCAGCAGCTCTTCGCAGTTCTTGGCGTTCATGCTGCCGCCGTACTGGACAGTGGTAGCCTCAGCCACAGCCTCACCGTACACCTCGCCGATGACCTTGCGGATCTGGCCGCAGACTTCCTCAGCCTGATCGGCGGTAGCGGTCTTGCCGGTGCCGATGGCCCAGATGGCTCGTAAGCGATCACGACATTTGCCATCTGCTCAGCGGTCACATCACGCAGAGCGATCTTGGTCTGCATACGCACCAGCTCTTCGGTCACGCCCTCTTCGCGCTGCTGCAGGCTCTCGCCCACGCAGATGATGACCTTCAGACCGGCGTTCAGAGCAGCCAGAGCGCGCTTGTTCACGGTCTGGTCGGTCTCGGCGAAGTACTGGCGGCGCTCAGAGTGGCCCACAATGACATACTCCACGCCCAGATCTACCAGCATGTCAGCGCTGATCTCGCCGGTGAAAGCGCCGGACTTCTCGAAGTGAACATTCTCAGCGCCCACATGGATGTTGGTGCCCTTGGTCTTTTCCACAGCGGTGACCAGATCGGTATACGGGGTGCAGATAACCACCTCGCAGCCTGCGTCCTGCACGGCGGGGACCAGCTCATCCACCAGAACAGCAGCCTCGGAGGCAGTCTTGTTCATCTTCCAGTTGCCTGCAATGATAGCCTTACGCTTTGCCTTATCCATGATACTCTATCTCCTTTATTTACCTTCTATCGTGCAGAAAGCTCTGCACAAACAAAAAGATGCGGCGGCGCTAAAGCCGCCGCACCCATTATGATGCCGGGATCAGATTATGCGTTCTGAATAACTGCGATGCCGGGCAGCTCCTTGCCCTCCAGATACTCCAGAGAAGCGCCGCCGCCGGTGGAGATGTGGGTCATCTTGTCGCCCAGACCCATCTGCTGCACAGCTGCTGCGCTGTCGCCGCCGCCGATCACGGTGGTAGCATCGCTCTCAGCCATAGCCTTGGCAACTGCCAGAGTGCCAGCTGCCAGAGTGGGGTTCTCGAACACGCCCATGGGGCCGTTCCACACAACGGTCTTGGATGCTTGACAGCATCGGCAAACAGCTTCATGGTCTCGGGGCCGATGTCGCAGCCTTCCATGTCAGCCGGGATCGCGGTGACAGGAACAACCGTGGTCTCAACAGGAGCGTCGATGGGATCGGGGAAGTCCTTGATGCAGACAGCATCAACGGGCAGCAGCAGCTTCACGCCCTTCTCCTGAGCCTTGGCCATCATCTCCTTGCAGTAATCCAGCTTGGAATCGTCGCACAGGCTCTTGCCGACCTCGTAGCCCTGAGCCTTGACGAAGGTGTAAGCCATGCCGCCGCCGATGATCAGGGTATCGACCTTCTCCAGCAGGTTGGAGATAACATTCAGCTTGTCTGCGACCTTTGCGCCGCCCAGAATAGCGGTGAAGGGACGAACGGGATCGTTCACAGCGTTGCCCAGATACTTGATCTCCTTCTCCATCAGGTAGCCGACAGCGGTATCCTTGATGAAGTCGGTGACGCCTGCAGTGGAGCAGTGTGCACGGTGGCAGCTGCCGAATGCATCGTCAACATATGCATCAGCCAGAGAAGCCAGCTCTTCGCTGAACTCAGGCATGTTCTTGGTCTCTCCTTGCGGAAACGGGTGTTCTGCAGCAGAACGACATCGCCGTTGTTCATGGCAGCAACAGCAGCCTTTGCGTTCTCGCCCACAACGTTGTCGTCGTCAGCAAACACAACGGTCTTGCCCAGCTTTGCGCTCAGAGCCACAGCAACGGGTGCCAGGCTGAACTTTGCCTCGGGGCCGTTCTTGGGCTTGCCCAGATGGCTGCACAGGATGACCTTTGCGCCATCGTTGACCAGCTTCTGGATAGTGGGCAGAGCTGCGTTGATGCGGTTCTCGTTGGTGATCACACCGTCCTTCATCGGGACGTTGAAATCGCAACGGACAAGCACCTTCTTGCCGCAGTAGTTCTGATCGTCGATCGTCTTCTTACCTAAACCCATGGTAATAAACTCCTCTCAAGTTTTAATTTCTGAACTAGAGTTTCGCTCGCATTCGGGGGATCTTGCCCCGTTACTCTACTATTATAAACAAAAACCGTGCACATTGCAAGGTCGCAAGATAGATAATAGTTTAACAAACATTTGCCGCTGATGCACGGAAATGTGTGTATTTTGACCGAAAGCCGCAGCTTTACCGTGTTTTCCGGCAGAACATTCCGCAAATGCGGTCATACATTCCCCATATGAACTTCTGGTTCCGCTGATCCCGCTCAAAAATTGCTTCCACACCAGCATAGCCGCTCGCCTTATACTTCCTGAAAATATTCTGCTTTCAGAGGATTATTCGACACTTCTTTTTCAAGAATTCTTTGAGCCTTCCTCCAATACATCCAGAAATCCGGAGTCAACCCCCCCACATATTCATGGATATCAGATAATTTTTCTGTGACCCAGCAGGTCACTTGTTCCTTAAAATGTGACCTACTGGGTCACATTTTGGCCTCAGAAGCCATCTCCGCTAGAGGTGAAAAACGAAAATTCTGACTTCTATGTTGGCTGCTCTTTTCGTTCTTCTTGATTCGTTTTTCCATAGGCCAGATAATAAAAAGTACTCTTATGCGGGCATTCGAAAGGAAGATTTACTTATGTCCGTCAATTATGTTGCTTTGGGAAAACGTATTGGTTATTTCAGAATGCAGTGTGGTAATATCACCCAGGAAGCCTTAGCCTCTAAAATCAATCGCAGTCGTGAATTTCTGGCCAAAATTGAAAAAGGCACAGAACACCCCAGCGTTGCCACTCTGGTCGATATTGCGACGCCCTCTGCATTTCCATTGATGATTTGTTGATAGACAGTCTTCACTATTCCGTTTCAACTTCCAACACCGAATTGCATCGTCTGTTATTGGACTGCAACGAAACTGAACAGGAAATCATTATCCGCACGGCGAAGGAGTTAAAGGCCACTCTCGTCAGCCTTGGAATTTAACATCCATCCGTACTAAAATCACAAAATAAAAAAGGCCCGCATAAGCCGCAGACGCACCCTCGAATCATCTTGGGTGCTGTCTGTGGTTTATGCGAGCAGTTATTATGTTAGCTTATTCTCTTACTATCAAGCAGGCATATTGTTACTACGTTCACTCCGCTTCATTCCCATAAAAGGAGGAACAGAAGCACGGCTCAGTCCTTTCTCATGGGCTTTCATCAGCTGGTACTCGTGCGTAGCCACTGCATCAATAAATTCACGCTGCTTCGGTGTTGCATGGTAATAATCTGTTTAAAGCGTTTGCATACGCCAAATAAAAACATTCAAATATTCCATTGTATCATTGCTCATAGGAGCAACCTGCAGCTCAAGTTCTTGATCTTTCATACTGAACCCTCCAATCTTTAAGATAAGTAGGTACTGAAAATTTCTTGTGCGCCTTCATCAGCCAGCATAAGCAGCTTTGGGCCTCCCGAATGTGGCTGAAAAATCGGAACTGCATGAAAATCTTTGATGTAGTGATCATACAGTTCATCTGTTTTTGCTTCAAAGGTAACAATGCCGCCATGCCCACTATCAATTGACAATTGAATACCATAGGCAATCATCATTCGGCCAATGCCTGCGTATTTCCGCACTGTGCTAATTGTCGGATTACTCTCAGGATGCGCTTCAATATTAGCAATAAAAACAGATATTCCGTGATCATCTTCTCGATATGCACCCAATGCTACAATTTCGCCAGCATCTGTTTTCGCCGCATACTTTTCCAGCTTTGGATCGCGGATAAATTCACTCGTCCAATCAGATTGCCACTTTTCCTTTGTAGAGGTCAGGTCTTCGTTGGTTGCCGATTCAATATCAATCTCAATTTGTTTCCCGGTCTCGTTTTCTACCACATAGTACTGGAGAACCATTTCCTCCACACTCCCTTCTTATAGTTATTGTAGCATGAACTTTTCAAAAAACGCAAATATCATTTCTCACTCTGCTTCGTAACTTTTCAGTACATCTTCAAATGTAAAACGAATTTTCACGCACTCATCGTTGAAAACCTCAATGCGGTCAATAAAGGTTTCCACCACATTCTGCGACAGGTGCATCACATCGCCAGCTTCTCCCACCGTATTCATCACGGCTTGCAAATTATCCGTATCCTTCTTCACAGGCTGGAAAATTTGATTTTTCTCGGTACGCAGCCTTTGAATCTGCTCCATCTTATCATCTTCCTGCACTCTGTAGGCATCTCTCTGCCGGATGAACTCTTCCTTACTCATATTCCCGTCGGCATACTGCTCATACAGTGCAACACGAAGTTTTACGAGCTCTGCCTTTTCTGCACTCAGCTTTTCTTCCTGCCGTTCCAGTGCGGAAAAGCAAATCAACGCTTTGCGTTCCCGTTCGTGCAGGATTTCCAGTACATGCTCCGCCTGCTTTATCTGCACTGTCAGTGCGTTTCGGACAATCTCTTCCAGCAATTCCTCAGAGATCGGGATTCGCTTGCAGGGATTGTCCACCGCTGTGGCTGAGAATCTGCAGTTAAACGAGGGGCCAAGCTTCTTGAGAACACGATATTTCATCAGTTTCTGGCAGTAGCCGCAGTAGACCTTGCCTTTCAAGGGATACTGGTGCTTTGTGTAGTTCCCGGCCTGGTGTTTTCCATGCTGCAGCATGATGACCATTTGTGCCTGTTCAAATTCCTCCGGGGTCACAATGGCGGCATGGCTGTCCTCAATACGTACCTGCTGTTCCAAAGGGGCGCGTAGCACCCGATGCTTACAGGGAACCGGCATAATGAATTTCGCGCCCACATAAGTTTCCTTATACTTCTCATTTTTCAGAACATGGTAAACCGTTCCACTTGTCCAATGGCTGCGCTGCAGATCCCATGCTTTCTGCTCACTGTACACATGGTTTTCCGCCACATGATACGCTGCCGGGGTCGGGATCTGCTTTTCATTCAGGATTTTTGCGATGGTGCCTGTTCTGTTGCCCTGCAATGCCAGTTCAGAAATCAACCGCACATATCGACTGGCTACCGGGTCGAGGATCAACTTATGACAGTCGTTCGGGTCCGACAGGAATCCAAACGGGCGGTATCCTCCGAGATACATTCCTTTTTTCTGCATCACATGGTCTGCTGCCGCGATTTTGGCAGAAAGATCCCGGCTGTAGGATGCGTTGATGATGTTCTTAATGGCTACTTCCAGTCCGCGTACATCGTTCCCGGCCTGCATTCCACTGTCATACCCATCGTTGACAGAGATGAATCGAACGCCCAGCAATGGAAAAATGCGCTCCATATAATCGCCTGCTTCAATATAGTCACGGGCGAACCGGGAAAAGTCCTTTACGATAATCGTTTTCACCTTGCCATCCTGCGCGTCCTGAATCAGCCGCTGGAACGCCGGGCGGCTCGTGGAGGTGCCGGAGTAGCCATCGTCCACGTACTCC
>ENA-OQAJ01000183-OQAJ01000183.1-human-gut-metagenome-genome-assembly--contig:-NODE-183-length-19692-cov-2.871454_pt1 | contig 19692 bp, 28 predicted proteins | sample MGYA00242736_ERZ504529 | MGnify/ENA primary metagenome ERZ504529 (study PRJEB26092, sample SAMD00036275) | human gut metagenome | host: Homo sapiens | study: EMG produced TPA metagenomics assembly of...
CCCCTGTCAATAACAAATTTGATATTTTTTTCAAAAATTGGACATATAGCTTCAATTTCTGCTATATGTCCATATTTACCGGGATTTTCACCCTGTTCTGCTCTCTATTCTACTCTCTGTTTTCCTTCAAAAATGCCTCCGCAACCACCAGATCTTCCGGTGTTGTGATCTTGATATTGCGATAAGAACCTTCTGAAAAGCGGATCTTCACCCCGGTCTCATGTTCTGCAACCATGGCATCATCTGTAATTCCGGTCATTTCCTTCTGCCGAATGCTGGTATATGCACCATAGATCAGCGGGTACTGAAAGATCTGCGGAGTCTGGACGATCCATACACTGCTGCGATCCGGAGTTTCACTGACATTCCCATCCTCATCTGCGATCTTAACTGTATCCTTGGAAGGCATGCCTGTAACACTGGCACCTGTCTGTGCTGCTGCCATAAGTCCTCTTTCAATGATCCCATGATCAATAAATGGTCTGGCACCGTCATGGATCAGCACATACTCTGTGTCTTTACACGCACGAAGTCCTTCATAAACAGAATCGTACCGTTCTTTTCCGCCGGATACTACAGCAGAAACCTTTGTAAAACCATATTTTTCCACGATTTCTTCTTTGCACCAGAAAACATACTCCTCCCCTGTTACCAGGATCACATCCCTGATCAGCGGACTTTCCTGAAAACAGCGCAGAGAATAACAGAGCACCGGCATCCCGTCAAGCTCCATAAACTGCTTCTGTATTTTGCTGTGCATTCTCTTTCCCTGGCCTGCTGCCAGGACAATAGCTGTATTTCTGCACTCTCCCATGATCAATTACCCCGGATTCTTTTATCTTTCGCCAAGCTTCAGGTTCGGAACCGCATTCAGATCCCAGCTGTGGCGTGTTCCCCTGATATATTCATAGTAAGCTGCCACACCGATCATCGCTGCGTTATCCGTACAGAATATCGGTGACGGACGATAAAATTTGTATCCACGTTCTGTACATGCTTTTTCCATAGCAGTGCGAAGTGCTCCGTTGGAAGCAACACCTCCTGCAATGGCAACCTTTTTCATGCCAAAATCAGCTGCTGCCTGCATGGTATGTTCTACCAACACATCAACAACCGCTTTCTGGAAGGATGCCGCGATATCTGCACGTTTTACTTCCTCACCTTTCATTTTTGCCCCGTTTAAATAATTAAGAACTGCGGACTTCACGCCGCTGAAGCTGAAATCATATGGATTTTCGCCGATTTTTGCACGTGGAAACTCGATAGCGTCCGGATTTCCTTCCTTTGCCAGCTTATCGATCTTCGGTCCTCCCGGATATCCCAGCCCAATGGCACGTGCAACCTTATCAAATGCCTCACCTGCCGCATCGTCTCTGGTTCGGCCCAGGATCTCAAACTGGCCGTAGTCCTTCACAATAACAAGATGGGTGTGTCCACCGGATACAATGGCACAGAGAAACGGCGGTTCCAAATCCGGATGCTCAATATAATTGGCAGAAACATGGCCTTCTATATGATGCACGCCTACCAGTGGCAGGTTTCTTGCATAGGCAATAGCCTTGGCTTCTGCCACACCTACAAGAAGTGCACCGACAAGCCCCGGTCCATAGGTTACACCGATAGCATCAATATCATCCAGCGTGACATTTGCCTCGTCCAGCGCTTCCTGGATGACCTGGTTGATCCTTTCTATATGATTTCTGGAAGCGATCTCCGGTACAACACCTCCGTACAGTTTATGGATCTCGATCTGTGAGGAAATCACGTTTTGATAAGACAGTCCTTCCATTTTTTACAACGGAAGCTGCCGTTTCATCACAGGAGCTCTCAATACCAAGAATTAATGTATCTTTCATTTTTTTCAGTCCTCTTCAAAATTCAGTTCCACACTCTTCCCGTCTTTTCCCGGCCATGCCTTCGGAAAGATCTCACGTACTGTATCCATGTAATCATCCGGACGTACCAGAGAAGGGCTGTAATGGGTCAGCCACATTTCCCCCACTTCCGCATCACGGGCAAGAGTGGCCGCTTCACGAAACGTCATGTGTTTGTAGCCTTTTGCCTTTTCGATCTTGTCATCTTCACCGTACATTCCCTCACAGATAAAAAGATCGGAACCTTTTGCATTACGTAAAATAGACTCTGTCGGTCTGGTATCTGTGGTATAGGTAAGCTTGATCCCTTTTCTTGGCGGACCAAGCACCATATCCGGTGTGTAGATCCTTCCTTCATCCTCCACAGTCTGTCCCTTCTGCAGCGGATTCCAGAATTTCAGCGGGATCTCATGTGCACTGGCACTGTCAGGAGAAAATTTTCCCTGGCGCAGGATCTCAAGGGTATATCCATAGCAGGTAACATTATGGTTCACCCGAAATGCAGTGATCCGGTAACCGTTCAGTTCCAGAACCTCCTCCGGTTTCGTGATCTCGATAAATTTAATCTCAAAGGGCAGCTCCGGTGCGATCACACGAAGTGCGCTTACCACACGTTCCAGTCCTCTTGGGCCTACCAGAGTCAGCGGTTCTGTGCGGTCTGCATTTCCCATAGTCAAAAGGAGTCCCGGAAGTCCGCTGATATGATCCCCGTGATAGTGGGTAAAACAGATCACGTCTATAGGCTTGAAGCTCCAGCCCTTTTCTTTAATGGCCACCTGGGTACCTTCCCCGCAGTCGATCATCAGGCTGCTGCCATTATAGCGGGTCATCAGCGCGGTAAGCCATCTGCGTGGCAGCGGCATCATTCCTCCGCAGCCAAGTAAACAAACATCTAACATATTTTTCCTCTTTTCCTGTTCTGTGGCAAAGTTTCTTAAGATGCAGTGCGTGTCATAAGGACAGCATCTTCTGTGGGATCTGTATAGTACGCCTTACGCAGTCCGTCTCTCACAAAGCCCTGCCGCTCATAAAGCCGAATCGCCGTCTCATTTCCCGCGCGGACTTCCAGATGGATCATGGTGATCCCCCTTTCTTCTGCCAGACGGATCATGCTTTCCATAAGGAAATTTCCAATTCCCTCTCTCTGGCGGTCTCTGCGGACAGCAACATTGGTCACATCCCCCCTCGTCCAGCACAGTAAGAAGGCCGCAATACCCAAGGATCCGGCCTTTTTTCTTCCACAACAAGAAACATTGCATTCTCTTTCATAAGAAATGTCAGAAATCCTTCTTTTGTCCAGGGAACAGAAAAAAAGTTCCTCTTCGATCTCCATGACCTGATCCAGGTCATCCACCAGCATCTCTCTTAAGATCATGCTTTTTCCCCTTCTGATTCTTTTTTCAGCCTCTGGGCACGCTCCCGCTCTGCCTGTGATACACGGAGATAATCCGGTTTGTGCTCAGCTGCAGTCTCTGTTCTGCCCTCTTTATAATAAAGGATGCCAAGTGCACCTACCGCTCCGGCTCTCTGTCTGGAAAGATGAGACGGTGCAAAAGAAAATGGTACCTCAAGCTTATCTGCAATAATATCTTTAAATACCGGAACCCCATCTCCCAGGAATGTCACGGTTTCTCCCATCTCATTCAGCATGGAAAGAAGTTCCTCGATTCCCACTGCCATCTGATCTTTTACAGTCACAAGTCTGTGGTCTTCATAACGGTAGATTCCCGTATAAACCTGTTTTCTTCTGGCATCCATGATCGGGCAGATCAGCCCATTTACATCATAGAGATTGTATGCCAGCGCTTCCACGGTGGGAATCCCTACCAGTGGTTTGTCAAGAGCAAGTCCCAGTCCCTTGGCTGTGGCAGAGCCGATACGAAGTCCGGTAAAAGATCCCGGGCCTTTGGCTACCGCAATGGCGTCAATGGTCTTAAGATCCAGCTCTGTCATCTTCACGATCTCATCCAGCATGGGAAGAAGGGTCTGTGAATGTGTTTTTTATAATTAACCGTATATTCCGCTACCAGTGTATCATCCTCCACAACGGCTACCGATGCCACGATCCCGGAACTGTCCAGTGCCAAAACTCTCATTCTGCCTCTTCCCCTCTCTCCTCAATGGTGATCTTTCTGTACTCAAAACCCTTCTCAAGGTCTTTCTCAATGGTAACTTCAATCCTTTTTTCCGGGAGGATCTCCTCAATGAGTTCTGCCCATTCGATGAGGCAGATTCCCTGTCCGAAAAAATAATCATCGTATCCGATCTCCTCCATTTCTTCCAGATCTCCGATACGATATACATCAAAATGATAAAATGGCAGACGCCCGTCCTCATATTCCTGGATAATGGTAAATGTGGGGCTGTTTACAGGTTCTGTGATTCCAAGACCTGCTGCCACGCCCTGTGTAAATACGGTTTTTCCAACTCCCAGGTCGCCTGTCAGTGTATAGATCTGTCCCGGTTTCGCATTCATTCCGATCTTTCTTCCGACCTCGAATGTCTCCTCCGGATCATGCGTTTCTATGATCATATTTTCCACCTTTTTCTTGCACAATTATTCTTTGCATATTATAATAGAGCGAACAGCGAAATACAATACTTTTTAAAAAGGAGTGCGAAAACTATGGCAAATCCTATCGTTACCATCACAATGGATAATGGCGATGTAATGAAAGCGGAATTATATCCGGAAGTTGCCCCGAACACAGTAAATAACTTCATCAGCCTTGTAAAAAAAGGCTTTTATGACGGCCTGATCTTCCACCGTGTTATCAACGGTTCATGATCCAGGGCGGATGCCCGGACGGAACCGGTATGGGCGGTCCGGGATACAGCATCAAAGGCGAGTTCTCCCAGAACCGTTTCAAAAATGACCTGAAGCATACACCAGGTGTTCTCTCCATGGCAAGAGCCATGCATCCGGACTCTGCCGGAAGCCAGTTCTTTATCATGCACAAGGCAGCTCCACATCTTGACGGAAGCTACGCTGCATTCGGTCAGATCATCGAGGGCATGGATGTTGTAAATGCTATCGCAGAGACAGACACAGATTACAGCGACCGTCCTCTTGACGAGCAGAAGATCAAATCCATGACTGTTGATACCTTTGGTTTGGATTATCCGGAACCGGAGAAATGCTAATAAGCAAAATTTTCTGAAATAAAGGAATTATTTAAAAAACATGAAAAAGCCCCGTGAAAGACAGACTGTAACGAAAACATCTGCCGTTTCCCGGGGTATTTTTTGCCAGAAACCTGTCCTGGGCTGCTCTGTTTATTCCGACACTGTTTACGCCATAAAACAGGCATTCCGCTTTTTTCGACACTCTTTTTCCTTTATTTTTCGAAGGTTTTCACTTCTCCGTTTACTTTTGCAAAATACAGCTCTGCATCTTTCTCAAGTCCGGCTCTTCCGTTGGTTCCCTCTGTGATGGCTTTTTTCACCTCTTCGATCTGGTCATCCGGCACAATAAGCTTCAGGACAACCTTGTCGGTATATTCGGAATCCAGGATTGGCAGGCTTCTTTCTCCCGCAATATACTGGATCTTACCGATTCCTGTATAATCGGTCGTCACCTGAAGCGATATCCCATGATGTTTCTCGATCACGGTACTTGCTGCAAGTCCGGCCTGGACAGCTCCTGAGTAGGCACGTACAAGTCCTCCGGTTCCAAGAAGAACACCACCAAAATATCTGGTCACCACGATGGCTGCATTATAGATCCCGGCGCCCAGAAGCACATCCAGCATGGGTCTTCCTGCTGTTCCGGATGGTTCTCCGTCATCACTGCAGCGTGTGGCCTCCCGGTTCATCCCTACGGAATATACATAGCAGTTATGACGGGCATCCCAGTATTTCTTTTTCATTTCTTCAATAAAAGCAAGGGCCTCTTCTTCGGTTTCCACAGGACGGACCGTTGCGATAAAACGGGATTTCTTTTCCACAAGTTCGCCTTCGCCGCCTTCGTATATGGTTTTATAATGTTTCCAGCATGGTTTACGCCTCCGTTGTCTATCACATTTCCAGATATTGCCACATCAGATTCCGCTTCTGCTATCTTGTCCGCGGGAATTTCCTCATCTGATGTTCTCTCTGTTTTCTGCAGAGTTTTCTTTATTGTATAATAATTATCTCCATTGCACAATGTATAAGATATCATGAATTGTGAAATTTTTTTTATGATGGTTATTTAACATTCTATATTTGCTATAATGAAACGGATTATAAAGGAGGAATAACATGAACTACGGAAAAAGATCCACTTCCAAGAAGCGGAACGCTCTGATCTCCCGTACTTCCATGCTGGAAAAAAGAGCACATGTTTCGTTTATCCGGGTTTATTTACAGCTCTGATTGCGGTCTGCGTCATGGTTATCTGCCTTGGTATCGGCTCCTTCCGGGGCGTGATCGCCGGTGCACCTGATGTCAACGATGTGGATATTTCACCTCTCGGATATGCAACCTTCCTGTATGATGACCAGGGAACACAGATCCGACAGCTTTCAGCACCTACATCCAACCGTCTTCCGGTCTCTCTGGACCAGATCCCGGTCAGTCTGCAGCATGCAGTGGTAGCCATTGAGGATGAACGTTTTTATGAACATAACGGTATTGATGTCCGGGGTATCGCACGTGCCGGAATGAAGGCGATCACCACCGGTAATTTTTCCGAGGGTGCCAGTACCATCACACAGCAGCTTCTGAAGAATAATGTTTTCACAGACTGGACCAACGAGTCCACACAGCTGGAACGTTTCACACGTAAGTTTCAGGAGCAGTACCTGGCTGTACAGGTTGAAAAGAAATACGATAAATCTGTAATTCTCGAAAATTACCTGAATACCATCAACCTTGGTGCAGGTTCCTACGGCGTACAGGCAGCTTCCAAGAAATATTTCAATAAAGATGTATGGGATCTGAATCTTTCTGAATGTGCAACCCTTGCAGGTATCACTCAGAATCCTACCAAATTCAATCCGATCACCAACCCGAAAGCAAATTCCAAGAGACGTAAGGAAGTTCTGGATCACATGCTAGATCAGAACTATATCTCACAGGATGAATATAACGAAGCACTGAACGATGATGTTTATACCCGTATTCAGGCTGCACAGATGGAAAATACAGAAGAAGAAAGCACCGTTTACACATACTTTGAAGACGAGGTTACCAATCAGGTCATCAGCGACCTTATGAATATCAAAGGTTACACCAAAACTCAGGCAACCAATCTTCTCTACAGTGGCGGTCTGAAGATCATGACAACCCTGGATTCAGTATTCAGAAGATCCTGGATGAAGAGTACGCGGATCCGGATAATTATCCGGCTGATGTACAGTATGAGCTGGACTACGCACTGACCGTTCAGGATGCAGACGGAAACCAGAAAAATTACAGCAAGGAAATGCTGCAGCTCTATTTCCGTGATCAGGATCCGGAATTCGATCTTCTCTTCGATTCTCCGGAAGAAGGCCAGCAGTATGTTGATCAGTACAAGGCCAGCATCCTGGCTGACGGAAGTACCGTGGTTTCCGAGCGCGTAAACTTTGCACCACAACCGCAGTCTTCCATGTCTGTCATCGATCAGCATACCGGTTATGTAAAAGCCCTGATCGGTGGCCGTGGTGAAAAAACAGCCAGCCTGACACTGAACCGTGCCACAGATACAACCAGACAGCCTGGTTCTACCTTAAGATTGTATCCACCTATGCTCCGGCTCTGAACGAAAAAGGTGATACACTGGCTACCACATTTATGGATGAACCATATGAATATCCGGACGGCTCTCCGGTTAACAATGCCACACGAAGCTATGGCGGCGAGACCACGATCCGTAAGGCAATCCAGAATTCCATCAATGTTGTTGCAGTCAAATGCCTGGAACAGGTTACTCCTGCTCTTGGTCTTAAATATCTGGATGATTTCGGATTTACAACTCTGGCACATGGAACTGAGGCAGATAAAGATGCCAACGGAAATATATGGAGTGATGCCAATCTGGCAACAGCACTTGGCGGAATTACCAATGGTGTCAAAAATGTTGAACTCTGTGCCGCATATGCAGCGATCGCCAATGGCGGAAATTATATTAAACCAATTTACTATACACAGATCCTTGACCATGACGGAAATGTCCTGATCGAAAACACTTCTGTTTCCAGATCTGTGATCAAAGACAGCACCGCTTACCTGCTTACCAGCGCTATGGAGGATGTTGTAAAGAAGGGTACCGGTACTGCCTGCCAGCTTGATAATATGACTGTTGCAGGAAAAACAGGTACTACCGAAGATTATAATGACCTCTGGTTCGTTGGTTACACACCATACTACACATGTGCTGTATGGTCCGGTTATGACAACAACGAGAAAATCCCTGAGGATGCCCGTAATTTCCACAAGAATCTCTGGAAAAAAAGTTATGAACCGTATCCATGAAGGCCTGGATGACAAAGATTTCGATATGCCTTCCAGTGTGGAAAAAGCCAGCGTCTGCTCAGAGACAGGACTTCTCCCTCGTGCCGGTTGTCCGACCATAACAGAATATTTTGATATTTCCAGTCTTCCAACAGAATACTGTGACAAGCACTTCTACGGAAGCAGTGATTACAGTGAAAATGATTACAGTTACAGTGAAGACACTGATGCAGACACAGATTCCGCCGCTGCCGCTATTCCGACTGCTGCACCGGACGGAACTGACAGTACTGCCGGCGGTGACAGTACCGATAATACCGGTGATAATTCCGGTGGCGACAATACCGATAATACCGGTGATAATTCCGGTGGTGACAACACCGATAACACCGGTGATAATTCCGGTGGTGACAACACAGGCGGTGATGACGGCAGCGGCGATAACACCGGCGATGATGACGGTGGAGACACCGGAGATGATACTGGCAGCGATGGCGATCCTGTAGAATACTATTGATCAATCATTATAACGTAAAAAAGTGGACTCCCGAATATGGGAATCCACTTTTTTTATCTTATTTTTCTGATCAGAGCACCATCTTGGCTGCGCCGTAAATTCCGGCATCATTTCCCAAGGTTGCGATCACGATCTGTGTATCTTTACAGGATGCAAATGCATACTTTCTGTAATATTTCTGAATACAGTCAACAAGCGGCTGGCCCGCTTTGGAAACGCCACCGCCGATAACGATGGTTTCCGGATCTGTCACACAGGAAATGATCGCAAGGGCACCGCCAAGCTGCTCTCCAACTTTTTCCATGGTTGCAACTGCTACCGGATCATTCTCCTTGAATGCATCCAGAACTGCTTTTGCGGAAATATTCTCCATATCTCTGAGCACACTTTTCTCTTCGGAAGCTGCAAGCTCTTTTTTTGCCATACGTACAATTCCGGTTGCGGAGGCAAACTGCTCCAGACAGCCCCTGTTTCCACAGTTGCAGGATTCTGTCTCGTGATGATCCACATTGGCATGTCCGATCTCTCCGCCAGCGCCGTGATGGCCTGTTACGATCTTACCATCAACAATGATTCCACCGCCAACACCCGTTCCCAGTGTAACCATGATCACATCGGAGGAACCTGCTGCCGCGCCTTTCCACGCTTCGCCAAGAGCAGCCACATTGGCATCATTGCCAGCTTTTGCATGAAGTCCTGTCAGTTCCTCCATTTCTCCTGCAACATTCTTGTAACCCCAGTAAAGGTTTACCGCCCGATCTACCTCACCTTTGGAGTTTACCGGTCCAGGAACGCCGATTCCAACACCTTCTACGTCGTCTTTGGAAATGCCTTTCTCTTCGATCTTGGCATTTACAGCTGCTGCCACATCCGGAAGGATCTGATCTCCGTTATTCTCCTTGCGGGTCGGAATCTCCCATTTCTCAACAAGAGTTCCGTCTGTGCGGAAAAGTCCGCATTTTACAGTTGTTCCACCTACATCAATTCCAAAACAATATGTTCCCATTTCCTATCCTCTCTTACTCTTCGTCGTCTGGATTCTCTCTCTTCTTGGCAAGGTTCGCCTGAACACGCTTGTACAGTGCCTCTGCCGCATTGTATCCCATCTTCTTCTGTCTGTGGTTGACAGCGGCAGCCTCAACGATGATCGCCAGGTTACGTCCCGGACGGATCGGAAGAGAATGGCATACAACCTTGTTTCCAAGATACTCTGTATATTCCTCATGAAGTCCCAGACGGTCGTATTCCTTATCTCTGTCCCACTCCTCAAGCTTGATAACAAGATCGATCGACTGGGTATCCTTAACACTCTCGACACCAAACAGTGTTTTTACATCGATGATACCGATGCCTCGAAGTTCGATAAAATGACGTGTGATATCCGGTGCAGAACCTACCAGTGTCACATCACTGACCTTACGGATCTCGACAACATCATCACTGACAAGACGATGGCCTCGCTTGATCAGCTCCAGAGCAGCCTCGCTCTTACCGATACCGCTCTCACCTGTGATCAGAATTCCCTCGCCATAAACATCCACCAGTACACCATGAATGGAAATACACGGTGCAAGCTGTACACCAAGCCAGCGGATGATCTCTGCCATGAAGCTGGAAGTTGTTCTTTCTGTCACGAATGTCGGAACATTATATTTAACAGCCAGATCGATCATGTCCTGAGACGGACGGGTCATGGTACTGAAAATAACACATGGAATCTTGCTGGAGATAAAACGCTCATATTTAAAAACGTCTCTCTTCTTCATTGAGCTGCATCAGATACGTATACTCTACATATCCAATGATCTGTACACGCTCATTCGCAAAATGCTCCAGATATCCGGTAAGCTGAAGCGCAGGTCTGTTGATCTCCGCAGTCTTGATCACGATGCCTGACAGGTCGATTTCCGGAGTCAGATTGTTAAGCTCCAGTTCCTGTACCATCTTTGTCAACTGTACACCCTTCATACTTTTTTCTCCTTTTCGCTGAAAGTTTGCATTCTCACCGCCGTTTTATCAGTACATGGCGGTTACTTGATATCCGCTGTACCAGAGCGTGAGACATCTTATCCTTAATTATACACAATCACGGTTGAAACTGCAATGCAGCATCAGGATTTATGAAAAAAATTCATAGACCTGACGGGCGCTTCCCGCGTTCATGCTCTCTGTCTGTGCAAGTTCTTCTTCCGAAGCATCACGGATGTTTTCCACAGATTTGAATTTACGGAGAAGTGCTTTCCTCCTGGTGTCACCGATTCCGGGAATATCATCCAGAATGGAATGGACCTGTTCCTTACTTCTGAGAGAACGATGGTACTCAATGGCAAAGCGGTGTGCTTCATCCTGTATCCTGGTGATCAGACGGAAACCTTCACTGGATGTATCAATGGGAATTTCCACATTATTAAAATACAGACCTCTGGTCCTGTGATGATCATCCTTCACCATACCGCAGACCGGAATACGGATTCCCAGATCATTCAGCACTTTCAATGCAATATTCACCTGACCTCTTCCACCATCCATCAATATCAGATCCGGCAGTCTTGCAAAACTGTCAAATTCTCCGTTACTCTCATGGGTAAATCTTCGGGTTAATACCTCTTCCATACTGGCATAATCGTTCGGTCCCTGCACCCATTTGATCTTGAACTTGCGGTAATCACTGCGCTTCGGACGGCCTTTTTCGTAAACGACCATGGAACCTACTGACTCAAAACCACTGATGTTGGAAATATCGTAAGCTTCCATCCGCACCACATTTTTTCAGGCCCAGCCATTCCTCCACTTCGTGAACAGCACCGATCGTACGGCCTCTTCTCTTTTAATCCTCTCTCTGTCCTTTGAGAGAACCATACGGGCATTTTCCAGCGCAAGCTCCACCAGTTTTTCCTTGGTACCTTTCTTTGGAACACGGATATGCACTTTCTGCTTCCGCCTTGTTGTCAGCCACTCTTCGATAATTTCCGCATCCTCGATCTCACTCTGAAGCATGATCTCAGAGGGGATAAACGGAGTACCTGCGTAAAACTGTTTCAGGAAACTGGAAAGAACCTGAGATTTTGTATCACCTTTTGCCACCCGGAGATAAAAATGATCCCTGCCGATCAGCTTGCCATCCCGGATAAAAAACACCTGCACAACGGCATCCTGGTCACGGAGGTCTTCGCTCTCATCCATGGCCACTGCAATGATGTCACGGTCCTCCTGTCCGTAGCCCGTGATCTTCTGGCGTTCCCCGATCTTTTCGATACTGCGGATCAGGTCACGGTATTCCATGGCATCCTCATAGCGCATTTCCTCTGAAGCTTTCTGCATTTTTTCCATCAGTTCACTGATCGTATCCTGAAAATCTCCGTTCAGAAATTTGATCACTTTATTGATGTTTTTCCTGTATTCTTCCTGACTGATATAGCCCTGACAGGGTGCCTTGCACTGCTTCATATGATAGTACAGGCAGGGGCGGTCCTTTCCCGTATCTCTTGGAAGATTACGATTGCAGGAACGTACCTGATACAGTTTCCGCACCAGCTCGATCACATCTTTTACCGCCCCGCCGCTGGTATAAGGTCCAAAATATCTGGCCTTATCTTTTTTCATTCTTCTGGCAAAAAGTACTCTCGGGTATGGTTCATTGACAGTCACCTTGATAAATGGATAACTCTTATCATCCTTGAGCATAGTATTATATTTGGGACGGTGCTCTTTGATCAGATTACACTCCAGCACAAGAGCTTCCAGCTCAGAGTCCGTAATAATGTACTCAAACCTGGTTATGTGCGTAACCATTCTTTCAATCTTCGCCCCTTTGTTACGGCTGCTCTGGAAATACTGGCGCACACGGTTTTTCAGGCTGATGGCTTTTCCCACATAGATGATCTCATCTTTCTCACCATGCATGATGTAAACTCCCGGTTTTGCCGGAAGTTTTTTTTAATTCTTCCTCGATTATGAACATAATTATTCTCCTGTTTTACCATTACGGTAATAAGAAAACGGGATTTCTCCCGGTTTTCCGATGATCTGTTTTTATGCCTGTGATCCCGGCTTTTCTTCTGTTTCTGTATGATCGGTATCTGTCGCCTGAACAGTTTCTTCTGTTTTCTCCGGTGTCTGTGGAACCTCTGTCAGGTTCTGCCCTGACATCTCAGGTCTGAGCTTGGCTGCTTCTGTTTCCACTGTTGTGACATCTTCCGCATTTTTCACAGTGTCCTGTTTATTGGACACTTCTTTTTCATCTTCGGAAAGGACCAGATCATCCAGATTCTCCGGGATGTCCATTCCCTGCTGCACCGCACGGAGGATCTTCATAAATTCCTTGCCGGTGATGGTTTCCTTACGAATGAGATATTCCGCGATCTTATCCATCTCTTTTCTGTGGCTTCCAAGAATCCTCTTGGCCTCCTCATAAGAATGATGGAGAAGTTTCATAACTTCATGGTCGATCTCTGTTGCGGTATCATCGCCACAGTTTAAGACTGCTCTTCCGCTTAAGTACTGATCTTCCTGTGTTGCCAGTCCCATCAGTCCGAATTCTCAGACATACCGTACTGTGTGATCATGCTCTGGCCACCTTGGTAGCCTGCTCAATATCATTGGCAGCACCCGTGGTAACTGTATCAAATACGATCTCCTCTGCGGCACGTCCGCCAAGATAGCCTACCAGCATAGCTTCCAGCTCTTTCTTGGTATTGAGATATTTTTCTTCCTCAGGTACCTGCATAACGTAACCAAGTGCTCCCATGGTGCGGGGTACAATGGTGATCTTCTGTACAGGCTCCGCATCTTTCTGAAGAGCATTTACCAGCGCATGGCCGACCTCGTGATAAGATACGATCCTGCGTTCCTGCTTGCTTAAGATACGGTCTTCTTCTCTTTACCAACAAGAACTACCTCTACGGACTCCTCCAGATCTTTCTGGCAGACTGCCTTACGTCCCTTCTTGACCGCAAGGATCGCAGCTTCATTGATCATATTGGCAAGATCCGAACCTACCGCACCGAAGTTGCAAGGGCAATTGCCTCAAAGTCAACTGTCTCATCCAGAAGCACATTCTTGGCATGTACCTTCAGGATATCCACACGCCCCTTAAGATCCGGCCTGTCAACGATCACACGTCTGTCAAAACGTCCCGGGCGGAGAAGCGCCGGATCAAGAACTTCCGGTCTGTTGGTAGCAGCAAGGATCAGAAGACCCTTGGAAGTGTCAAAACCGTCCATCTCCGCAAGGAGCTGGTTCAGTGTCTGCTCACGCTCATCATTTCCGCCGCCATAGCGGGAATCACGGCTCTTACCGATGGCATCGATCTCATCAATAAATACGATACACGGTGCATTCTTCTTGGCTTCCTCAAAAAGGTCACGGACACGGGATGCCCCCACACCTACAAACATCTCCACAAACTCCGATCCGGAAAGGGAGAAGAACGGCACCTGTGCCTCACCGGCAACTGCCTTTGCAAGCAGTGTCTTACCGGTTCCTGGAGGGCCTACAAGAAGGGCACCTTTCGGCAGTTTGGCTCCGATGGCTGTGTATTTTCCGGGGTTATGAAGGAAATCCACAACTTCCTGCAGAGATTCCTTGGCTTCATCCTGACCGGCCACATCCTTAAAGGTAACTCCCGTCTCTTTCTGCACATAAGCCTTGGCTTTACTCTTGCCAACGCCCATACCCATGATCCCGCCGCCTTTATTCATGCGCCGCATGGAGAACATCAGAAGACCAAAAAGAAGCAGTGTCGGAAGAACCACGCTTAAGATCATCGCAATGAACTCGCCAAACGCATCCGGCGGATCTGTCTCAAACTTGATTCCCCTGCCTTCCAGCCGCTTAGTCAGCGCTGTGCTGTCCTCAGTCTTCGTCGTGTAATAGCTCATATCCTCGTACTTGGAATTCTGCTTCTTGGGTACGATCGTCAATGTATTGGACTGGATCGTTACTTCCTTAACCTGGTCCTTATCCACATATCGATAAATTTATCATAGGAGATCTCACTGCTGTTATCCTTCAGCATGTTGGTAAACAACGCAAAACACACCAGTGTGACCAGGAGGCATATCAGAAAAGCCAGAATCGACTGATGATTCTTACCTGACCCCTGCCTGGGATCTTTTGTTATCAGGTTCGCTTCCCGTCCTGATCATTATTCAGTTGATTATTCATTTTTTTCCTCCTCTTGTCATTTTCTTTTATTATAAAGAGAAAAAACCGTATAAATCAACCGTGAGATTGTAAAAATACCTGTAAAAAACACCTCATGGGATATTGCCAGTGAACATTAAATTGTAGTATACTGTTCCCAGTGATTTGGAAAATTAAAGAGGAGAGGAAATCAGACAAATGAAAATAGGTTTTGATAATGACAAATATCTGAAAATGCAGTCAGAACATATCCGTGAAAGGATCGGTCAGTTCGGCAACAAACTTTATCTTGAATTCGGCGGCAAACTGTTTGACGACTACCATGCATCCCGTGTTCTTCCGGGTTTTGAACCGGACAGCAAACTCCGCATGCTGATGCAGCTTTCTGATCAGGCGGAGATCGTTATTGTTATCAGTGCCAATGACATTGACAAGAATAAAGTGCGCGGCGACCTTGGCATTACCTATGACGAAGACGTGCTCCGTCTTATGGATGAGTTTACAAGCCGTGGCCTGTATGTAGGAAGTGTATGCATCACGCAGTACTCCGGCCAGGAAAAGTGCCGATCTCTTCAAGAAAACGTCTGGAGAAGCTGGGAATCCGTGTTTACAAGCTTTACCTGATCCCGGGATATCCAAGCAACACCTCCTTTATTGTAAGTGATGAAGGCTACGGAAAGAATGATTATATCGAAACTACCAGACCTCTCGTTGTCATCACAGCACCAGGACCTGGAAGCGGAAAGATGGCAACCTGCCTTTCTCAGCTCTATCATGAATATAAACGTGGCGTAAAAGCCGGCTATGCAAAATTCGAGACCTTCCCGATCTGGAACCTCCCGCTGAAACATCCGGTAAACCTTGCTTATGAAGCTGCTACTGCAGATCTGAATGATGTCAACATGATCGATCCGTTCCATCTGGAAGCTTACGGCAAGACTACTGTTAACTATAACCGTGATGTAGAGGTTTTCCCTGTTGTACAGGCTATGTTTGAGAAGATCATGGCAGCTGCCCGTACAAATCTCCGACAGATATGGGTGTTAACATGGCAGGCAACTGTATCATTGATGATGAAGTATGCCAGGAAGCTTCCCGTCAGGAGATCATCCGCCGCTATTACAAGAGCATGGACGCTCTGGTTTCCGGTTCCGGTACAGAGAATGAAGTACGCAAGATCGAACTGCTCCTTCAGCAGGCTCACGCAGAGATCACAGACCGAAAGGTTGTACCTGCTGCCCTCGAAAAAGAGAAAAGAAAACCAATGGCCCTGCTGCAGCAATGAACTTCCGGACGGCAGAATCGTATGTGGAAAAACTTCCGATCTTCTCGGTGCATCTGCAGCTCTCCTTCTGAATGCCCTGAAAGAACTGGCTGGAGTTGACCATGAGCAGCATGTGATCTCTCCTGATGCCATCCATCCGATCCAGCAGCTGAAGACCAAATATCTCGGAAGCAAAAACCCACGTCTTCACATTGATGAGATCCTGATCGCCCTGTCCATGAGTGCCGCAACCAGTGATGCCGCACGCCTTGCCCTGGAGCAGATCCCGAATCTCCGTGGCTGCCAGGCCCATACTTCCGTAATGCTCTCTGATGTGGATGTGATCAGCTTCCGTAAACTTGGCATTGAGCTTACCTGCGAAGCCAAGGCTGAACAGAAGAAAAATATCAGAAAGACTGATCTTTGGATATCATCGATCTGACCAGATATACGTCAAAAGCTCCGACCGGGACGATACACATTATCCCGGTCAGAGCTTTTTTTATCTTCTTTCTTATCTTGTTTCTGCAGTTACTGTATTCGGATACTGCTTCCCATATTTTCTCCGTTACACTGTTTTGTGACAATGATCTTATTATCAATGCGTTCTTTCAGTTCGGAAACATGGGAAATAATTCCCACCAGACGTTTTCCGTCTGCAAGTCCTGCCAACGCTTTCAGCGCCTGTTCCAGTGATTCTTCATCCAGAGAACCGAATCCCTCATCCACAAACATGGAGTCCAGCCGGATTCCCCCTGCTGATGCCTGGATCTCATCAGAAAGCCCCAGTGCAAGGGACAGAGAAGCCTGGAAAGATTCTCCACCGGACAATGTCTTTACACTTCGTTCTGTTCCGTTATAATGGTCGATAACATTCAGGTCAAGACCTGCTTTTTCTTTCTGGTTTTTACTCTGTTCCTGGCGTTTCAGCTCATACTGCCCGCTGCTCATCGTCATAAGACGGAGGTTGGCTCTGCGCAGGATCCGGTCAAAATATGCCATCTGGATATAAGTCTCCAGCTCGATCTTTGCCTTTCCGTTCAGTTTTCCGTTGGCTGTATCAGAAAGATTCCTGATCCATGCATATTCCTTTTCCGCTGTTGTCATTTCCTCCCGGCGCTTCTGCACTTTCTGAAAAACATCCTGGTTTCCTTTCTGAATGGAAAAGAGCTCTTTTCTTTCTTCTGCGAGATCTTTTTTCCGCTCAGAAGCCTGTGCGCGCTGTTCTCTGATCTCCGCTTCCGGAATTTCTCCGATCTCTTTTTGCTGCACTTCAAAAGTCTCTATGGAGGAAGCTATCCTTTCTTTTTCTGCCTGAAATCCCTGCAGTGTTTCTTGCGCCTTTCTGCTGTTTTCCTTCAGGCTTCTGTACTCCTGCCGTCTTTCCCTGATCTCTTTTTCCAGATTTTCTTTACCGGCTTCCCAGGTGTCCTGGGTTATACTGTCCGTTTTACCGGACTGTTCTTCCACAACAAGACGTATCTCGTCTGCCATATTTTGCTGCTGTTTCTGATTCTCGGATGCTTTCATCCTCAGGCCGGCCTGCTCTCTGTCAAAGAAATTCTTTTTTTCAAGCAGCTCCTCTTTTTCCTTTTCAAGACGCTCCAGGGACTTTTTCCACTGTTTTCTTTCTTTTTGTATTTTCCTGGGCTTTCCGGATTTCTTTTTCACTTTCCGCCAGAAGATCCTCGCACTGTTCCTGTGCCCTTTTTACCATAGAAGTCAGCTGTTTCCACACAGTCATAAATCCTCTGTCTGTCCGTTCCCGCTTTTATTTTTCTTATGAAATTCCTGAAACTCTTCCAGAAGCTCTTCTGCACTGGCTACGATCTGCCTCCAGGATGCATTGCTCTGTTCCTTTAAACTTCCTGCTTTCAGGCTTTGATCTACAGAATCCTTTTCCATTTTGTCCAGCTTACGTTTCTCGTTATCCAGTGTTTTCTGATCAACTGTCTGTTCTCTGGAAAGCATTCTGGGATTTGGATGACTCAGGGACCCACACACAGGACAGGGCACTTCATCCTTAAGCTCCCGGGCCAGAAGGCCTGCCTGCGCATCCAGAAAAATATGGAATATCTGCTGATAATATTCTCTCTGCTGCTGTGCATCTCTGCAAGCAGACTGATACTTTTTCTGCTGCTCTTTGGTTTTATCATAAAGGCCTTGAAATCTCCGGATCTCAGCGATAAGTCCGTTCAGTTCTTTCTTTCTCCTCGTCTGTTTTCTTTTTCTGTGAGCGCTTTCTGCAAATCCAGCTCAGAATTTCCCAGCTGTTCCCGTTCCGTTTTCAGCTGTTCCATTTCTTTCTGCTGCTGTTCTTCCTGCCGGATGATCTTTTTCTGCTGTACCTTACAGTTTTCCAGCTGCCGTTCAATCTCTATTCGTTCTTTCTGCAGCTGCTCCAGCTCCTGGTATTTCTTCAGCTTTTCCTGTTTTTCCCGGATCAGAAGTCCCAGTTTCTCACATCTCTGATCTGCATCTTTATATTTTTCCGCCTCTTCCGATGCTTTCTTAAGTTCCGGAAGAAGTTTCTCAAGCTGTTCTCGGGCAAGCTTTCTTTTTTGTTCCAGGCCTCGTTTCTGTGCGGAAAGATTCAGCATTTTTTCCATTGTCAGGATTTCCCGGTCCACTTCCTCTTCCTGTTTCCGAAGTTCATTTTCCCGGCGTTCTCCTCTGTCAATAAACAGCTTCAGGAGCTCAAGACTCCGTTCCAGCTTTCCTTCAAATTTCGATTTCCTGAGCCTTAAAAATTCCTCCGCTTCTGTTCCTGCATCCGTCTGAAACCTCACTCCATCCAGATACTGTGCGATACTCCGGCGCATTTCATCGTAATCTTTATATCGGGAAATAGCCGCATCCCGGAGTCTCATCTGGATCTGCTGGTAAAGCCCTGTGTGAAAAATCTGCCGGAAGATCTCGCCACGCTGTACCGTTCCTGCCAGCAATAATTTCTGAAAATCCCCCTGAGCGATCATCGCTATCTGTGTGAACTGGTCGTAACTCAGTCCCAGAAGCTGCTCCACCGCCGCAGTCACATCTTTTGCTTTTGTCACTGGCTGACGTTCATCCGGATAAATAAGCTGTGCTTCTGCTTTTCGTAAAGTCAGTCCTGTGCCTCTTTTTTTCGGAGCCATATATTCCGGACTCCGACGCACCTGATAAGTTTTTCCCTGGTAGGAAAAAAACAAGTTCCACAAAATGTTTTCTGCGGAATCTTTTTGCATACTTGCTGCGGAACATGGCAGATTCCCGTACTTCTCCACTGGCTCTTCCGTACAGTGCAAAGGTGATCGCATCAAAGATCGTGGTTTTTCCTGCCCCGGTGTCCCCGGTGATCAGATAAGTCCGCCTTCTCCAAGTTTTGAAAAATCAATTTCTGTTTTATCTGCATAGGGCCCGAAGGCGCTGATAGTCAGTTTTTCCGGTCTCATTTTACACCTCCTGAAGCTTCCGTATCAGTTCTTCGGAAAACTTCC